>LDZT01007189.1_pt1 | contig 20213 bp, 16 predicted proteins | sample 615521 | NCBI WGS metagenome assembly LDZT01 (sample SAMN03408292, study PRJNA278302) | terrestrial metagenome | isolation source: oil reservoir sample SB1 | place: USA: Alaska, North Slope, Schrader Bluff formation | collected 2011-09
TACTATTAACACCAATGTTATTCCGTCAATTGTTGAATATTTAGGAATAACAGAAAAGAGATTTTTTCAGTTAGCTGGGGAAAATTGGACCAAACTACTCACCGGTAAAATAGATGTTCAGCAATTCTGGCTGCAAATTTCTAACCAAATTAACAGGAAAATTAAAGAAAATTTATTTGCAGCCTATTTCCACCCCAGAAGAAATTTTGAAGTAATTGAAATTATTAACGATTTAAAGAAAAAATACCGGATAGTTTGTGGAACAAATACCTTCCAGATTCATTATCAATATCATCTAGAACAGGGAGATTATGATTTTTTTGATAAGGTTTATGCCTCCCATTTGATGGGAATTGCAAAGCCCGATAAACTATTTTATCAATATATTTTAAAACATGAAAATGTGACTAAAGAAAGAACTGTTTTCATAGATGATACTATGGAAAATGTTATTTCTGCATGTAATATCGGTATCCAATCAATTCATTTTAGGGACAGTGATTTATTAAAAAATGATCTAAAAAACTTTTTAATATACTGATGAATAAATTTGTAAGGTTAAGAGCAGCATTATTTAATAGAAAGAATCATAATTTAGAAAGAAGATAAATGGAGATAAAATAATGAAATATAATATTGGATTTATTGCTCCATATAGAGAATTGGCAGATCTATTCGCAGAAGTTTGTCATGAATTTAATAAGAAAATTACTATGAAGATTGGAGATTAATCGGTTTTCATCCTTTCACTTATGGAGTAGAAGGATTGGGGAGAATTTTAGATATAGAAATAAAAACATTCACTTTAGAAGAGAGTTGGTATGATGATATTTCTTATATTAGACAAAATATTGAGGTTGTGAAAAAAGAAAATATTAATTGGATAATAGGTGATAATATTTCGGTAGAAGTTGCCAGAGAATTGGGTATGAAGGGCATATTAATTGAATCAGGGAAGGAAGCACTAATACAATCAATTTTAGAAGCAGAAAGAGTTGCTAAGATAAAGAGGATAGAACTGGAGAAAACAAAAAGATTTAAAAGTATCATAGATTATGCCTATGAAGGAATAATTACTATTGATCAAAATGGTATAATTGATAACTTTAATCCACAGGCAGAAAAGGTGTTTGGTAAGAGTGCCTATCAGGTGATTGGGGAAAGAATAAATAAAATATTTCCAGAAAAGGAAAGTATAGATATTTTACAAGCAGATCAAAAAATTGAAGGTAAAATATTTAAAATAGGAGAAACAAGCATTGCTGCTAATATTATTCCCATTGAAATTAATAATGAAATAATTAGGCGTATAATTACCTTCCAGGAGGCTTCTGAAGTACAAAAAGTTGAGCAGAGAATAAGAAGAGGATTGTATCTGAAGGGGAATATTGCTGAAAGTAGCTTTGAAGATATTATTGGTCAAAGTCCAGTTATTGAAAATCTAAAGGAAGAAGCAAAAAAGTTTGCTGAAGTTGATTCCCCGGTTTTAATATATGGTGAGACTGGAACTGGAAAGGAGTTATTTGCTCAGTCCATACACAATTATAGTAAGAGAAAAAAACAGCCCTTTGTTGCTTTCAATTGTGCTGCCCTTCCTGATAATATACTGGAAAGTGAACTGTTTGGTTATGTAGAAGGTGCTTTTACCGGAGCAAGAAAAGATGGAAAGATGGGATTATTTGAACAGGCTCATGGTGGTACTATTTTCCTGGATGAGATAGGAGAGATTTCAAAAAATACCCAAGTTCGTTTATTAAGAGTTTTACAGGAACAAAAGATTAGACGATTAGGAGATGATAGAGTAATACCTATCGATGTAAGGATTATTACCTCAACCAATAAAAATCTCACTAAACTGGTAAAGGAAGGTAAGTTTAGAGAAGATTTATTCTATAGGATTAATGTCTTAAATATAATATTGCCAAATTTGAATCAGAGAAAGTCAGACATCCCTTTATTAGTTGATTTTTTTATAAAGAAATATAAATATAAATTTGGGAAAGAGATAAAGGGAATTTCAGAAGAGAGTATCAACTTGCTACAGGATTATGATTGGCCTGGTAATATCAGACAATTAGAAAATGTTATAGAGAGACTGGTAATAAGTGTAGAAGGGGAATATATTCAAGCCGATTTAGTTCAAAAAATATCGGATTCCCTAAAAATGGATAGTAAAAGGATTCATGAGAAAAAGGTAATTCATAACTCTACTGAAGATAATCTTATAGTGTTTTCCCTGGATAATAATCTTAAGGAGATAGAACGAATGATAATACAAAGAATGATGGAGAAAGAGAAGGGCAATAAAACATTGGTAGCAAAGAAGTTAGGTATAGGAAGGTCTACCTTATGGAGGAAGTTAAATAATACTGAGACCAAGTAAATCTCGTATAATTATGTAGAATTATAATATTATTATATTGAAAAGTAGCCAAGTAACCAATTAACCAATAGGATAATTATGTCTCATAAAGAGACAGTTTCATTATGTAACATATATCCATATTAATTAATGATTTAATAGTTTTTATTTATATAATATCATTCAAAATGTATCAAAAAGAAACAATACCCAGTTTAAATGTTCAATCCTGATTTGAAATAATAATCAAAATCCTCACTCTAAATCCCTTTAAAAATAACAATATTAGGAAAAATTTATTATCTTTTCGTTTATTTTGTTATTTTGGCACACATTTTGCTTATTCTAAATAGTAGAAGTTGACTTATTTTAATATCGGAATTTCAAAGAAATTTCGATACTAAAATAAATTCCTTTTTTAAATAAGAAACAATATATTTTTACACCATCTCTCTAATTCTCTCCCTTAGAAGGGATAGGTATGGTGAGAGTGATAAATAGTTATCAGTTTGCAGTTAACTGTATAAAAAACACCACAACTACACAACAATGAATAATATAAGTTATTAAGAGGATGAAAATAATTAGATGATATATATAGTAGCAGATGATCTAACAGGGGCTAATGATACAGGAGTGCAATTTGCCAAAAAGGGTTATAAAACAACAGTTTTAATTTTAGAAGATGATATAACCTACCAGGAAGATTGCGAGGTTCTGGTAATAGATACGGAAACTCGTAATCTTGAAGAACAAGCTGCTCGTTATAGATTGAATAAAATATTAAGAGGAGTCGATATATCTAAAGAGGATACTATTTATAAAAAGATAGACTCAACATTGAGAGGAAATGTAGGGGCAGAGATTGAGGAAATTCTGAAAATATTTGGAAAACAGATTTGTATTATCAGCCCTAGTTTTCCTTCTCACCAGAGAGTCACCATAGGGGGATATCTTCTGGTGCAAAGAAAACCTCTTGAGCTAACTGGATATATTGAAAGCCTTTCCGGTAAGCCAGAAAAAGACTCCTTTATTCCCTCTTTATTGGCAAAGCAGACCAATTTAGCAATAGGGCGTATTGATTTGGCGGAGGTCTGCCAAGGGCAACAGGCGATTTTAGAAAAATTAAATGAACTAGTTAAAGAAAAAAAAAGAATTATTGTGGTTGATTCGGATAAGGAAGAACATTTACAAAATATTGTTTTAAGCGGATTAAAATGCAGTGAATCAGTTTTATTCTCAGGATCTGCAGGACTGGCAAGCTATTTAGCTAAAGACGACGGTCATAAGAAGAAAAAATGTTTTAATGTTGACCTAAAAGATAACCAAGGTCCTATCCTCCTTGTTGCCGGTTCCCGTAATCCTATTACAGTAGATCAGATTAATTTTATTAAAAATAATCTAGAGTTTACTGAACTTAAAATTGATATAAAACAGATTTTTGAAGATAAAATTAGAATCTTGGATGATTATACTGATAAGTGTATGAAAATTTTAAAAAGTAATAAAGATTTAGTAATATACACGGATGCTATAAAGAATGAAAAAGAATCAATTAACCAAGAGTTAATGCAAAGATACGCACTAAGTTTCAAAGAATTAGAGAATAAGATCAAAGAATTTTTTGGTATCCTTACCGCTAATATTGTTAAGGAGATAGAGGTAAGAAATTTAATCCTGACTGGTGGAGATGTTGCTATAAGTGTTTGTAAGGAATTAGGTATTTCAAAACTAAACATATTAGATGAACTTCTACCAGGAATTCCTTTAGCCAGAGCCAGGGTTAAGAACAGAGATTTAAATATAGTTACCAAAGCAGGTGGTTTTGGTAAAAAGGATACCTTATATCAGTTAATCAATAAATTTCGCAACCATTAGCGAGTATAAGCAAATATTAATGGATACAATATAGCTATTTACACAGGAGTAAAAGGAGTTACAAAATTTGTCAGAGCAAAAGATTAAAAAGAAAAAGCCAATTATCGGAATCACCATGGGAGACCCCGCTGGTATTGGTGCAGAAATCATAGTAAAGGCTTTGAGTAGAAAAGGAATCTATCAGAGGTCAAAGCCAGTAGTAATCGGGAGTCAAGAGGTGATGGAATATGCTCTAAGATTTACTAATTTACTGTTGAAATTAAATTGTATTGAAAATATTTCCATGCTTAAAGGTGAATACGGTACCATCGATTTAATAAATTTAGATAATATTAAACTTGGTAATTTTAAATATGGTGAGGTAAGTGCGAAGGCAGGTCAAGCCTCTTTAGAATATATTTATAAAGCGATAGACTTAGCAATGGCTAAAGAGATTGATGCTGTGGTAACCGGCCCTATTAACAAAGAATCTATTCAGAAAGCAGATTCACCACATGCTGGTCATACGGAAATATTTGCCGCTCAAACCGGAGCAAAAGATTATGCCATGATGTTAGCAGATAAGCATTTAAAGGTGATCCATATTTCTACTCACGTTCCCCTCCGCGAAGCCTGTGATTTGGTAAAAAAAGAAAGGATTTTAACCGTTATTCGTTTGGCCGATAAGGCCTTAAAAGATTTAGGGATTAAAGATCCCCAGATTGGAGTAGCTGGCTTAAATCCTCATGCCGGCGAAGGTGGACTTTTTGGTAAGGAAGAGATAGAAGAGATAAATCCAGCCATAGAGCAAGCTAAGAAGGAAGGGATAAAGGCAGAAGGCCCTATCCCTCCTGATACTATTTTTTCTAAGGTATTGGGGAGGCAATATGATATTGCTGTAGTGATGTACCATGACCAAGGACATATACCGGTGAAGGTCACTGGCTTTAAGTATAATAAATCGACTAATAAATGGTCAACGATGAGTGGGGTGAATGTGACCGTAGGTCTACCGATTATTAGGACTTCCGTAGACCACGGGGTTGCCTTTGGCAAGGCGGGGGAAGGTAGGGCTAACGAAGAAAGTATGGTAGAAGCTATAAACATGGCAATTCAGTTTGCCAGTTAAACATATTTTCGTAGGAGGAATAATTTATGAAAGCTGCCTATAAACCAAATAGAGAAAAAGGGATTAAAATAGTAGAGGTACCTATCCCAGAAATAGCGGCTAATGCTGAATGGAGTTATATCAAAATTAAAGGAGAAACTTTAACTCTAACTTTAATAGACTTCCTAAAATAAACATTCTAAGTATAGAATTGAAACAATTAAGTAATGAGAAGTATTTCTAGTTGAGTAAATTATTACATGATTCTTTGGGTTACTAAATAAATTCAAGCATTAAAGAACAAATTTAGTACGATTTACCTTTTGTATTGCTTTTAGATTTGGTAATTGAAAGAAAGAAGGTGTTGTAATAGTGATAAGGAAAAGTGCTGTAGAATTAAAAGAAATTATAATTTCGATATTCCTTGAAGCTGGAGTACCAAAGAAAGTTGCTTCTAGGGTAGCAGATCATTTAGTTAATGCAAATTTAATTGGGGTAGACTCTCATGGGGTGGTACGGATACCTTCATATATAACTTGGATAAAAGATGGGACTATAGATCCAAATGCTAAAATGGAAATAATAAAAGAAACGGACTTAATGGTATTAATAGATGCTAATAAATCATTTGGTCAAGTTGCTGCATATGAAGCAAGTAAAATTGCTATTAAGAAAGGTAAAAGTCGAGGTATGAGTTTAGTTTCAGCCAAGAATTCTTCACATATAGGCCGTTTAGGCGAGTATGCTGAAGAAGTTGTTAAAAATGACTTAATTGGTTTAATTATGGCTAATGGCCAAGGGTCAGGACAACTAGTAGCCCCTTGGGGTGGTAAAGAGAGGCGTTTGTCTGCCAATCCTATGGCGTGGGGAATTCCTACAGGAAAGGAGAAAAATCCATTTATTCTTGACTTTTCAACATCAGTAGTAGCAGAAGGAAAAATAATTATATATAAAAATTTGAACAAAAAAATACCAGAAGGATGGGTTATAAATTTCAAAGGAGAACCTACGACCAATCCTAATGATTTATATGGTCCACCTAAAGGTAGTATTTTACCAATGGCAGGTTATAAAAGTTTTGGTCTTAGTATGGTAATTGATATATTAACTGGAGCCTTAAGTGGTGGCGGATGCAGTAGAGAAGATATTAAAGATGTCAAAAAATTTTATAACAGTTTTACAATTATAACAATTGATCCAGTTCAAATAGTAGATTATCCTGATTTTTTAAAATCTGTGAATAATCTAATTAAGTACGTCAAATCTTCTAAACCCATTAAAGAAAATGATGAAATACTAGTGCCTAACGAGTTAGAGAATAAAAAAAAGGAAAAAAATCTTTTGAATGGTATTGAAATTGAAGATAGCATATGGGAAGAAATATTATCAGTTGCTAAAGGTCTTGGGTTAACTTTATAGAAATACAAATGTTAAAAATTTGTAATAATAATAGATTGATTATACTATATTTGAGTTGTCTCTAAACTTTAGCTTAAAATAAGCTAGAAAAACTAGTCATGAAGAGGAAGAAAATAATTCAAGTATACGTAATAATTATAACCCAGTAAGGAAGGTAAAAACTAAAGATAAAATATGTAAGTGTAACTCTCCCCTCTATAATGAAGATTAATGAGTATTTAAACTTTTTTATTAATCACTAAGGTAGAAAACCATGGATTTGGTCATAGGGGTTACAAATTATAATAATTATTTTTTTAGGGATAATATAAAATTTCTAATTTTACTTAATCTTTAGAAATAATTTTAGTAAAATAAAAAAGAAAGTTGTAACTTTTCATGTGTTGTAATGTGTCATATAGGAATCTCTCAAAGATAAATTTTTTAAATTGGAGGATTAAAAAGATGAAAGGGAAATTGAAAATCATATTTCTATTTTTTCTAATGTTTTTTTTGTTATTGAGTTTTTCATTAGTGACTTTCGCTCAAAAATATGGACCAATAAAAGTAGCCTTAGGGCAGTCTGAAGAACATTCTGAAGGTAAATTCGCACTAAAGTTTAAAGAACTTGTAGAAGAAAAAACAAATGGAGAGGTTACTGTTGAAGTTTACCCTAGAGGTCAATTAGGTTCCCAAAGAGATTTTATTGAAGGTCTTCGAATGGGGACTTTAGAAGTATCATGGGTAACTATTGGTTTTTTCTCTGTTTACGAACCAATATTAAATATTTTTGAACTACCTTATTTATATAGTAGTAGGGAACATGCCTTTTGGATGGTTAATGGCCCTTTAGAAAAAATGATCCGAGAGAGAGTTGAAAAACATGGAGTAAAGCTACTAGCGTTCTTTGAAGCTGGTCCAAGAAACATTACCAATAACGTTAGACCAATTTTTACACCCGAAGATTTAAAAGGATTAAAAATCAGAGTCCCTGAGTCTAAAGTAAATATTGACTCTTTTACTATTTTAGGCGCAAATCCTGTACCACTATCTTTTTCAGAACTATATTTAGCATTACAGCAAGGTGTTTTTGATGGTCAAGAAAATCCATACGGTATAATATATACAAACAAATTTTGGGAAGTTCAAAAATATCTTTCAAAAACAAATCATATGTTTCTAATGCATATGGTTATGTATAGTGAAAAATTATGGAATCAGCTTCCACAAGATATACAAGAAAAAATCGAAGAGGCAGCTCAAGAGGCAGCTGTTTACGAAATAAAGGTTGCTGCAGATGAGGAAAAGAGTTTGGAAGGCGTTCTAAAAGAAAAAGGCATGGAAATAAATGAAGTAGATATTACGGCTTTTCGTGAGGCAGTAAAACCACTGTATCAAAAATATATTGCTGAGTATGGACCGGAAGCAGAAAAGGCAATTAGTTTAATCCAAATGTCTCAATTTAACTAGTTTTATTAAATAAATGTTTTTAAATATGAAATTAAAAACAACTAATAATTGAATTAGTGAGAATATCTTTGAGAGATTCCCATATAGCCATATAATAATTGGTTCTTATTATATTTAATTTTTTATAGTCAAATAAACTAAAGCAGTAAAAATTTTAAATAAAAAGCAGCAAAATAGAGACATTTTTATATTTTTATTAACCCGAAGGGCAGAATACCATGGGTTTACCCATGGATGAATGTAAATTCGCCCGAAGGGCGTCGAGCTTGGCTCGAAATGTGAGAAGGTGCCACAGGCTTGCCCGTGAGTTTCCACTAATTTAAAAAGAAATAAAAAATATGTTGTTTATAAAGTCAATTTATGATCTTTTAGAGAATAGTATTAAAATTCTTTGCACATGTTTTGTAGAATTAGTTGAAGTAAATATAGACATTTTATATAGATTATATAGAAGGGCAAGGTAGAATAATGTGAAAGTAAAAAAAACGAATAAAAAATGTATTAATATAATTGATATAATAGTGAATTATACAGGAGCAATAATTATGTTAATCATCATTATCTTGGTATCATTACAAATTTTTAGTAGATATATTTTTAAAAGTCCCCCATCATGGCCAGAAGAATTATCAAGGTATTCTTTAATATGGTTAGTAATGATAGGAGCGGTCATAGGATTATCTAATAAAGAACATATAAAAATTGAGACCTTTGTACATTTACTAAATGCGAAGTATCGGAAATTATTTTATTTATTATCTGATTTCGTAATGTTTTTTGTCTTGTTTATTTTATTGATTTATGGTTATTCATTTGCTTCATTAAATATAAACCAATATTCTCCTTCAATGAGTTGGATGAGTTTATTCTGGCCTTTTCTAGCAATACCCGTAGGCAGTGGATTAATGTTGATTTATGTTATTGTAGATTTTTTTAAAAAAATAGGTATTTTAAATAGAGGTGATTTGAAAAATGTGGACTCCTGAATTAGTAGGTTTGGGTTTTTTAATTTTTTTAATACTAGTCTTTCTTGAAGTCCCAGTAGTATTTGCATTAGGATTTGGGAGTATTGTCATTTTATTAATTCAGGGTTCTTTCCCTTTAGATTTTGTTGCACAACGTATGATAGTAGGTCTTAATTCTTTTCCATTATTGGCTGTTCCTTTGTTTATTTTTGTTGGGCAATGTATGAATAAAAGCGAGGTCACAGATCATCTTTTTACATTTGCAAAATGTCTTATAGGAGGTGTAAGAGGTAACCTCGCACATGTAAATGTTCTATCCAGCATTATTTTTGCTGGTATGTCTGGTTCTGCTGTTGCAGATACGGCGGGCTTAGGTTTAGTTGAGATGAAAGCAATGTTGGACGAAGGTTATGATGTGGATTTTTCTGCTGCGGTTACTGCTGCATCCAGTACCATTGGACCAATAATTCCCCCTAGTGTTCCTTTAGTTGTTTATGGTTTTATGGCAGAAACATCTATTGGAAGGTTATTTTTAGGTGGTATTTTGCCAGGATTACTTATGGGTATCAGTATAATGATTCTAGTATATTTTATTTCAATAAAAAGAAAATTTCCTAAAGGGGAATCCTATTCTATTAATGAAAAATTTCATTCTTTCATTATTGCGTTACCTGATTTATTTACTCCAGTATTATTATTAGGAGGTATAGTATTGGGAATTTTTACACCTACCGAAGCGGCTGGGGTTGCTGCACTTTATACCTTATTTCTTGGTTTCATTGTTTATCGAAATCTTAATATTAAAGACCTTTTTGAAATTTTAAAATATACAGCAAAATCTTCCGGAATCATATTATTAGTACTTGCATTTGCTTCTATATTCACCTACTTAATTTCAATAGCTCAAATACCAAAGATAATTACTGATACATTACTTGGAATTACTCAAAATAAGTATATAATATTAATAATGATTAATCTTGTTTTATTGCTTGCTGGTTGTATTATGGAGAGTTTGGCAATATTAGCAATAGGAGTGCCAATTTTAATACCGATTATTAACGCTTTAGGAATTAATCTTGTTCATTTTGGTGTTATGATGGTTTTAAATTTAATGATTGGATTAATAACTCCTCCAGTTGGGCTTTGTCTTTATGTAGTAGCTGATATTGGGAAAATAAGTGTTGGTAAAGTTATTCGAGCAGTTTGGCCTTTTTTAATTCCCTTGATAATAACGTTATTGTTAGTTACGTATATTCCAGAGATTACTCTTTTTATACCAAATTTAATTATGGGTAAATAAATTCAAAAAATAGAAAAAAGGAGGTATTATAGTAAATTGAATGAAGAAAGAGCACGTTTGATAAAAAAGTTAGAAGAAAAAGCTAAAGAGATTAGATATAAAACTGTATGCTTAGCATACAAAGCTGGCAAAGCTCACACCGGACCATCCTTGTCAACCACTGATATTTTAGTAGCTCTTTATTATTACAAAATGAACATTAATCCAAAAAATCCAAAATGGGTAGAGAGGGACAAATTTATTTTATCAAAAGGCCACGGCTGTGTATCTCTTTATGTCATTTTAGCAGAACTTGGATATTATCCTGCTGAAGATAATCTGAAACTTAGGAAAGTAGATGGAATAGTTCAAGGGCATCCAGATATGACTAAAACCCCTGGGATAGAATTTACTACTGGCTCGCTCGGAAATGGAATAGGAGCCGCAGTTGGAATGGCAATAGCAGCGAAAATCGATAAACTAAAATCGAAAGTATATGTTTTACTAGGAGATGGAGAAATACAGGAAGGAATTGTCTGGGAGGCTGTGGCCAGTGCAAAACATTACAAACTAGACAACTTAATTGCAATTGTAGATAATAATAATTTTCAAAGTTGTGGTGCACTTCCTGATATATGTGATTTCTATCCCTTTAGAGAGAAATGGCAATCGTTTGGATGGAATGTCATAGAAATTGATGGTCATGATTTTAATGAGATACTACCTGCTTTAGACCTAGCGGAAAGGTCTAAAAACCCCTGTGTAATCATTGCCAAAACAATAAAAGGGAAAGGAGTATCTTTTATGGAGAATAATAATGCCTGGCATCAGAAAACATACACCAAAGAAGAATATGAACAGGCTTGCTTAGAATTAAGTCTCTTAAGGAGGTAACAAAATTGAATAGTTGTGGTAATACAAGAAAAGCTTTTGGTGAAGAGCTCCTAAATCTAGTACAAGAGGGAGAAGATATAATAGCAGTGTGTGCAGATACACGAGATTCAATGAGACTAGACCTTTTAGCAGAGAAGTTTTCAAACAGAGTTATTAATGTTGGCATTGCCGAGCAGAATATGATGATGGTTGCTGCTGGCATTGCTAGCACTGGTAAAATAGCATTTGCAGCTACTTATGCGATGCTTAATTCTATGAGAGCCTTAGAACAAGTTCGCACTTTTGTTGCCTATCCCAAATTAAACGTAAAGATTGTTTCAGGGTTGTCAGGGTTAACAGGTAGTATTGAAGGGGTAACCCATCAGTGTATAGAAGATTTAGCAATCATGAGAAGCATTCCCAATATGGTAGTGTTGGCTTCTGCGGATTATGCTTCAACGAAAGTAATTGTAAGGGAAGCAGCAGAATACACAGGACCAGTTTATATTAGAATTGGAAGGGATGATACCCCTGATATTTTTGATGGTAGTTATTCATTTGAGATAGGCAAGGCTAACAAACTACAGGATGGCAAAGATTTATGTATGATATCTACTGGTCTAATTCTCGACCATGCTATTAAGGCTGTAAAAATACTTCAAAATAGAGGCTTTAGTATAAGACTATTGGAGATGCCTTCTATAAAACCAATTGATAAGGAAGCAATTATTAAAGCGGCTCAGGATATTGGTAAGCTAGTTACTGTGGAAGAGCACACAATTTTAGGTGGATTAGGTGGCGCAGTTGCAGAAGTACTAACAGATAATATCCCTACAAGGTTAACCAGATTAGGAATCAATGATGTATTTACTGAGTCAGGAGAGTATATTGACTTGCTAAATAAATATGGATTATCGGTAGAAAATATAGTAAGGCAAAGCGAAAAACTAATTCTGGAATAGTGAATGTGGCAAAAATTAAAAAATATATATTTTAGTAAATAGATTTTCTCGAATATTTTTAATAGTTTTTTTATAAGTATAGTTGTTAAAGAAAAAAATAGGAAAGGGGTGATTATAATAAAAGCTTTATTAAAGAATAAACCAGAATTTGGAGCAGAATATGTAGAAATTAATGATCCTGTACCCAAGGCAAAAGAAATAATGATAAAAACTAAGGCTGCGGCAATATGTGGTACTGATCTACATCATTATGAATGGGATGAAACAGCTATAAATTTCACCAAAAATTTTCAGGTTAAATTTCCCCTTATTTTAGGGCATGAATGCTCTGGGGAAGTTGTTGAAATTGGATCAGAAGTAACAAATATTAAGGTAGGAGATAAAATTGCTTTAGAAACTCATATACCTTGTGGGATATGCTATCAGTGCAGAATTGGTAATCTCCATAATTGTCAGAATATGGGTCTCTATGGAACAACTTATAATGGTTGTTTTGCAGATTATGCCATTGCTCCTGCTAAGGTAGCTTTTGTGCTGCCAGAGGGAGTTAGTTATGAAGAAGGAGCCCTTTTTGAACCTTCTGGTGTAGCCATGAGAGGAATTGAGGAGGCAACAATTCAACCAGGGGATACTGTTTTGATATATGGTTGTGGTCCTATCGGTCAATTTGCAATACAGATGGCTAATATCTGTGGTGCAGCGAAGGTAATTGCTATTGATATAAATCCATTTCGTATTAATATGGCAAAAGAATTGGATGTAATTACCATTAATGCCCAAGAAGAAGATCCTGTTGAGGCAGTTAAGGTACTTACAAGAGACAAAGGGGGGGTAGACATTGCTATTGAGTTGACAGGTGCAGCCTCAGTCTATCAAAACATTTTTAAAATGATAAGGTTAGAAGGTAGGTTAGTGACAATTGGACATCCGAGTAAAGAAGTAGCAGTAAACTTTACTAGAGATATAAATCAAAAAGGCCTAGCAATCAAGGGTATTTTTGGCAGACGTATTTGGAATACTTGGCAACATCTTGCGGAATTAGTTGTTAATGAAAAAATAGATCTTTTAAAGGTTGTAACTAATCGCTATAAATTGAAACAATATGAAGAAGCTTTTAAAAAAGCACATGAAGATTCTGGGAAAATACTTTTTGTGTAAGTTATTAATGCAAATTTATTTTCCTGGTTAGTAAGATATATAAGAGATTTGGAATAAAAAAATGGGTAAAATAATATAACATTACATATATAGAGTAAAGGAGGTGTTAGTATTGATGTAGAAATAGCAATGAATAGAAAAAAATATTTTATTTAGAATGTGTAAGCTTTGTTTTTGGTTAATAAGGTATTTATTAACTCAAAGGTCATCGATCTTGGCTCGAAATGTAGGAAAGTGCAACGGTCTTTACTGTGGGGTTTCTACTTATGTTATCATAGTAAAGCAATTAGTAAAAATATTAATATAATCTTATATTAATTACTTTAGTAACAAACTATTAGAAGAAAGATTTGGGATTTACAGAGCGGGTACGGGAGAAAGCTTTTTAACAATGAGGACAGATGCTATATGTTTAAGTGGCCAGCACATCTGTAAATGAATTGATGTTTATAAAATAAATTTAATAGAATAAGGAGAACTATGAAAATGAAAAATAAAAAATTTATGTTCTTTATCTTTATATGGTTAATATTGGTGACTTTATTTGCAAGTTCTTTAGCTTTTGCTGATGAAAGTAAGACTCTAAGAATTGGCTCTTCTACTTCTGAAGGTACTCCGGAAGTTATAGCTGCCCATAAATTTGCTGAAGTATTAGGGAAAATTAGCGGTGGAGCATTAGAAGGAAAAGTTTTAGCTGGGGGATTAGCTGGGGGTGAAAGGGATATAGTTGAAGGTCAACAACTAGGTATTTTAGAAATGTCAGTTGTATCTGGTATATTTCAAAATTTTGATCCTGCAATGATGATCCTTGAGTATGAATTTTTATTCAAGAACGAGGAACATATCGATAAAGTTTTTAATGGACCAGTTGGAGAAAAAATTGCAAGTAGATTGATTGAAAAAGTAGGTGTTAGACCTTTGCAGATATATATGCGAACTCCGCGATTACTTACCACAAATAGGCCTATTTATTCCCTTGAAGACCTTAAAGGATTAAAAATAAGAGTTCCAGAAATGCCTGCAAGAGTTGCCTTATGGAAAGCATTAGGCGCTAGTCCTACTCCACTTGCTTTTCCAGAAGTATTTACAGCTTTACAAACAGGTACTATAGATGGCCAAGAAAATCCCATTGGTTTGATTTATAGTTCTAAATTTTATGAAGTAGTTGATTGGCTTGCTCTTACTAATCATGTGTATGGATTTATGATACTGAATATTTCCGAGCAAGCTTACCAATCGTTAAGTGTACAAGAAAAGGAATGGGTAAATGTGGCTGCTGAATTGTCGAAATATTACAATGATAAGATTGTAAAAGAAACTGAAAAAGTGCATATGGAAGAAGTCACAAAGTATATGAATGTAACTGAACCAGATATGGGTCCTTGGAGAGAAGCTACAAAAGATGTATACAAACAATTTATAGATATTGAAGGATTTGAAGAATTATATCTAGATATAGTTGAAGCTGGTAAAGATTTATAGAATAGAATATTATAATTAAAAAATTTAGTTTAAACATTAAAGTAAAAAGGGAATGCGAAGTTATAGTTATAGTCATTTTAATGATTAATTCGGACTTTGCACTCCCTTTTTATTAAAATTACATAATTAAAAGGTGAGGAGACTATTAATATTTTTATGATGAAAAAATTTGAATTATATTTGAATTTTTTAGAAGTTTTTTGTCTAAGATTAGTTCAAATTCTTTTAATACTTATGATAATTTTTATCTTTTCACAAGTTTTATTTAGATATGCATTTAATAACCCCCTTTCTTGGAGCGAGGAACTTTCTAGGCATTTAATGATTTGGGCTGCATTCATAGCAGCCGCTGTTGCTTATCGGCGAAATGCTCATTTAGGGATTGATATATTTATTAAAAAAATTCCAATAAACTTAAGAAAAATAATTCTTACATTCATTTACTTAATTGTATTATTTTATTCATTATTTTTGATATATTATGGCTTTGATATTGTTTTAAATACTATGAAACAAACCTCTAGTGCGTTACGCTATAAAATGGGTTATGTATATTTATCAGTCCCGGTTTCTTTTATTTTATTCTCTATATTTTCATTAGAAAAAATATATAAGTTATGGTGGTCTGATGATTGAAGGTTAGGTAAACTTAATTAATCAATAGATTTTTTAATTTAAAATAACAGAAAGGATGAGAAAATTTTATAATATGTTAGGATTTATTGTTATATTTTTTTTATTAATAATTCTTAGCATGCCCATAGCTATTGCATTAGGTGTTGGAGGGATATTTTTTTTAATTAAAGAAACTTCTTTACCTTACTTAGCTATTATTCAAAGAATGTTTACGGGAATAGACTCTTTTCCACTGATGGCAATCCCCTTTTTTATAATTGCAGGTAGTTTAATGAATAGTGGTGGTATTACAAAAAGAATTATTGATTTTTCTAATATATTTGTTGGGTTTTTACGAGGAGGGCTTGCTGCGATTTCAATTGTAGGTAGTATGATATTCGCTGGTATTTCTGGCTCATCAGTAGCAGATGCATCTGGGTTGGGTAGTATATTAATTCCAGCTATGAATAATCAGGGATATGACCCGGAATATTCTGCTGCAATTAATGCAACTTCATCAACTGTTGGAATAATTATACCTCCAAGTATTCCTATGGTTATCTTAGGGTCAATTGCAGGCATTTCAATAAGGGATTTATTTATGGGTGGAATAATTCCAGGTGTTTTAAGTGGCTTAAGTATGTTGATTGTTTCAACCATAATTTCTTATAAAAGAAAATATCCAAAATATAAGACAGTTACACTTAAAGAAGCAGTAAAAACGATTATTGAAGCTCTACCTGCTATATTTATGCCAATATTAATCATAGGTGGTATTATAAGTGGAATTGTAACTCCTACAGAAGTAGCAGTTATTGCTATAGTTTATGCTATCATAATTGGCAGATTTTGGTATAAAGAACTTACAGTTAGACGTGTTTTTGATGTTTTAAAGGAATGTGGTATACAGATGTCTATTGTGTTATTAGTAATCTCAACTGCTTCAGTTGTATCATGGATTCTATCTTACTTATTCATACCTCAAGCTTTAGCAGAATGGTGTATGCTTGTGTTTTCAAGTAAAATTGAAATACTTTTGTTAATTGCCATTACTTGTCTTATCGCTGGGACAGTTATTGATGTTTCTCCAGCTTTAATATTATTTGGTTCTGTATTTTCTATTGTGGCAAATAAATTTGGTATTGATCCAATACACTATAGTCTTGTATTAATTTTTTCACTTTCAATAGGTTTATTTACACCGCCAGTGGGAACAACTTTGATTATTTCTGCCTATATCGCTAAAACTAATTTATTATCAAGTTTTAAAGCCTGTTTACCTTTTTTATTAGCAATGCTGTTTGTACTATTACTATTAATACTTTTTCCGCCACTGACTACTTTTTTACCAAATTTATTATTTGGTTAACTGTTCATTTATGAAATTTTAAATAAAGTAAGTAGTCAAAATTATGTAAGATTGGTAAAAAATGTTATTTTTATCATCTAAATATTTATAAGAGAAACAGGAGTAGGAGAAAATATTTCATGAAAGCTGCTAGTTTGTATTATTTTCAGGATGTGTTTATACATCATGATTTTTTCTATAGAAATAAGATACTATTTATTCAGGTTTCGGTAAAATGAATTTTCGCCTACCATCTAAAATTTATATTAAGGGATCTTACCAGTTAGCCGGTAACCCTGATTTGTTCTTTTAAAATGGTAATAATAGATGAACTGATCCAGATTATTCTGTAACTGGTTCAGCAAGGTATAGACCTTTTTTAACCTGACTATATGGTAGAACTCTTCCAATAGAGTTCTATTAAATCATTCTACTATCCCGTTGCTCTTAGGACACCTGGGCTTAATTTGGGTATGTTTAATGCCACATCCTGCCAAGAATATCACATAGTCATGCCTGCCATTCTCCTAGTGGGTAGTATACTCTTTGCCATTATCGGTTAGAATACGATTCAAGGGGATAGCAAATATGCCATAAACTGGTAACACCTTGGTCTTGACAAAGCCAATAGCCCTGTCAGCCTTCTTATCCAGATAGACCTTGGCCAAACCAAAGTTACTGTAGGCATAAATACCAGCCTATTGGTGGATTCTGCCCAAACCCCCAGGATAGTACCAACATAGATAGTATCCTAGCTAAAGAGGTATCCAGGATATAAAGACTCAATAAGGGTTTCTTCTTTCTTCTCTACCTCCTGGAAGTACCTTTCGGTGATGACAGGTTTATCCAAATGCTACTGGGAATGGAAGAGTCGATCCAGACGGTGATTTAATACCTTCCTTCTTAAGACATTATAGACACCAATGGGGCTTACAAAAATACCCTGTAACTTAAGTTCATTGACCATCCTGGCTAGTTCCTGAGTCGGATATAGTCACAGATGTAATTGAGAAGGGTCATAATAGTTATATGATGATAGTAATTATGATAAATGACTCTAAAGTAAATAGTATAGAGCAAATAAAGAACTTTTTATCGGAAGTAGCGTCAATAGAATTTAGTAAGAGATCCAGAAAGGAGACCTATTGCTGGATAGAAGAGAACCTACAGAGGTTTAATTATCAAATTATTAATTTCCATGCTGATAATGGCTTTAGAATAGCTCAATCAGACAGAAGGTGGTGGAGATGTTAAATAGTTTATTAATTAAACTCATCAAAAGTAGACCCAGACTTAGCAATGATAATGTCCTTATCGAGACCAAAAATGATTGGGTAATACGAAAGCGGTTAGACTACAGTCAAATCAAGCAAGAATCTGCCCAGCTGATCAATTATTTTTACTTTGGCTTCAGGAGAAATATCCCCACTTTCACCTCCCTCTGCCTTTCATTCTGAGATTATAGAGGAAAGAGGAGAAAGGAATATCGTTATCAAGACTATATGACACCTATGAGAAGTTAAGGAGTATAACTGAGGTACAGAAATACCTCAAAGAAGGTATTACCCTTAAGATGTTAGATGAGATTGCCAGAAGATATACCGATAATGAGGTGGCTCAAAAAGTGCGGCTTACCAGAGATAGATTATTTGATAAATTAGTAGCAGCATGGCTCTTCTCTTTAGGCTCATATTTGGATTAGAAAAGACTTACTTTTTTAAAAAGTGAGGTAATTTTAGTCATAAAATATCATCATAAGTAAAAGAAGGATGGAGGTGAAAACAAAATAAGATTTACCAATTATTTGCTTATTATAAAAAAAGAGAGTTTCAGAATTTTTGAAAGTATATAAAGTTTTTCTTAAGCAGGTGAAACTATTAAGAAGAAGTTTTAAGTTTAGTTAAAGTCATTGCAAGTTTATATATAATTTTATTATAAATAAAGGAGATAAATTTTAATGAAATATTGTAAGTTAACTGGAACGGGAGTGACAATATCAAGAGTTACTCTTGGAACCATGACCTTTGGACCTCAGTGGGGAGTCAGCGAAGAAGAATCATTTAAAATGATAAATTATGCCATAGAAAACGGAATTAATTCTATAGATACTGCGGATCTTTATAACAAAGGTATTACAGAGACTATATTAGGCAAAGCACTCAAAGGTCGAAGAGATGAATTAGTATTAGCCAGTAAAGTATATCACTTTATTGGTGGAAACGAATTAAAGGATAAAGGTCTAAATAGATGGCATTTGATAAAAGGTGTTGAAGATAGTCTCATCAGATTGCAAACAGATCATTTAGATATATTGTATTTTCATCAACCTGATTATAATACTCCGTTAGAAGAGAGTTTGGCAGCTGCTGACCAATTAGTACGGCAGGGTAAAACGATGTATATTGGAATGTCAAATTACGCTTCTTGGCAACTTTGCGAAGCTTTATGGATAGCTGATAAAAGAAATTTTCATCCGCCAGTAGTAACTCAGGTTGTATATAATCTGATTACCCGTGGTATAGAAGAGGAGTTGTTGCCATTTATTCGTGAACATGGGATAGGGTTATTAGTATATAATCCACTAGCAGGTGGACTTTTAACTGGCAAATATGATGTTTCAAATCCACCTCCTGATAATACTAGATTGGGGAAAATAGAAGATTATAATAAAAGGTATTGGCAGAAGATATACTTAGAGGCAGTAGAAGATATTAAGAAAATTGCCAAAGAAGCTGGTAAAAAACCAATTGCCTTAGCCTATCAATGGCTTATATCTCAGCCAGAAGTGGATTCTGTCATCATGGGTGCTAGTAAATTAAGTCAACTTAAAGAGAATTTGACTTTATTAGATGGTAAGCTGGATGATGAAATTCTAAAAGCATGTGATGAAATTTGGAATAAGCTTAGAGGTCAATATTTTCGTTATAATCGTTAAGTAATAGATTAATAGATTTGGAAAATTATAAAATAAAAAAAACTAAATTTTTGCCAAATCAAATATAAGGTAGAGGAAGAAAAAATAGTTTACTTTGTAATTCTAGTAAGTTAAACGACGTTTTTGCTAAATTAGTAGAGTATAGTTATTTATTAGAAGATATTGGTTAACAGCTTAAAGCCAGTGAGGACTCCCCACCTGTAAAGGTGGGGATGAGAACTCTTTCCTGTTTTTTCTGGTTGTTCTTTGATAAAATAGAAGATATGAAATTATACAAGTCAGCCCATAGCATATACAAGACCCAATATCATATCGTATGGATAACCCGTTACCGTAGAAAGATTCTAGTTACAGGTGTAAATCGTTATCTGGAAATAAAGTTACCAGAAATAAGAAAG
>LDZT01005564.1_pt1 | contig 20200 bp, 16 predicted proteins | sample 615521 | NCBI WGS metagenome assembly LDZT01 (sample SAMN03408292, study PRJNA278302) | terrestrial metagenome | isolation source: oil reservoir sample SB1 | place: USA: Alaska, North Slope, Schrader Bluff formation | collected 2011-09
GCCCCGCCGGGCGGGTGAAGGCCCCCTCTGTCAAGGATGGGGTGGCTCATTACCAACAGAGTCTTCGAAATGGAGGGCAAAAGAGCCTCTTACAGCCCCGTTATCATCTCGACCCCCTTCAGTTAAAAGGACTCTGAATCAAAATCCTCCCTTTGTATGTCACCGGGCCGTAGGCATCCCTCTTTACCACCAGGTTGGATCAATGGGTTGGCGGGTTATGACGAATCCCGATATACCGAAACTTGAGACCCCGTGCGGCCATAGCGCTACCATCTTCCATCAATGGCGCGATTTGGAGCTCAAAAAGTAAAGCCGCTCAAAAATTGGGAGAGAGGCGTGCAGATGGGGGGGAAGAGCTATCTCAGGGTGAGCAGAGACGCTCAAGGAGGAGTCTGCTTGATAATCTGCAGCTGCCGATTCAGGGCCGGTCATACCTATCCAAAATACACGCTTTCGGGGATTCTATGTGCATATTTTCATCCACTCTCGTAAACCTTACCGAGACTTTTATATCATTTATGTATATTATATGATACCAATGCCATAATATATACAACGATGTGCATTATATGGTGATTTAGTATCCGCCCTTGACCAATGGGGGCCGCTCGCCCTTAACTCCTTGCTCTTAAAATGCACCGAGAGCAGCGTGATCAACCGGGATGGTAGGGGCGATCGCCTCCTCCCCACCCCTCGTCGTATGTCTTCAGCCCCCTCTAGCCTCGTCAATGCCGCAATACCGCCCCGCCCCCCAGAGGATCGGAGTGAAGGGAAGGATTCAGGTCCCATGAGAAAGAACCGGCCTTAAATCGCATCCTAGAAATTAATTCTCTCCAGGTTATAAAAGTTGGAGAAGGATATCGCATAGTTCTCTAATGCTTTCGTGCATTGATGGCTTGCTTAGACCTGGGCCATGCGTTCCCTCCGGACGGCGGACAGAATTCTAGCCGCTGAAGGGAAACTAACTGCAGAGACTGAAGACGAGACCTTTTTGGAAGTGGATACTTTCTCGTCTTATGTAACCGATGAAGGGCAAATGAGGGTGGCAGGTTACATAAGAATAAAGTCGAGAGGAGGACATTTTTCGAAGACTTGGCCCGATACGCTAATTGTTGATAACTTATATATCCAAATTATCACAAAAGGATACTATAGCTGACCGAAGCGAGAATTGACGCTAAGGAGACCTGTTCATCGGACGAGCTTTCAGCAAGCAGGTTACCATATGATTCCCAGATTCGAAGAGGAGATCAGCTTCTTCAAGAAGGCCATAGTTGACTTCGGAGAGGGGCATAGATCAAACCTTGCCGTCATCTCAGATCCCTTCTACGGAGAGTTGGAGCTTATGGGGCGGGTAGAGGGCATGACGGGAGAGGATGGGATCAGGATCAACGCCCGCTCATTGGTTCAGAATTTCGATTCCCTTAAAGACGCCCCAAGGAGGATCGTGATCGTTGAGGAGGCCCATCGCCTCTACCGTCGGAAGATTGGCGGTTTTGATATGATGAATCGCTTTTTGAAGATGCTAGCCTCTTCGGATCGGCTTTTCATCACGACATGGAACAGCTACTCCTGGAATTACCTCGACGAGGTCTTAGGCCTGAGCCGGTACTTCCCCCTGCAGGTCCGGCTATCGAAGATGGGGGCGGACCAGATCCGGGAGATGCTCCTCTCCGACTACGAAGAGGGGGAGCTGACCTTCGTCGAAGAAGAACCCGCGAAAGCGGAAGAGTTGAAGATCTTCAACCGCGCGAGCTACAGAAAGACCCTGATGGGAAAGAGTTTCGAGATACCCTACCCGGTGATCGACACGCGATCGATCAGATCTCGTCTGAGCAAGACCGATAAGAAGTCGCCGGAGGACGTCTTCTTCGACAGGCTCGCCCGGATCTCCGACGGTAATCCAGGCGTTGCCGAGCACCTCTGGAAGGAGGCTCTGGACTATCCGGAAGTCAGAAACACCCTCAAAGACCCGCTTTCCATCGATCTCGACCGCGATGAGTCCTTCGCCCTCAGCATCGTTTTATCCAAGGGATCGGTCGAGATGGAAGACCTCTCTCTGGTCCTGGAGCCACTGGGCCATTCCGCTGAGAGGATCGCGGCAGTCTTGGAAGAGATGGGGCTTGTCTCTTTGGAGGGTGATGTAGTCACGATAAGGGCAGAGGCCCTGAAAGCCGTTGTTGACCACCTTCGAAGGCTGAGGCTGGTGTGGTAGCATGGTGGAAAACCTGACTGAGGCGTACACCAATCTATCTACCTCGACTCCTTCATCGAGCATACCCTCCAACATCCCGGATATCGGGATTGATTCGTCAACTGTAATGTACGCCGTTCTTGTGCTCGTCCTCGCATACGTCGCCACCAGAATCGTCGTATTTCTCTTGACGTGGTTATCAGAGAGGGTCTACGAGCACCGGATCACCATCAAAATGGCGATACCTCTCGTGAAGTTCGCCATATACGGCTTTGCCATATACCACATCCTGGAATCAATCCTCCAGCTTTCCACCGCCCAGCTCGTAGCCTTCTCGGGCCTGGCGGGTGCGGCCATAGGCTTCGGCCTGAAGGACTTGGTGGCAGAGGTGGTGGGTGGGATCGTCATCGTCCTAGACAAGCCCTACCAGGTGGGCGACAAGGTGAGGATAGACGACCATTACGGCGAGGTGAGGGATATCGGCCTTAGGGCTACGAGGCTCGCATCTCCCGACGACAACCTGATCTCGGTATCAAACCAGAAGGTCCTAAGTCAGACCCTGGCTAACGCCAACGCCGGAAGCCAGGAGATGATGGTGGTTATAGACCTGTTCATCGACTCAAGATCGGACGCCTCGCGGGCTATGGAGATCTTGAGGGAGGCCGTCGTGACTTCCCGGTACGTCTACATATCCGAGAAAAGACCAGTAACGGTCCTCCTGAAGGACTTTCCTTTCTACAGGAGGGTGAGGGCCAAGGCCTACGTCTACGACCTTAGGCAGGAGTTCCCCTTCGAGTCGGACGTAACGAAACGGGCCTGGGATGCCTTCAGGGATGAAGGGATAGAGCCGCCTAAGGCGGGGGTTGTGGAGATGGGAGATGTTTAGGGACAAGGTTTTAACAAGCCGGGCTCACACCTTTCACCTCAACGAAATATTCTCAACACTAATCAAAGGGAATTTGGCACTCAGCTCTTTTAGGGGACCTTTCCTGCGTCCATCTCGCTCCCGCCAAGCCCCCCTTCCGGAAACCCGACGACATCTAGCGTGGTGGAGGCCACCTTTATTTTGTCGGACTTCTCGATCTCGTCCAGGATCAACCGGCTCAGCTTATTTTTCGTCATCCTCCTCTCCCTCACCACCGTCATGTATCTTATGTTGAAGTTTATCCAGTTGTCTGTCAGGGTAATGAATACGGCGGGCTCCACCACCCTTCTGGGGAGGTAATATTTTTCTTCGAGGGTGGAGAGGCTTTTTTCGGCCGAGAAGGAGACGTGGTCAGTCTCTCTCCTGACGACGGAGAGGATTCTAGTGACGGCCTCCTTCCAGTCGCTGTCGTAGGTTATGGGGATGCTGATGTCGTCCCAAAGGAAGTCGTGATCTTTCGTGTAGTTGTTGACGCTCCCTGAGAGTATATACCCGTTAGGTATTATCGTCAGCCTGCCTGTGGCCTGATCTCCCGACATCCACTCTCCCATCTCCATAAGTGTTGTGTAGAGGATGTCGATGTCGATGACGTCTCCCTTCTTGGTGTTGATCTCGACCCTGTCGCCTACCTTATAAATCCCGGTCACGATGATGATGATCCCACCTACGAAGTTCTTGAAGAGGTCTTGGAGGGCGACGGCCAGGCCAGCGGCGATGATCCCGTAGGAAACGAGGAGGCTCTGAGTGCTGTCCACCCAGATGTTGATCACCACCGCCACTAGAACAACTAGGTAGAGTATCGAGACCGTCTTTTTGAAGGAGTACCTGGTCTTTGAAACCTTGATCCTTTTGACGATGATGTCCTCGAAGAGGTTCTTGAAGAGTAGGTGGATGATGGCTATGGCAGCGGCGGTGTAAAAGGCCTTCTGGAGATCTATGTTTGGGTAAGCGTAGTTCGCAACCCAGAGCGACGCCGCCAAAGCGATGAGCGAGAGGAGCGTCAAAAACCGCCTGAGCATACGGAATTATCGTCTTCAAAGCGTTAAATATTTTATCCCATCCATTATCCCTTCTATTGATCGAGGGCTCGGAAGAGGTCGCAAAAGATGGGCAATATCCCCCAAGAGGGCTAACTACTTCTCAAACTTGGGGCGAAACCGATAAGCACCCAGCCGTCCCTGTGGACGGCGTGGGTGAATCTTTCGCGTCGAGGTTGCTCTCCTGGTGGGCCGATAACGGCAACGATTACAAGTTCAGGCGCACCAGAGACCCCTACCGCATATTAATCTCGGAGATCATGCTGCAGAAGACACGCGCCAGACAAGTAGATGCGGTTTATGACGAGTTCTTCGAGCGTTACCCGGACCCTCAGAGCCTCGCCGCCGCCCCAGATGAAGAGGTCGAGGCGGTCGTAGCGCCCTTGGGATTGAAAAGCAGGGTCGCGACCATGAAAAGGGCTGCGGAGCTTCTGGCCTCGAAGGGCGACGCCATCGGATACGCTGACCTGTTGGCCATCGACGGCGTCGGCGATTACGTCGCTCCCTCAAAGGGTCAGGTAACGGTCTGCGGGCCCTCCAAGTCTTAAAGGAGATAGCGAGTTCGCCTTGGGTGGTCCGTTAGGATATCTACGTGCCTAGGTAGCTCCTAGCCACATTCTGAGGTCTGTTATCGACCTCATTCACGTTTGCTTTGGATCGAAGCTGCACCCTTCTCTAAACCTGATTCTCAGATCTGAAGGATGAATAAGCCGGGCTCGCGGGGCTGGTGACACAAAGCGTTTGGTCTGGTTTGTATGTACTCTTAACCTAAGCTCCTCCCCTGCTCATGAGTCGCCATTCCCTCTTCTCGTGTCCATAATGAGAGGGGCTCCAGATGCCTTTCCCTGGTTTTCTCCTTTCATAGCTTGAGGTGCTGATCGTACATGCCCCTCATCGTTTTATCGGCCACATGAGCGTACCTGAGGGTCGTCCTGATATCCCTATGGCGTAGCACTTCTTTAACAACTCTTATGTCGCAGCCGTTAGCGATCATGATGGTGGCTGGGGTGTGTCTGCTGAAAACGTGAACCGCTCCGTTCTTCTCAACACAAGCCTTCTCCTTATAGGTGACGAACATGCGGTAGAGGTCCTTTCTATCCCATCTCTTGCCGTAGTCGGTGTAAAACAGGGGGTGCTTGCCGTCGACCTCCAGGGGCGGCCTCACCTGGAGATACCTCCTCAGGGTCGTTGCGCACTCATTAGAGATGGGGACTATCCCATCCCTGCCACCCTTCCCCTCGCGGACCCTCAGATTCAGCCCTCTTAGGTCCAGGTCCCCATCATCGAGGTTGCAGAGCTCTGAGGCCCTCAGGCACCCGTAAAAGAGGGTTTGGAGCATGGCGAGGTGCTTGATATTGCCTGCGGCGGCGCTGAATATGCTGAGAACGTCATCCTCGCCGAAGTAGTAGGGGATCTCGTCATTCTTCCTCATGAACGGGAATTCTATCGAGCCGCCCAGCATCTCATGATACCTCCTGATGGCGAAACAGTAGTTGTTGATGGAACTCCTGGATAGGTCCTTCTCCAAAAGGGCGCGCCTGAACTTAGCAAAGTCGTCACAAGAGGGCTTATCGTTTTTGGTGAACTCAAGATACCTTCTCACGTACCCCACATAGGAGTCGATCGTCGCGTCCCTCAGCCCCCTGTCCTTAATATAGTGTCTAAATTTCCTCAGGGCGGGGTTCAGGTCCTCAGCGTCGAAGGGACGGCCCCACTTCACATCCAACCGCTTCATTATCTTCGTCTCCTGAAAGGACCAGTAAGTGCAACCTAGCGCCACTCGACCGCCTCCTCGCTGAGCACAGCAACGGTATTTTAGACGGTGTGACTTCGCCTCACGAGCCGCGACACCGCCCACCAAATAGATCTCATAACGGGGTGGAACGGAATCGAAGACAGCGCTCGGTACTCAAAATCCTCATCATCGATCAGGCAGGTCAGCTCATCATGGCGCCGTCTACGAATACCATTAAATAGGTGTACTGAGACTTGAACGTTGCCTCTTGTGCGGGGGTCGCCAAGCCAGGTCAACGGCGCTAGGTTCAGGGCCTAGTCTCGCAGGAGTTCGTGGGTTCGAATCCCATCCCCCGCAGTCGGATATTAAACCTCGTGCTGAGCTCGTTAAACAGCTTGGATCTTTTAGGGATGAGATCAGAAAGCTCCAAGAGGAGCTCAAGCTCAAGAACATAGTCTTAGATAAGTACGAGAACGAGCTCAAGAGGTATAGGAGCGCTGCCTTCCTGGAAGACGATTTTGAGGGCGCTAGAAGGTACAGCAAAGAGCTCATCAAGATACTGAAGCGGGGCAATCTCGTCGATAACTACAAGCTTCTCGAAGAGCTCGGCATAGACCCCCGGGAAGCGGACATGGTGAAGGCCGTTTCCACGGAGCTTGAGAACCTGGAAGCATACGGGCTAATCACCTCCTCACCAAGGGGTTGGAGGTGGGTGGGATGATCCCGAGGGCGTCTGATAGGACTGCACCGGAGCTTGATTCAATCGTCCATAACGAGCTGATCGAGCAATACCGTGAAGACAGCGAGATCCGAGGTCTATCTCCGGAGTCGACTCGAAGGTACATCTCCTCGATCAGGATCTACGTCCAGTTCCTCGAAGAGAATGGGATGGACCTCCTGGGGGCCGACCGGAACACCATCAGGAAATTCCTGGAGTACCTCAGAAAGGTCCGCGGCGTCCACCAGAAGACGATCGAGAACTACTTCACGGGCATATCGGGATTCTATGATTTTCTGGAGTATGAGGGTCACGTTGATAAGAATCCAGTCCATGCTGTCAGGAAGAGATACTTGAGACGCTACAAGGATAACGACGAGGGCCAGATGCGCCAGCTCATCTCTATAGAGGAGATGACCCACCTTATCAACGCTACAATGGACGTGAGAGATAAGGCGATCATCACCCTCCTCGCGAAGACAGGGATCAGGCGGAAGGAGCTGATAACCCTTGACGTCGGCGACATCGACTGGGTGGAGCAGAGCATCAGGCTCAAGCCCACGCCCAAGAGGACGAACAGAATCGTCTTCTTCGACGACGAGACCGCCTTCATTCTTAAGAGGTGGCTCCGAGCCAGGGCATCTCGTAACGGTGGCGATTCAAAAGCCCTTTTCACAAACAGCACTGGCGGCCGGCTGAACCGGAATGGTGTCTACACAGCGGTCACCAAGGCCGCTGAAAGGGCCAGCATCCACAAACCTAACTCGGACAGGATGGAGGATCACTTCTCGCCACACTGCTGCAGGCACTGGTTCACGACCCACATGAGGCGAGCCGGTATGCCTCGCGAGTTCATCCAGGAGCTACGAGGCGACGTGAGGAAGGAGGCGATCGACATTTACGACCATATCGACAAGAAGGAGCTTCGCGAAAGCTATCTAGCGCACATACCGCAGCTGGGGGTGATTTAGTTATCATTTCTTGGCCCTTCTGTTGATCCAATCTTGATAATCGATTTCTCGCGACACATTATCAAAATTACTATATTGATACCTAAATTTGCGCAGTGAATCTTTCATGTCATCCATACCTATTTTTTCGGCTTCTATTTCCAAGAATAGTATAAATGTATTATAATCATAAGTTCCGAAAGAACTCCATAATTTAAAATAATCTCCTAATTCTTTTTCCCTCTGCTCTAGCTTTTTATTACCAGGCGTTTGTACTTTCTCTTCAAGCTTTTCTAGAAATGCATATATATTAATAATTTTATTCAATGGAGTTAAAAATAACTTGCTTGTTGATGAAAACTCGCACAAAATCATCGGGTCCAAATGGTAGAAATGCCTTTTACGGCCTTCCTCTTCATGCCTAGAAATGAGAAGCCCGTTAGTTTCCATTTTATCTAGAAGTTTGCCCAATTCATTAGAGAGCATCAAAGTTTTAAATCCCTTAACCTTTTTTTCGTCCCACCCGTGTTTTGGTATGAGACCATTCTTAAAAGTCTCTGCCATATTGTAAGGACAATCCTCACCAAAAGCGAGGTACATCAGAACTAAGCCAGATCTGGCCTTTAATTCTTTGACGATATCTTGCCACATAACAATATCAATCATGCTAAACCCTTAGTTTCAACCATATATAAGGTTTGTTTGTTATAGCATCAATTGATATGTAGGAAATATCAATAATTTGCCAATATATAGGTATTTTTGCCCTTTAGGCTTCATATTTATTTAAATTTGAATACATCGTATATACCCCCATGTTGCCTACAATTCCACGAGAGCTAGATAGCGTGTTGCATTCCCACGCAGACCGAGGAATCGCTGCAGAAGTGCTCGCGGTTCTGAACTCCACGCCAGCGACGTGCGCAGCGGAAGTGTCACAGATTGTTGGCTGTTCGTATGTCACCGCGGAGAAGCACCTCGCGAAGACTGTAACAGCAGGATTGGCTGTTGAAAAGAAACTAGGAAAAATCCGTGTCTTCATCGCGAAAAACCACGGCATACCAACGGGAGGGATCCAAGAATGATACCTTCCGTAGAAGTCCGCCACCTACGTCCGTGGGAGGAAGCCGTAGGCGTTCTCACAGAACTCGTCGATGAAGAAGACGAAAATTCGCCTGCCGGTGCTGGGGACACCGGACGAGGTGACGAAAACTGCGCACAGACCACAGGAGCTACCGAGTGATCTAAATGGTAATTATTCTACTTATCATATTTAACTCTTGTGACCCGTGCGCGATCCTCAGTGGTGGTCGTGGTGGCGACTTTCTCTAAGCCGGTGGCCGAGATTTACCGGACAGATCCGGTAATCGAGGCGGGCTCATCACGTCTTCACGTGCGAAGACTGCGAGCGACCGATCCCTCCGGGTGAGAGTAGAAGCGACCAGGGCGAGGATGAGGAGATCGTTCTCCTTTGCGAGCCCTGCTTTAGGCTGAGGCGCCAAATCGAGGCCCGCATACTGGAAGCGTGCAGCGTTACGGGGGGACTTCCAAGAGAGGAAATCATCGAGGACCTGGAACGGTTCGGCGTCCCTCCAAAAATGACCGAAGCGACTCGGGTTCGGCTTCATGCAGACGGGCGACTAGTGTACTCGGGGCGAGAATGATCGATCCCCGAACCCTTGCAGCCAGCAAGATCCTGGAAGATAACAACGGCGGCGCGGTGGCAGTCTCAAAGCCGGTACGCGCCGGATTTACGACATCAACAGTGATCGCTTCAAGAGAGATGGGAACAAAATTGGTATGCATCAGCCCAACCACAAGAATAATTCTTGAAACCGTCAACAACCCCCTAACAGGCGGGGCGATGCGGGTGCCGGGCAATCATGAGTGCCCATTGATAGAAGATGAAATAAAAAAATACCCTTTATTAAAAGAGATACCTGTATCACTTAATTGCGAACCGTCACGAGAGAAGAAATGTCCTTTATACGATTCATGTCCAATGACAGAAATAATTAGGAATCCAGAATTCGAAGTTGCTGCGCTAACGTATGCAAAAGTAAAGGCACTGATGATAAGCAAAGGGAATACGGCAGAGAAAATCCGCCGAGCGTTAAGCAGTGCAAATTATGTCCTACTTGACGAAGCACACATTTTAGGGTTCGGGCCGGTAGCAACAGTGCAAGCATGCGAATTACCTGAAGTGCCAGATAACTTTGCTTCACTGATGATGGTTGGGGAACTATGGAAAGAGTTACTATCACAATATGAGGATGTAATAGTATCATTGATGGAAAGCGCCGAAACCGGACACGCTGGAAAACACCTCTGTAAATCGATTTTAATACTCGACCGCCTTAGCTGGAAGTCCCTAATAGCGGTATGGAATGAACTGTGGTCACTGGTAAAAACATCCGAAATGGACCGCGAAGAAATTTTGCGAATACGCGACGCGATCGACATACTCTCGTTTTCAAGAGCTTATGCGCACTATGTGACAGAAAACGATGGTGAAACCGGCAGCGTTTGGATAAGCGGGTCTCATGGAAAAGGGGAACGTGCGCTGTGGGAGTTCCTGCACAACGTTGTACCTTTTGCTGGTCACATCTACGCAAGCGGCACCATGATCGAGCCAGAGGAAGGGTACTTTTCAGAGCTATCCGGCAAATCAGTGAAACAAGAAGTGTTTCCAGACCTGAAACACGCAAGCGAGCAGGTCACGATTATTCCAGACACATGGCGATTAACGGCATGGAACTTTAATGAAAAACTACCACGTATCGTTGATCAGATTAGGCAGATTGCAGAACAAGAACGTCAACCGATCTATTGCCTGTGCCCGAATGCTCGTAAATCTAAAAAGCTGGAAGGGGAGCTAAAAGAGGCTGGGATCAAGGGAGTAATCGTAGATTACTACCGATCTGATTTCAGCATGGGCGTGTCACGTGCAGAACGTATTTGCATCGGAATTGGCATGGCTGAGTTGCCAGCAAATGCCATGGATCCGAGAGCATGGGGAAAAGACGAGCAGGAACGATGGGTTTACTCGAGACAGTTGAGACAGCAATCGGTTCATGCAGCAACCTGGCAAGCGATCAACAGAGTGAGAGACCCTGAGGGTCTCCAAGAAAGCAGAGTCTACATGATCGGCACTAGACTGAAAGAGATCAGAGAGCTGGTCAAATGGGGTCCGAACCGACAAGCAACACCAGAATTGAAGGATAAGCTCATAAACGGCAATCCGGTGAAGACTGTCAGTTTCATCATCACAGTCGACCAGGAAGTGGAACAGTGCAAGATTTTAGGGGAGATATCCGGAAAGAACCATTCGGAACGCAAAACTTTGTTCGACATGGTCGAGAGAATTGAGTTATATGATGCTAATTTAATAAATTCCGAAAACCACTCCATTTCCTCTATAACTATATATAGAGACAATGGAGTGATTCTCGGAATTTATAATTTTCCGAGTAATGAAAGTGAAATTGATCTCACTGCAAGCTCACTTTACAAGGTGTTCGTGAATAGAGAAGAATGCTTTGCTCAACAGTTCCAAGATTCTGCTGGTAAATGGGGATACCAAAAAATTTTGAAGCTAATTAGTAGGGAGATTATTATTGACCACATTAAAGGAAATAAGACGATTGGGGTGTACGAGATAGGATTGGATGATGATGTGATATGGGGGTGTTTCGATGTCGATACCCATGATGGCGGCTCTGGCGATGAGGCGAGGAAGAAAGTACATTCAATAATTGATGTCCTAAGAATTTACGGAATACAATTTTTGCTGGAATCTTCGGGGACACCCGGATCGTATCATGTCTGGGTGTCCTTCAAACGGACAAAGACGTATAATGCTTATCATTTTATGCGGCAGGTAACGAGAGAAGCAAACGTGGAAGGAGTAGAGATATGGCCAAAGCAGCAACATCTGGACAAGAATGGCAAGTACGGCAATCTGGTCAAGATGCCCATCTGCTTGCATCGCAAGACAGGAAATAGGTCGGTTTTCGTCGATGCCGACACTTTTGAACCTCTTGAGGGGAGGATTCTGGTTCCAGGTCGTGTCGTTTTGTTAGAGGTTCCCTCCCCGATGAAAGGAATGCCGAAAGCTACGAAGAGAAAGTCAGTTGACAATAGTAAACTGGATTACTGCATGGTGTGTGCGTTGAAGGATAAGGTGCCTCTTGAAGGTGCAGAAGGTCACATGTTGAGGGTTGCTATAGCGATAAAGGCACAGCACTGTGGCATGCGGGAGCAAGCTGCAGTGGAGTTGTTCAAGGATCAAAACGATTTCGATCCTAAGTATACCCGATCGAAGATTAGGGAGATCTGGAACCGGGATTACTCGCCAATGTCCTGTGAGACATTACGAGATAAATGCGGAGAGCTTGTTACAAGGAGCTGTCCCTTCTGCCCTTTGGGAGTCCGCCAATCTAGTGGCATGGTGGTGAATGAAATTTCTACCTCGTAGTTTCTGCTACGCTCTTGTAATATAATTTAAATATTTTCAATAAAATACTGCAGTTAGCACTACTCCGGTAACCGTGAGATTTGCTTGGTGGAGTTTACTAACATTCGTAATTAAATGGCATTCAGAGTCACATAACTAACTCGTTGCCGAACGATTTTCGATCAGTCTCTATAATCGCGTTTTTGTTAGTATTATATTGTTATCATTATTCATTTTTCACTTTTTAAATTTTTATTCTATATATACAAAAGAAAGTGTGGGTGGTGGTGTGTGGTTGTGGTTGCTGCGTTGGGTTTTGTGGTTGGCTGTGGGCTTGGTGCTGTGCTTGGTTGGGCTGGGTGAGGTTTCGTGGTTTCGCGGGTTGCGCCCCTGGCGTTATGGTGACGCGGCGATTATGCTGTAGCGGTTCCGCCCAGGGGGGTTCCGGTTCTGCGGACGATAGGGGGAGGCGGTGGTTGTGTTTTTTGTCTGAGCGTGCGTTCGTTGGGGTTTTTTGGGTGACTGTTTGGTAGGCGGTGCTGTGTGCGTGATGTTGTGACTGAGAGACCTTGCACCACGATAACGAATAGGTTGTGGGGGTGCGTCTGGTGCGTGGCTTTCTGGCAGCGTGGTTGAGGTGTTGTTGTTGTGGTGGTGGTGCTGTTGCTCTGGCTCGGTGCGAGCTGGTCACCTCGGCGCCCGAGATCTTTGCGGAGATATCCCTCGCCCCACACGATCCTCTTGGAGGTCGGGAAATGGCCGGTTTTGTGGGTTCTCCGCACTTTCAACCCTCGGAATATAGTTCTGATACCCCCGGGGACAGATTCTTGCTTCTAAACCCTATATTCAGGGAGGTGGAGCCCGACACGGCGCCGCGCCCAGGGGCGCGGTTGTGCATGTGATTGCTGATACTCCCTCCTGCCAGGGACTGGTGCTGAGCAAGGTGCATTATGATCGAGCGCCTGTCCCCTCCATCCTTGTTTCTTAGCCTCGTTTCTCGAGATGCGATTAGATCTTCACCTTGCGCCTAAGACCAAGAGAGGTGAAAAAGAAGCAGAATCGATATCTCTTCTGTGACCTTGCGGAGCCGGGATATCTGGTGGTAAGTGGTTGGGGGGAGTTGGTTTTGCTGATATCTACTTCAGGCGGTTGCATTCGACCCTGAAATGAAATAGTTCAGCGGTGATTTTCGCTACGTTTTTGAGGTGGTTGTTACAGCTGGGAGCTCATTCGAGCACTGGGTTTGGGTGTACTGTGTAACTCAGGCCGAGTCGTGGGATGGTGGTGAAGGCTGGCGTGAAAGTCGACCGAGGGAATATTCACGTCACTTGGATATGATGGAGTCTATTCAAAGACTAATCCGGGCCCACCACGGAATTCTCACAGTTGAAGATGCCCAGCACCAGGATCTCCCACAAAGAAACCCATCAAAACTGCTGTACAGACATTCTCAGGTTGGATCTTCGAAATCCTGGTAGCCAACTATGCTTTGGGTAAAAAAGGCCCCAAACTTCTTGGACGATCATATGCAACATGAAAGATGCGCGTTCCATCTCCTCCTCAGCGCTTGAAGATGGTGCCGGAGAGGTTGTGGCAGGAGAAGATGCGCGTCCTCGCACATTAGGCGCGCAAGAAGATTTGTGAGGCGTTCAACGACTTCGCCAGCGGGAGGTGATGCGGAACCAACTGTAAGGCAGCTATAGAGAGTAAGATTCGCCGATTCGCCTTCTGGAAACCCTTTGGTCGACTCTGTATTCGAAATCCAAATGCATTGCATTTTTTATGGCAGAGTGGAGGGGAGGCCGGCTCAAGGGCAGCGCCGCCGCTTCGCGGCGGTTGTTCGCGTAGAATGTGCGAACCGGAATAGACCATGCCACGAATTAGGAAGAGACACATCCCCGCCAGGGAGCGGATATTCGGCTAGTGCCCCAAACATGAACCAAAATTTTAAGTAAATGCCGAACAGAAATGAAATTTAATTCTGTATCGTAGGACGGATCTATGATCCGTCGATTGAAAGTTGTCGAAAAAAGTGGTTCGGCTGGTTGAGGCGTTGCCTTTCATTCAACGTTAGTTCATGTCATGTGGCTCCTCGGCCTGTTCCGAACCTGTTTGAATAAGGGGGTTAATTGATCATGAAATCGACCTATGCAGCGGCGATCCTTGCCCTATTTTTGCTGGCTTCGCCGATTTTTGCGGCCGATGCGGCTTCAGCTCAGCAGATAAAAGCTCAGCCCATCGTGGAGATGACACCGGTCACCATGACCGTTTTGCAGAGATTCGCCCCGATCTACTACGCCGATGGAGGCGAGTCACTGGGATCGGTCTATTACGCCGGCGCCGCAGCCGCTCCAGACGACATCATCTACACCAGACCCTCAGGGAGACTTTACAGCTTCACCTTCCATCCGGGGGTTCCTGAAAAGCTATACTACGCCAACTCCAACCAGCGCAACATATACATGACCGCCGAGACCGGGTCCGGCTGGTCTGCGGAGACGACCGTCTTCACTCACACCACCTACGTTAGGGATATTGCTTTCGCGTTCGAACAGAACGGCAACCTTGGCCTCTACTTCAGTGAAGCCTCCGGTGCCGGCGGCGACGGCAAGATCTACAGGATCGACGGCGCTTCAGCAACGCCCATCTACACTGTGAAACTCTCCGACGTCGGCGGCTTCTGGCGAGGCGACTTCGCCTTCGACTACGACGGAAACCTCTATCTGAGCTCAGGAAATCGCGTCCCTGCCAGCATTTACAAAGTTGAGAGCGGGACGGCGGCTATAACCAAGATATATGAGTCGAGAACCGGATCGATTGCCGGCCTCATCTACAGGGACGGTTATCTTTACTACGCTGATTGGCGCCAGAACATCTATCGCCTCGACCTCAGCAGCATGACGAGCACCGTCTACTATAACAATCCTAGCAGGACCTGGCTCTCCGACGTCGGTTTCAAGGAGAGGAGGGATAGTACAGGCAGTAGACCTACGATAGGGAGCTACAGTTATTGGATCATCTATCCCGAATATACGGATAAGTAATTGGCTAAGTTATCTGAGGGAGAATAATGAGAGCTCCCTCGCTACTTCCCTTTTTCTTACCTAAAATCTCAACAATGAATGCCAATCGTGAAGGTCTTCTCTACTGGGATAAACGATGAGGTTGGCAAGAACACCTCGATTTGCTGGCCACCGAAGAATGCACTTGTATTCTTTGATTTTATAATAAGTTCTCAGATCGTTTTTAGGTCAGTTTCGTTTGCGACCATATGCATGAACGTAATCGCTCTATAAAATTCAATATTTTATAAATTCATGTTTAATCTAATATCGTGCGACGGGAGCAGCGCAGAGTGGTCTTTATTGTAGTTCAGGACCCCGGAGCGCGGTCTAAAATAGCCCCTTAGCTGCGGGATCTCTTCTGCTCAGCGGCTCTTTTTGCAGAGCACCGCAGCACAACTCGCTTTCGCCGAGTATGGAAACTGCTCAGCAAAGCAAAAAGTCCTGATAGCCGCTCTGGTAGAGGGTGGCGGGGATTTCCCTGATAACTGAAACCTTGCGGCGGGAGCAGATCCGAGAACATGAGAAAACTGGGTGAGAGCCCAAAGCGCGGATTGCCTTCTTTGGTAGCATCAGTGCCGGACTATACCTATGATCCGGAGGCGGGAGCTTTCCATCTACATCATATTTTGCGGCCGGAGCAGAGGCGCAGAGAGGCCTTTCTTGCAGTTTAGGATCCCATTGAGCATGCTGGACCGAGCAATTAGCGAGCAGGGACCTCTTCTCATCTGTCCAGGAAGCTTCGTTGTATATGATCGAGGCCAAACGACTCGACTTCGTCGATTGTGGAAATAGCATGGCTGACTAAAGATCCGTTATGATCGGTCAAGTCAGAGTGGGGACGTATCAGTTAACCGAAACCTTGCGGCGGGAGCAAGATGGGCGGGTTTGCACATCATCTTAGACTGGAGGAGCTACTTGCGCATCACAGGGGCAAGTGCATGACTCCGCCTATCAGGAGGCGGGATCAGAGGCGAGGGATAAAATCCAGAGGCTGGTGCATCGTCCAGTTTGCCGGGAGCTCGCCCACGTTCGGCCTCTGTGTCAGCCCGTCGCCCCCTTGTAGCCGAAGCAGCACGCGAGTCGTCCCAGGCAGATCAAGCTGTCGGCCCTTCGGGCTACCCGCGCTGCGGCGCGGCGACAGCATGATCAGCCCGGTCCGCCTTCTTTGGCTTGCTGCTTCGGCAGTGGGGCGACGGGCCGGGTATACGCAGAGGCGCAAGGCGTGGGCTGTCGATCTCCCTAGTCTTTTCAGCCTGGGTTTTATCTATCGATCTGATAAGGGGCTCAGGTGCGCGGGTTCCGCAGATGCGCTTTGCGCAACCCTCCGGGCAGGATCGGTGCAGCCTGGTTTTTTGTCGCCACGGACTGTCCACATCGGACCAGCAGGAGTAGATCCGGTAGACTAAAAACTCGAGGCGTGAGCTCAAAACGAGGCTGGCGGGAGCTTTCCCGTCTGTATGCTCTACTGCTATCTGTCATTCAATGCCGAAAAAGCGATGTGCATCCCCTGGCGTTTGATCTTTTTCGCGGAGGGAGGTGCACAGGGCACTGCGCCGCCTCGCTTCGCGCGGCGGAGCTACACATGTATACATATCAAAAAAAAAAATTAAAAATGAGATTTGTAAGTAATTACAATTTTACTATAATAAGCTGTTCATTTATATCCCAGACTGGTCCTATCGTTTAACTATCGACGGCCTGCTGGGTGCCGCACCATCTCCACGGACATCAGGGCCCCTACTATGAACGTAGATAAGAAGTGACACGAAGGGTGATAGCGTTGGTTTGGACTTATGGAAACGTTTGCGCTGATAGTTATCAACATGCATGCGCACCTTAATTAGTTATGTGACTCTCATCACCATATTTATATAGGATAGTCACATAACCAATATGCATGGCAAGGCAAAAGATAGTTTACGAAACGACACGCGGCGAGGAGATCAAAACCCTAAGGGATGAGGCCCGGAAGCTGAGGGAAGATGCGACAAAGCTCCGATCGATCAAGGGGATGGAACCAGGCGCGAGGGAGAGGGAGGTGGAGGCGGCCAGGCTGGAGGGCGAGGCCGAGGACCTGTGGAACGCCGCGCGGCTGGAGGCGCTGACGGTCTACAAGGGCGACGTCGCGAAGAAGACGAAGACGGGTGAGGCGACCTATACTTACTGGTATGCAAGCTGGCGGGAAAGCGGCAAGGTCAAGAACGTGCACCTGGGTTCTACAAAGAAGATGGATAGGGAGGCAGCCACTGCCAAGGCTCGGAAGCTTAAGGCGGAAGCTCTGGGGCTTCGTTGACTCTCGGTTATTGACCACCTCATATCACGGAACCTCGAATTCCATATTAGAAGTAGAAAAATATATATCTATATGACACATTTTACTTCAAGAGGGAGCTAGCGATGGGTAATAACGTCGAAGCCGATGATCAAATTACCGCCACCACGAACGATTCCAAGGTCAAGAAGACGGCTGGCGGTCCGCCTCAGTTCTTGCCTAAGCTTCTGAAACGGCCGATTATGATCCGCATGATGGATGGTCGTCCCATCAAAGGGGTGCTTGAGGCGTACAATGCCTACGAGATCCTGCTCGATCTGGGCCAGGGCAGGAAGCAGATCATATTCAAAGGTGCCATAGCCTCGATCGACTACGAGGACAAGCCCGAGAAGGGAAAGCCTGAGGCTAAGAGGTGGTGAGTCGACATGATGGAAAGCACGTTAAAGGTGCTGGACGACGAGGATCTCGAGTTCGTCCATATTCTCCATAGTTTGGGCATTCAGCGCACGGTGGCCATTATCATCACATACCTTTCAAACGCAGGCGAGGCCACGTCGCGAGAGATTGAGCAGGCCACGCACCTGAGTCAGCCCGAGGTCAGCATGACGATTCGAGATCTCCGCGACGAGAATAGGATCGTTGAGCGGGAGGTCAAGACCGGAGGCAAGGGCCGACCTTCATTGGTATATACACTGAGAACGCCAATTAGCGAGATCATAAAGCGGCTCGAGGATGAAAAGCTGAGGGAACATGCCGAGACCATGGAAAGCATACAGAAGCTGAGAGATTTGACATCGTCCTGATGCCGCGTTCGTGATGGTAGTGAGGGTCCAGAAGTTGAAGGCGGAGGTGCTAGGGCTTCGCTGATCCTCCTGTTGTTATGTGACTCTCTTACTCTACTTTCCAAGTTTCCCCTCGACCGCACCCAGTTTATAAATTACCCTTGCGTCTCGGTCGTGAATTTTTAGGGGTGGAATTTGGGTCGTGGGTGTGGGTCATTGAAAAAGATCTCTAAGACCTGTCACACGCACCAAATTTACGGATTCTCAGCTAATTGGTCAAAGGGTTGTGATTTTCAATCGTTCGCACTCACGACCGGAATTTGGATCCGTCTGAGAATACGTCGTTATCGAATATCGATTGTCCCATCACTCAGACGAAACGTTTTTCGTCTATGAATACCGTCACTTTCACCAGAGGAGGGAAAGAAAACGAGATTGAAACCGATTTTGGCCCTGTTGATGCTGGCGGCACTGGCCAGCCCGACTGTGAGCCAGTGCACTTATGAGGTCAGGGACGCCAAAGTAACCCCAGAATACGGTTACCTCGATTTCAACTACTCCGCCCGGGTATGTTTTTCAGGCACCATCACAGACGTATCAGGAAAGTATCAGATGATCCTGAGCGTATTTGATGGGGATAGGCTTCTGCGCCAGGAGCGATCCCTTGAGCGCCGCCTGAACAATCAAGAGATCATGAATAAGCAGAGCGAGCCTTTCGTCTTCGGGCCTTATAACTTCCAGAACGACTTCGGGATAGAGTGGACGGAGAATGCCTCGTACGAGTTCAAGGTTCTGAAGTTGGGAACAGAGGTGGCCAGATCTACACATCGTGGGCCTGTTGTGCAGCCTCCTCACCTGTCGAGCAGTCCCCAGTTCAATGCAAATCCTTACTTCTTCCAGGATCTTGTGGTCTCAGCCAGCTTCAAGGACCAACCTGGCCTCAAGATCAGCCCCTCCGCCCACCTGGAGCTAGTCGGCCCCCTGGGTGACGAGAACGTCAGCCACTGGAGCACGGGAGAGTCGGTCTGCACCGCTTCAGGCAACAGCTACAACTGCCAAGTCTCCCAATCCCTATCCAGCTTCCGCGAAGGAGGCGACTTCACCTTCACCATAGCCTACAACAACCTCCAGGTGCCTATCCTCCGGGAGGGACCCTTCTCCTTCACCGTCATGTCCTACTCCCCCACCCTAGAGCGCTTTGAAGTGCCACAACCATTGGACTACACCAACTTCACCATACGTGCATACGTCCTCGACGAGGGGATGAAGCTGGTAGGCGGGGCCCCTATGGGAAGCGAGGCAGAACTGATCATCACACACCCTGAGAAGGCCCCGGCCTCGTATAGAAGCTCCCGCCCCCGCCTGGAAGGAGATTACGTAGTCTTCGAGTGGGATAATGAGGTCGTTCCCTTTAACAAGAGCGATGTGGACCTCTCCAACCCCAGCAAAGGTGGCCACGAATTCATTGCCCGGCTGATATACCACAACAACAACTGGGACTACGGGATAAATAGTGAAGACGTTAGCTTCCCGGTGGTGGAGGAGATACCCTCCTTGGATCTGCGCTATGATCCAGTCATATATATTCGTCCAGGCCAGGTGATAAACGAGGAGATAGTCGCCACCGTCACCTTCTCCAAAGGCCAGGGATCGATGGCACTGGAACTGAAGGGCCCAGGGCTTGATGTAAGCCATGAGTCGGCAGGAACAGCTCTTGGAGACAACCGATATCGCTATCAGTGGCAGATACCCTTCGATGACAGCCACATCGATCACAACTACACCCTCTCTCTAGACTGGACAATTCGGCCCTTCCGCTACCAGTGTCCGGAAATGGAGGGGTCCAATGCCATGTATCGCTTCAAAACCAGTTTCGCCGGTGTAGATTACATCTCAAGACCCTACTACGGCCCCATGATAAATGAGTCTGAGCTCAAAGCTGATAATGAGCCCCGTCTTCTCTTCCTTGATTACGATCCATTGGTCTACGTGAGGGAAGGTTCAAAGACCTATCAGAAAGTTCGTGCACAGGTGGAGAGCCCTATTGGCCAAGGAGATCTGAGACT
>LDZT01000025.1_pt1 | contig 20186 bp, 17 predicted proteins | sample 615521 | NCBI WGS metagenome assembly LDZT01 (sample SAMN03408292, study PRJNA278302) | terrestrial metagenome | isolation source: oil reservoir sample SB1 | place: USA: Alaska, North Slope, Schrader Bluff formation | collected 2011-09
GAGGTCCCCTTCCCAATAGAAACCCGCTTCTTGGAGGACCTCATCAAGCGTACCCATCTCTTCGCACTCCTCTAGAAAGGCCTCTACCGCCTCTTTGAGAGAGAGTTTTGCTTCATCCAAACTTTCCCCAAAGCTGGAGACGTCAAGCTCCGGGGCGAGGCCTACAAAAAGATCGTCTTCGCGGAAGAACTCCGCCCGGAATACAACTCGCTTGGTCATTGTATCAATTCCATTAAGCTCTTAGGAATAACTTCCATATATATCATTCTTTTTTAGTCCCCCCCTCTTCTACTTAAGCTGCTCGCGCTGAGGGGAGGGGAAGCGGCCTTGTACGCCGATGGCCTGCTGGCGGGGCCGCGGCCTGCGGCCTTTCGCGCCGCCCTCCTTTCGGTCGGGCGGTTTTGCGGGGAATCGTCGCCGTGGACCCTCTTTTTCAAGCGGCGGATATATTCGGCCGCCGGCATCTTTCAATTCGATCACATTCTCCTCCGGGGATGGCGAGGAGGGCTATAGTCCTTCGGGCGAAGGGCGGTCAGCAGCCCCTTTCTGGGGTGGACTATCTGATGCGCCTTACGAGGAGCCAAAAGGTTTATTTGGAAGATCGTAGGGAAGTAGTTCGAAGACCCTTCCAGATCTCAGCTGATCTTGGGAAGGGCCGGAGAAGATGCCGCCGCCCGAACTGACCCGATGATGGGAGGGCGCGGCTGAGATGGCGTAAGCTAGATCTCGAAAGCATTTTTGGAAAATGTATCTTTGAATCAGAATAATTTCTGGCCGTCGAGACTCCATCCCTTCTCCGGCGAAGTAGAGCACCCATCGACCAAGGATCCATCGGCCATGACCAAAAAGTACGCCATAACGGGGGGAGCCGGGTTCATCGGCTCGAACCTCGCCGAGGCCCTGGCCGACGGAAATGAGGTGGTGGTCGTCGACGACCTCTCCTCCGGGAGAAGAGAGAACCTGGCGGGGCAGAACGTCGACCTTGTCGAGGGGAGCATCCTCGACCTCGATCTCCTGAAAGAGGCCTTCGAGGGGTGCGCCTGCGTCTTCCACCAGGCGGCGGTCGCCTCGGTCCAGAGGTCGGTGGAGGACCCGATATTCACGAGCCGGGTGGGGGTGGAGGGCACGCTGAACGTCCTCGTCGCCGCCAGGGACGCCGGCGCCGAGAAAGTCATCTTCGCCTCCTCGGCGGCGGTCTACGGCGACTCGCCGACCTTGCCGAAGAGCGAGGATATGAGGCCGGAGCCGAAGTCCCCCTACGCCGCATCGAAGCTGGCGGGGGAGGGATTTTGTCTTGCCTTCAATGAGGTCTACGGGATGAGGAACGTCATTCTTCGGTACTTCAACGTCTACGGGCCGAGGCAGGACCCCGCGTCCGAGTACGCCGCCGTCATCCCCAAGTTCGTCTCGGCGTACCTCGCAGGAAAAGCGCCTGTGATATACGGGGACGGGGAGCAGACGCGGGATTTCGTCTACGTCAAGGACGTGGTGCGGGCGAACATCCTGGCGAGCAAGGGTTGCGTTCCGGGGGTCTACAACATAGCGAGCGGGACGAGGACGAGCCTCAATGAACTCTCCGGGCTTGTAAAAGAGATCACTGGGTCGAAGGTCGAGGCGGCCTATTCGCAGGCGAGGGCCGGGGATATCAGGGATTCGGTGGCGGATGTGAAGAGTGCGAGAAAGATCGGGTATTCTCCGAAGTTTACCCTGGAAGAGGGGCTACGGAGCATGATCGAATGCTCCTCCACCAGGATCAAGCCTGTTGTTGTGTGAGCGGACATGAGCGGAATTGTGGCGATTTTGCCTGCCTTCAACGAGGAGGTCTCCATCGGGAGCGTGGTGCTCTTAGCAAAGCAGTACGCAGACCGGGTGATCGTCGTAGACGACGGGAGCCACGACCGGACCGCCGAGGTGGCAGAGCTCGCCGGTGCCGAGGTGATCCGCCACCCGGAGAACCGGGGCAAGGGTGCCGCCCTCAAGACAGGCTTTTCGGCGGTGGATGGGGCTGGGGCTAAAGTGATCGTCACCCTTGACACCGACGGCCAGCACGATCCCGCCGAGATCCCCAAAGTTGCGGCGCCGATCCTGGCGGGGGAAGCCGATATAGTCAACGGCAGCCGCTACCTCTGCGGGAACAAGAAGGATACTCCCTTCTACCGCCGGGTGGGGCAGAAGGTGCTGGATACGGCATCGAACCTCGGGAGCGGCGCAAACCTGACCGATACCCAGAGCGGATTTCGGGCTTTTGCCCCCTCCAAGATCCCGGCCTTCAGGTTCGCCCAGAAGGGGCTCGCCATCGAGAGCGAGATGCTCTCGGACGCCAGCCAGGCAGGTCTTCTGATAAAGGAGGTGGAGATCGGCGTCCGCTACGACGTCGACTGCTCGACGGAGAACCCGGTCAGCCACGGAGTGCGAGTGTTGGTGAAGATCCTCCATGATATGGAGCTACGAAGGCCTCTATATTACTTCACGCTTCCAGGCCTCCTTCTTGCCGCGGTGGGCGTCGGGATGGGGCTACTATTTATGCGGGACTTCTATCACGGGGGGGCACTCCACTTCGGGCCGACGCTGTTGATGATAATGTTGACTCTCGTAGGCTCCTTCTCGGCGATGACCGGGGTGATACTGCACTCCATATCCAGGCTGATTAACGAATCTAGGGGAGATCAAGGGATCCAATAGCGAGAGAGCGTAAAAAAAGAGAACGGGCGGAGAAATAATGAAGAAGTATACGGTGGGCGTTATCGGCGCTGGAAAAATGGGTTTACTGCATGCTGGTATTTTTAACAGCTTGGAGTACAGCAAATTAACTGGATTAGCTGATAAAGATAAATTTATAATTAATATTATGAGAAATTATCTTCCATCTGTAGCTATATTCCAAGATTATAAGGATATGATAGAAAAAGTTAATCCAGACATCGTTGTAATTACCACACCTGTCTTCCTGCATAAGGAAATGATTGAAGATTCTATGAATTACGGGACAGCCATATTCGTAGAAAAGCCGTTAGTAGCCAAAGGATCTGATTGTAGTTCATTATTAAACAAAAATTATAAACATCCTACATTGGTTGGATACTGTAGGAGATTCATGGAAACGTATAATTTGGCTAAGAATATTATAGAGAATGAATCACTAGGCAAGGCCAATTATGTCTATTCGCATATGTATGTTTCCCAAGTGTTTAAGCAGGGCAAAGGATGGCTCTACGACCCCAAGATGAGCGGTGGTGGTGTATTAGTTGACCTTGGTTCTCATGCAATAGATATGCTTCATTACTTACTAGGTGATATCCGTCTAGTTAGCGCATTTTCAAAGCCTATATTTAATAAATCCGTCGAGGATTATGTATCAGCGAACCTTATGTTCAAAAACGATGTATTTGGATCACTGCAAGTATCCTGGTCGATCAGGAATTACAGATTACCAGAACTAAAAATTAAGATCCAACTGGATAAGGGGTCAATTGAAGTAACGGAGAAGTACATCACAGTCTATTCCGAATTGAGTGCCGATGGTTTGAAGAAGGGGTGGAACACTTTTTATAAACAAGATTTAAAGAAGGATGTATATATTAATATTGCTGGGGCGGAATATACAATGGAGGATACTCATTTGATCGAATGTATAATGCAAAATAAGCCGACAAGATGCAATTTTTCTGAAGCAGCTAAGACTAACTTTGTCATCGATCATATTTATTCATCGATAGCTAGTGGAAATACCAAACAAATTGATTATGAGGGATAAGATGGAATTGATTCTTGGTCATAATCAGTTTATCGGTATAAGTCATACTTCTGAGGATAAAAGTATAGAACTCCAAAGAAAGTTTTATGATGCTGAGAACATATATAAAGTTGTAGAGACGGCTGCTGATATAGGTTATAGGAATATGATCATAGAAACGCATCCAAAAATGCTAGATTTTCTGGATATTTATAAGAGAAACCAAACATTTGAAATGGACTTCTATTTACAGGTACCTAATATCCAAGGTTACGTAAGCGAGATGAATGAAAAGGGAATTTCTGGATTGATCTTAGAGTTGGTTCATAGGGGTGGTGTAAAGTCCTTATCCTCTATTGCTTTGAAGAATATGCTAGGTGTTGCAAAGAAAGACTACACCACCTTGGCTAAATCGGCTCTGCAATTAGAGGTGTCTCCGTTTCTAGATGTAAATATTAAAGCTCTATTACTACATAATGTAAGTACCGATTTGCTTCTATCTCTTCGCGTTCCAATAGCGTTTTCTGAATATATAGAATATGTAAGGGACGATTTAGGTCTGGATCATGGGTTTGTTACTCTTAACTTTAGTTTACTTAAGACCTGTTTTGATGAATGGGGTTTAGGGCGACCTTTGGTTATGACACCTCTCAACGTTAAAGGATTTGATATGAATCCTTCCAAGGACGTTGTTGAAGAGGACTTAAATTCTTATAAGGGGGACATAATAGCAATGAATGTTCTGGGAGGGGGAGCGTTTTCAGTTAATGAATCTTACCGATATTTGATGTCATTAAATAAGATAAAATTTTGTGTTGTTGGTGCATCTTCTAGAGACCATCTACAGGAGATAAAAGAGGTATTCGGAAATTAAAGTGAAATTTAACATGTATGAAATTTAATATTAGTATTTGTTTTATCGTCTTAAATCTAATCAACTGCGATAAAAAGCTCGGAATCACTAACATATGAACCGGTGAATAGCATATGAAGATTGGAATCGTCCTCGGAACCCGGCCTGAGATCATCAAGATGTCACCCATCATTAGGGAGTGCGAGAAAAGGGGCATCGATTACTTCACCCTTCATACCGGACAGCACTACTCCTACGAGATGGACAGGATATTCTTTGAGGAGCTGGAGCTTCCCTCGCCTGAGCACAACCTGGAGGTGGGGTCGGGAAGCCATGCCCAACAAACCGGGAAGATCATGGTCGGGGTCGAGGCGGTCCTCGAAGAAGAGAAGCCCGACGTGGTCCTGGTCCAGGGAGACACCAACACCGTCCTCGCAGGAGCCCTCGCCGCCTCCAAGATGCATATCAAGGTGGGACACGTCGAGGCGGGGCTGAGGAGCTTTGACAGGAGGATGCCCGAAGAGATCAACCGGGTGGTGGCTGACCATATCTCTGACTACCTGTTCGCCCCAACAAATACGGCGAGGGAGAACCTCCTCCGAGAGGGAATCTCAGGAGAGAAGATCTCGATCACGGGAAATACGATCGTCGATTCAGTATACCAAAACCTGGAGATATCGAAGAGGAAAGTGAACCCCCTACGAGATCTGGGCCTGAAGGAGAAGGGGTATTTTCTGGCCACAGCTCATCGGGCTGAGAACGTGGACGAACGGGCGAGGCTTAAGGAGATCCTGAAGGGATTCAGCCTCATCTCAGAAGAGTTCTCTCTGCCGGTGATATTCCCGATTCATCCCCGGACGAGGAAGAGGATCGAGGAGTTCGGCCTAGATCTGGACGGGATAAGAGCGATCGATCCCGTAGGATTTCTGGAGTTCCTCCAGCTGGAGGCGGGGGCGATGCTGGCTCTCACCGATTCGGGAGGCGTGCAGGAGGAGACCTGCATCCTGGGGGTTCCGTGCGTGACCTTGAGGGAGAATACCGAGAGGCCGGAGACCATTGAGGTGGGATCAAATGTCCTCGCCAGGGCCGATGCGATGACGATTCTAGAAAAGACAGATTTCATGATTGCCGCTGAGAACGGTTGGATGAATCCGTTTGGGGATGGCAGAGCAGGCGAATATATAATACATATTATAAATTAAACAAAAGTAATTTTAATTATTCTAGAGGTTTTGAGATGGTTTCAGAGAGGATACTTGTAACAGGCGGAGCCGGGTTCATCGGCACAAATCTGGTCAAGGAACTCAAGAGCCGAGGCCACGAAGTAACCGCCTTGGATCTATACAACACCGATCGAGAGGATTACATCCGGGCAGATGTAAGAAACTTCAGGCAGCTTGAGCGGGTCTTCGAGGGCCAGGATTTCGATTACGTCTACCATCTGGCCGCAGAGTACGGCCGCTGGAACGGCGAGGATTACTATGAGAACCTCTGGCAGACCAACGTCATTGGGACAAAACACCTGATACGCCTCCAAGAGAAGCTGAAGTTCAGGATGATCTTCTTCTCCAGCGCCGAGGTTTACGGCGACTACGAAGGGATCATGTCCGAGGACGTGATGGTCAATAATCCAATAAAAGATACCTATCAGATGAACGATTACGCCATAACCAAGTGGGCGGGAGAGCTGATGTGCATGAACTCGGCTACCATGTTTGGGACCGAGACGGTCAGGGTTAGGCCGGTCAACTGCTACGGACCCCAAGAGCATTACAATCCCTACCGTGGTTTCATTCCAAAGTTCATCTATCATGCCCTCTTCAATAAGCCGTACACCGTCTTCAAGGGGCACAAGAGGATAATCGACTACGTGGAGGATACGGCGAAAACCTTCGCAAACATCGTTGATAACTTCATCCCTGGCGAGGCGTACAACGTCGGCGGGAAACAGGAGTGGGAGAGGGATATAAAAGAGTATTCAGATCTAATCCTCAAAGCAGTAGGCAAAGATGATGGACTAGTCACTTACAAGGAAGCCGAACCATTCACCACCAAGATAAAGACGATGGACTTTTCCAAGTCCGTCCGGGATCTGAAGCACGATCCGAAGGTCCCGCCGGAGGAGGGGATCAAGAGGACGGTCGAGTGGATGAAGTGGCTCTACAGGATCGGTGATTGAAGTGGAAGAATCTTTTTCAGAGTACAATGGCAAGACTATCCTCGTCACCGGCGGCGCCGGAGCGATAGGGGGAAACCTCACGAGAAAGCTATCAGGATTAGGCGCGAAGAAGGTGATCATCCTCGACGACCTCTCTTCATCATACGAGTGGAACATCCCCAAGGCCAATAACATCGCCTTCGTCAAGGGGAGCATCCTCGACGACGAGATGCTGAAGCGGGTCTTCAAGGAGAAGCCCGATTACGTTTTCCACCTCGCAGCCCACTTCGCCAACCAGAACTCCGTCGACAACCCAGAGAAGGATCTGATGGTCAACGGCCTCGGCATTCTGAAGGTCCTTCAATACGCCCAGCTGATCGACGTAGATCGGTTCGTCTACTCGTCCTCGGGGTGTGGGGTTTATGGGCTCGACTCGAAGATGCCCTTCGAGGAGCACGATACGTCCATCAGCCTGCATACTCCCTACCAGGTTACAAAGCTCATCGGGGAGCTTTATACCAACTACTTCTCCAACCTCTATGACCTTCCCATAGTCAACGCCCGGTTCTTCAACGTCTTCGGGCCCGGAGAGGTGCCCGGAAGGTACAGGAACGTCATCCCTAACTTCTTCTACTGGGCTATGAAGGGCCAGCCGTTACCAATAACCGGGGACGGGACCGAAACGAGGGACTGGACTTACGTCGACGACATCATAAACGGCCTTCTGGCGATGGGGATTAAAGAGGGTGCCATAGGCGAGTCGATAAACCTCGGCTCTGCAAAGGAGCACAGGGTCGTGGATATGGCCAACGTCGTGAACGAGCTTGCGGGTAACGATGCCGGGATAGTATTCACCGAAAGGAGAAATTGGGATGTGAAGTGCAGGCTATTGTCGTCTGTGGATAAAGCGAGGAGAATACTCGGGTATGCACCTCGGGTTAAGTTCGATGATGGTCTAAAGAATGTGCATTGTTGGTTTGTGGAGAACTGGCACAATATACAAAATGATGCTGAATTTTGAAGGGACATTTTTCTTCACGTGACCTGGATCAGACGTTATGAATGGAGCATGTAGTCGTGCAGATTAAATTACCTATGATAAAATCAGCAGAAAGGTGTAGTGATGAAGCGTAATTTGAACAAAATAAAGCTGTGGATAGATATAGTGAATACACCACAAGTGCATTTCTTTCATTCGTTGTTAGATGGCTTTATTATGGATAATATATATCTATCTATCAGAGAAAAAGGAGAGAGTATAGAACTTGCTGATCAATATGACTTAGATTATGATATCTTCGGTAAGGATCATGTTAACGAATACTTTAAATATATAGGGGTAATGTCAAGAACATGCAATCTCTTGACAAAGATTCCTAATTTTGACGTTTCTTTAGGATTTCAAAATGGAATGTGTAGTCTAGTTTCGAGATTAAGAGGCAAAAAATGTATAATTTTTGATGATAATGATTACCGTATTTCATTGAATAATTCTATTCCCCTCAGGTTGTTTATCAAGGCCCAGACGCTGGCCGATCATTATATTATTCCTGAAGCTTGTTACGATAATTTTAAGAAAATTATGGCCGATGATAAATTGATATGTTTTAATGGGTATAAGGAGGATATATCTCTTGCAGGCTTTAATCCAGACCCAGATTTTTTAGAAAAAATTCCATTTAGAAATTATATAGTTCTGAGGCCAGAAGCATTAGATGCATTGTACATAAATACTAAAAGTATATTATCGCCGCTTGTGGATGTCCTTTCTAAAGAAAATATAAATGTTGTGTTACTGCAAAGGCACAAAAAAAATTTTTATAAAAATTTATATAAGGAAAATCCATTAATTTATATTCCTGAGAGGGCTGTGAATGGATTGGATTTGTGTTATTATTCAGATGGGGTGTTAACTGGTTCTGGGACAATGGCAAGAGAAGCAGCCTGCATGGGTGTAACTGCGGTTTCTTTTTTCCCGGATGACAAATTGCTTTCTGTAGATCAGCAACTTAAAGAAGAAGGAAAAATTTTTCATTCAAGGGATCCTGGTGAAATCGTTAACTATATTTTGACTAATTCTGGGAGGAGGAACTTCGATTCTGTGAGATATGAGTCCGTAAGGAATAATGTGAGGGATTTACTGGAAAATTTATTATTGCCTATATTAGGTGATGTCAACTCCGAGGGGTAAGTTATTTCACTCTGAATGCTTTCGTAGGCTGGAAGCAATGCAACTGTTTTATGGGAGTGCCGAATTAGCTTCGAACAGATTTGGTAAAAATTAAATGCGAGCAAATCGGATTTCGCTTGCTGGGTATAACTATGTCAGATATAGTCTGTATATATGCGAGTGGGTTGGGAGATTGGTCTGGGACTACTGCAGGGCTAAAAAACATGTTGTCAATATTTAAAACTTGTGGCTATAGTATAAAACTCGTGGCATATTCGGTTCAATCTACCAAGTTTAGTATAAAAAATGATTATTCAGACGATTTTTTAAAGTCAGTAACAATACACGTTCCTGGATACTTACCCAGATTTTTAAAAATATTTTCTATCCCGTTTGCCTTTTTTTGTTCGTTTAAATCCGCGAAGATAAGTAAAGTAATCTTTTCTGATGCAAGTGTTATTTCTATTATTCCAGCTATATTCCTTGGAGAAATATTTGATAAACCGGTTGTTGTACATTATACTGATCAGATATTACATGGTATGCCGGAACATATATATAAACAATTTATTGGCAGAGCAAGGGTTGTATTAGCAATTAGTCCGTTTCTAGTTGAGAAGGCGAGGAACTACGGATGTAAAAATATAGCATATTTGCCAGCATTTGTTGATACAAATCTCTTCAAAGTAAGTTTAGAATCAAGAACCAAAGTTCGAGCAAAACTCGGGATAAGTGATGCTGACATTGTCGTAGGTTATGCGGGGTCATTTTGGTATGTTGAAGGCGTTTCTAATCTTGTTAAAGTGTTTAAAATTTTATCTAAGCGATATCCAAATATTAAATTGATTCTTATGGGAGATATGAAAGGTAAGGGTAGCGAAGACATTGGATCTTTTGTAGAAGACTTACATCTAAGAGATACCGTTTCTATAATTTCTCCTAGGCCGCATGAAGAAGTCCCTGAAATATTGTCCGCTTGTGATATTACTTGCTGCCCAAAAATTGACTGCGAAATAAACCGAGCTGCAAATCCCATAAAAGTACCCGAATATCTATCAATGGGCTTACTTACAATATGTTCATCAGTTGGTGGAATTACTTATACTATAGAGAATGGGGTTGATGGGCTCCTCGTTAGACCAGGAGATTTAAAAGATTTGGAGGAAAAACTAGAATGGGCTATACAAAATCCAGAATATGCAAAAATAATAGGAAAAAATGGAAGAGAAACCGCCCTGAAGAATTACAGTTATGAAAGTTTCTTACAAAATGTTTCGGTGATCATGCAGTCTCTATAACCTCGGAGGTGATAAATGATGAAGGAATCAAAACAATCAAACGAAATGTATTCAAATATTGATATGATGTTCATATCTCCGAATTTTAGATCGTTCTTACGTGATCAAATGGTAGAACTTAGTTCTAATTTTAATAGGACTTCAGTTCTTATTCCAAAACCTTATTTTTCAGAGATGGTTTATAAAAATAAATATCTAACAGAAAAATTTTTACCAATTAAGAATATTATGGATATATATAAAAATACAAATAGAGATTCTTACAACAATATAGATTTCTTCTTTCCATCATATTTTACTTTACCTATAGACTATTTTAGGAAAAAAAGTTATAAAATTGCCGCATCTAAAGCAATCAAATTACTCAAAACGAACAATACTAAAATTAACTTAATTCATTCACATAGATTAGATGTTAATAGTTTCATTGGGGTTTACCTTAAGGAAATATATGGCTGTCCACTAGTACTCAATACTCATGGATCGGATACCTATGATCTTCCTTTTAGAGATGATGAATTCTTGGGGTTCACTAAACTCATGTTAGAAAATGCGAACCATGTGATTGCAGTATGCGGATCTGATGCAGATCGCTTAGCATCAATCGGAATTAATCCGAATAAAGTTTCTATTATTCCTAATGGGTATAATGATAGTCTATTTAGACCCATATCAATCGAAAAATCCAGGAAAATTTTAGAATTACCTAAAAACAAAAAAATTTTGCTTTGCGTCGCAACCTTTTATGATATAAAAGGACATATTTACTTAATAGATGCTATGGAATATGCTTCAAGATACGATAGTAACTTGCTACTAATACTAATTGGAACAGGGCCACTGGAACCAATTTTAAGGGAGAGAATAGCCACTAAAAATCTTGAAAATATTGTTATTATTGCTGGATGGAAATCACATAAAGAAATTCCTTTGTGGATGAATGCATGTGACATCTTTATCTTACCTAGTTTAAACGAAGGAATGCCTACTGTACTCCCGGAAGTCTTGGCATGTGGAAAGCCTGTTATTGCTACTAGAGTTGGGGGTATACCTGATATTGTATCAAGAAGTGATTTGGGAATAATCGTAGAACCTAAGGATTCGAAGAGTTTAGCAGATGCAATAATTTATGCATTATCTCAAAAGTGGGACAATACTCTGATAAAAGATTATGCAAACCAATATTCCTTAAAAAATACTACAGAGAAAATACTTAATGTATATGGATCTGTTCTAGATCACGACGGTAGAAGCTAAGGAAAACCTCTGAGTTCTGCTATTATGGGGGAGTTTATGTATGAAATAAATCAAGACAAGTTAAATAGGAATAAACAAATAGCACTCAATATTAAAAAGATTATCATCATTTTACTTATGTTTATTCTTTTGGCTAATCTTGCAATCTTGTTAGATATTCCTCTTTTAAGACTATCTTTAGGATATATATATATAACATTTTTGCCAGGATTTGCTATTTTTCTATTAAGTAGTAGTAATAGGGGTTACGAAATATCTGATATTATATTGTTTTCCATAGGATTAAGTTTATCTTTTGTGATGATTATATTTTTTGTACATGATTATATCTTACATCTAATTTTGGGTATCCAATTTCCGTTATCATTTGGCTATGTTCTTTTGTCTTTAAATATATGTACGATATTAATGCTACTAGCTACATGGCTAATAAAATTGGAAATGAATTTTATTATTAATTATGACCTTCTCAGAAGAAATGATTGTTTAATGTTTACACTTGCTTCCCTATTTCCACTGCTCGCTATTATTGGCGTTTTTCATTTAGGGGAACGTGACAATGCCTATATATATTTCTTAGTTTGCTTGATATTTTTATATATCTTTTTGCTTGGTTTTATGAATGTTAGGATCTCCGATTTAACATGTGTCTATATCATTTTCACGATCAGCTTTTCACTTCTCATTCTTGTCTTCTTCAGAACTGGGTATATTTATGCGTCTGATGCTGTTTATGAATATTTTTTATTTAATACCGTGCTTGATGGTAAAAATTATTATGAATTTCGTAATGCATATGATAATCTTGGAATGTGTCTAAGCATAACAGTTTTGCCAGTTATTTATAGTATCATTACTGATCTGCCCAACAATATTCTATTCAAGTCAATCTATATATTGCCACTATCTTTAACACCTATAATTACTTACAAGATCAGTCGAATTTTACTATCGCGGAATCTTTCTTTTATATCTTCAATATTTCTTATTTCGCAGGGACCTTTTCTATACCAAATAGCTGCATTTCGTACATATTTATCTATTCTTTTTTTTTCAATGGCCATTTTTGCTCTATTTACCCCTATGATTAGCCGACCACAACAGCGTTTAATTTGTATAGTCTTGTTATTCTCAGGAATTGTTTCGCATTACGCGAATACGATAATAGTAATAACTATTTTAATATTATTTTATATATTAAGCAAAATGCTAAATTATTTTAATAATATCTATTATTTAAATAAAAACTTTGAACATTTCATATCTATAATATCTGTAAAATTCATCTTTCTCTTAGTTGTGTTTTTGTTTTTTTGGTATGCTCAGATAACCGAAAATGCCTTTAATAATGCAATTCTATTTGTTTCAACTACCTTTAATAGATTGTATGATTTTTATTTATTAGAAACTCAATCAGTAGAAATGTCTGCCGCTATGGGGTCAACATTGAAGGATTCCCCCACACCAATAATAACGTATGTGGTTTTTATCATTAATTGGATAAGTATTCTATTCATTGCAACAGGTATAACATTTTCATTATTAAATATATTTAGAATCGGGTCGCTTATGCTAAACAATCCGGTTAAATACATACTGAAAAATACCGGGAATAATGTAACTTCCATCGTATTAATGTCCTCAATTTGTGCGTTTATATTTGGAATGTCTGTATTTCTTCCTTATATTTATCAGGGTTATAGCCTTGGGCGAACCTATTATCAAATGGTCGTACTTTTATCGATTTTCTTTACGATCGGAGGAATTGTGTTTGCTAAATATTTATTATTTCCCATTAAATTTCGGCATTGGATTGTATATATAGTACTAATTATATATTTTGCAAATTCTCTTGGTGTCTTGCACGAATTGAATCAACGACCATCAGCGGTGATTTTAAATCCTCCCCAAACAGTCAAAGATCCTCGATATACATACGAAGTCGAGGTTAGTGCTGTAGAATGGGCAAAGTTATTTTGTGGTATTAATGCATCATATTATTCTGATCGATATGGATATGACAAAATTATACAAATAGGTTTAATTGATAAAAAAAATATAGATAGGACTAAACTATTTCAAAACGATTCTACAATCGAATTAGGCTATATCTATCTTACTTATGACAATACCGTAAAGCATGTTATATATGAGCGTCCACCTGGTATTATGCATAAAGAACATGAATTATCTTCAATAATTAATTATACTACAAGAAAAAACACAATCTATGTTAATGGGGGGTCCAGTATCTTATGTTAAGTAAGGAACCTGATAACTCAGTAACTATAAATAACGTTAGGTTATTTTATTTATATGAAACATATTTGAAAAAAAATAGCGCTGCAGCGGTACATGTCTGTGAAATATCTAATAATTTTCCTAATTATGCTGAATTGTATTGCGTCGGACCGGGTTCAGATTCTATTTTTAAAAATGGCAAAAATATTTATAATATATCATTAAAATCAAGGTTCAAATTTATTAGAATTATCAGGTACATATTCAATGAGCCCCTTCGGTTTATTTCCCTAGGTCTTTTATCTTACCGTTATAAACCAAATCTATTATTGGTCAGGAATGGTATTAGCATATCTCCATACATTCTATCAAAAATGTTAAATATACCTGTAGTATTGGAAGTAAATGGATTGCGCATTGCTGAGCAAGAGTTCTCTTCAAATCATCCAATTATTAACAGGGTATTAGAGGTCTCAGAAAAACTAGCTCTCAAAACATCTAAAAAAATCATTTCGGTATCTGATGAGATTAGTCTTGAATTAGCAAAGAAGTATGATTTAAGCTTAGAAAAATTTGCAATTATCCCTAACGGCGTAAATACTAGGCTATTTGTTGGTTCTGATTCGTTAAAATGCAAAGAAATGTTGAATTTGAATATCAATAACAAATATGTATGTTTTATAGGAAGTTTTATGCCATGGCATGGGCTGGAGCATCTAATAATGGCAGCACCATTAATACTAGAACAAGTACCTAACACAAAATTTATTTTTGTTGGAGATGGGAGAACAAAGAGTTCTATTATTAAAATGGTAGAGGCCCTTAATTTTATGGATAATTTCATATTTATTAAGAATGTTTCCTATGAAGATGTGCCGATATATATTAATGCAAGTGATGTTTGCATAATACTAAAAAGAAAGAATATTCCAGGTTCTCCATTAAAGCTAAAGGAATATATGGCATGCGGAAAGCCTGTTGTCGCTACAAAATCATCGGATTTCCGCATATTAAATGACTGCTCTGCTGGAATCTTAGTAGATTACGAAAATATTACTGAATTAACTGGCGCAATTATAAAACTCCTTCAAAATCAAGAGCTTTGTGAAACCATGGGAAAAAACGGAAGAGATTATGTATTAAGCCATTATTCTTGGAAAAAAGTAGCTGATCGAGTAGCTGCTGTCTGTTTAGATGTACTTAATAATAAATGAAATTATTTTAAAATGAATGCCACGCAGCTTGCAGCGGGATGCCCTGTTTGACTTAGACTACAGAGCTATTCCCAAGCTCGGTAATCGGAGATTCCATGAAAGCACACGACAAACCCCCACGCTCCCCCTCCTCCTTCGTATCCGACGTCCTCAAGCTCGTCGGCGGCACTACCTTCGCCCAGGCCCTGGGGATCCTCGCCGCCCCCGTTATCACCCGCCTATACGCCCCGGAGGCCTTCGGGGTGGCCGCACTCTTCGCGGCTATCACCGGTATCATCACCGTGATAGCCTGCCTCCGCTACGAGCTGGCCATCATGCTCCCGAAGAAGGATGAAGAGGCGGCAAACCTCCTCGGGCTGAGCCTCTTGATAGCAGCGGCCATGAGCGCTCTTATGGTGCCTATAATCTGGCTTGGAGGAGATTCGCTTTTGCGGCTGCTCAATGCCCCTGAGCTAGCACTCTATTTGTGGCTTTCCCCTCTTGCAGCATTCCTGGGCGGCGTATTTCTAGCCTTGAATTATTGGAACTCTCGGACGAAGCGATTCGGCAGACTGTCTTTGGCGAGAATCAATGCGTCCATAAGCACAACGGGGGCTCAGATCGGAGCAGGGATGGGAGGATATCCCACGGGGGGCAGCCTCATCGGTGCAAGCATCCTGGGGTCGGCGGTATCTACCCTTCTTCTTGGTGGGCAGATCTGGAGGGATGATCGAAGAGTTTTTCGAAATAGCATAAGCTTTGAGGGCATGAAGTGGGGGTTAAAACGCCACTGGAAATTTCCACTTATAGAAACGCTTTCTGCATTACTAAATACAATTTCCTGGCAGCTGCCCATATTCCTTCTATCGGCTTTCTTTTCTACATCAATAGTCGGGCTTTACGCTTTAGGAAACCGCGTCCTTCAGCTTCCAATGAGCTTCATAGGCGGCTCGATCGCCCAAGTTTTCTTTCAACGAGCAGCAGAAGCAAGAATTGAAGATAAATTGCCATATCTTGTAGAGAATGTTTTTAAGGTACTCGTCTTAATCGGTCTCTTACCAATGATTGTGCTAACTCTTATTGGGAGAGATCTATTTGCTGTAATCTTTGGTCCAGTATGGTCAGAAGCCGGTGTTTACGTACAAATGCTTGGGATTTATACTTTTTTTTGGTTTATATCATCACCCTTAAGTATGATTTATGTCGTTCTGGAAAAGCAAGAGTTTGGTATGAAATTCAACATAATTAATATTTTAACTAGATTTTTAGCCATAGTAGCAGGCGGTTTACTCGGCGAACCAAGAATATCTATCTTATTATTTGCGGTTGCAGGACTGCTTGTTTACTCTTACCTACTATATGTAATTTTGAATTTTTCAGGGGTGTCTATTGCAAGCGCAATTGGAATAATATCCTCAAATCTGAGAACATTATCTCCCGCAATTGTAGTAATAGTGGCTTTAAAGGTATTCTCTATCAGTCCTTTGATTCAAGTTATCTCCTCAGGAATCCTAATCGTGATTTATTATCTATTTATCATTAAGACAGATCCACTAGTTAAAAACACGTTTAAGAATATAAAATAAATTTATAACCTTTTGAGTAATATCATCATATGATATGGTTTTTGAATTTTGAATATTTTTTTAATAATATGATCTATGATACCTAACCCACTGAACAGATATTTAAGAGTCCGATTAGGCACCATGGGATCCCCGCCACATATATTACACATAGCAACATCCGAATATAAATAAATACCTAATTTTTGTTTTAATCTGGTCAATTTTTCATTTGGCGAAGTAAGCAACTTTGCATATTCAATTCTAACCAAGGCGTATTCTGGAAATTCATTTTTAAACCAATTACTGCCAAATGTACGATAATGATGATTTACATTAAATAAATTTCCACAACAACTGCACTTGCAATAATCAATACGTGTATTTTCATCGAATGGAACTGTAATAATAAGATATGGACTACACAATCGTTTAATCTCTGCAATAGCTTCTTTATAAGCTTCATCATCGAGATGCTCTAACACTTCAGTTAGGATGATCAAATCGAACGTCTTACTCTTAATAGGTAATGCTTCAATGCTCCCTTGTACAGAATCGGTCTTTACTTGCTTTAATGAGTTTCTGGAAAAATCGAGACCTAAAACAAATGGCTTATTAATCCTATTTGTAATAAACCCATTCCCACATCCAATGTCTAACACTGAAGTCACGTCTACAGGTATAAGTTCAATAGTTTTTCTACATCTCCTAATCTCATCTTGGGTAGAATTATCAGTTCGTAATGCTTTTTGATCGTAATATTTAATCTCGAGTTCTCTCATCACACCTTCGGAGCTATTCATATCTGATCACCCTCCAAAGACTATGGGACGATCTTTCTGTAGCCTGGCGTCAAAGTACATCACGGGTGTCGATCACAGGGCAGTCTATATCTCCTAGATACAACTCTTTGAAGGCACTATGGTCTGTTAATATTAAAACCGCATCCGCCCCTGATATTGCAGCCTCGATGTTGGAAACTTGCTCTGGAATGGCACCCATGGGTACGAACGGATCATAAGCCTGCAATCCAAACCCCTCAGCCCGTAGAAGCTCTATTACTCTGATGGCCGGACTTTCGCGGATATCGTCAACATCACCCTTATATGTCAAACCAAGGCAAGCGATTACGGGCCTTTCAACTTCTGCCACCGCTCGCTTCACCAACCTTACCACTTGGGCAGGCATGCCGTCGTTTACCTGTCGCGTCATCTGGATCAGGGGCGTCACCTCTGGCGCCGCCTGTACTATGAACCACGGATCGACGGCGATACAATGGCCTCCGACCCCGGGGCCAGGCTTCAGAATATTCACTCTAGGATGGCGGTTGGCTATCTCAATCGCCTCCCAAATATTGATCCCCACCTTCTCCGCCACCAGAGAGAACTCATTGGCCAGGGCTATGTTCACATCCCGGTAGGTGTTCTCCATCAGTTTAACCATCTCGGCAGTGGTGGCATCGGTGAGAAAGATCTTGCCTTCCACAAACGAGGAATATAGCTCTCTTGCCATCTGAGAAGCAGCTCGATCGGCGCCTCCTATCACGCGGTCGTTGTGAACAAGTTCTTTTAAGATGCGGCCAGGAAGGACCCTTTCGGGACAATGAGCCAGATAAAATGACGTCGCCGACTCAGATCCTTCTCGGCTCACCTCAAGTCCAGATCGCTCTAATATGGGAACTAGGATGTCCATGGTCGTCCGGGGTGGACTGGTCGATTCTAAGATTACGAGATTTCCTGGCTTAAGAAAGGGAACGATCGATTCTGCAGCCGAAATCACGTAACTCAAGTCGCCCTTTTTCTCTTCTTTTAATAGCGGGGTGGGAACAGCTATTATAAATACGTCCGAATGATCAGGTTTTAGACTGGGAATCAAGTTGCCGCTCTTCAACGCTGCCTGAGCCAGCGTCTTAAGACCAGGCTCCTGGATGTGCACATCACCATTATTGAGGATCTCCACCACATCTTTTTTGATCTCCACCCCAAGAACCTTAAAGCCGTGAGTGGCGAACATGGCAGCCGTAGGCAAACCTATATAACCCAACCCTAAAACGCAGATCTTCTTCATTTTTTCCTCCTCCGCCCCGGTCCGATCAGCACAGTTTCCATTTATGCCAGATTATGAATATCATCCTGGATAAGAATAGCTCCAAGGATCGACAGGTTCCCCGAGCAACGCCCCTACAATCCGTTTAGCCGAATTCCCGTCGCCGTAAGGATTCACCGCTCGCGCCATCTCTTCGTAGGCTGCGGCATCATCTAATAATCGAGCTGTCTCAGATACTATGCGCTCCCGGTTCGCTCCGACAACCCGTGCCGTTCCAGCCTCTATCGCCTCAGGCCGCTCTGTTACATCTCTCAATACCAACACCGGCACTCCAAGGGCAGGCGCCTCTTCTTGGATGCCTCCCGAGTCTGTCAGCACCATGTAGGATCGCTTCATCAAGTGAACCAGATTCAGATAGTCCAACGGCGGGGTCAGAGTTATGTTTGACACTTTCCCCAAAAGACGATGGACCATCTCCCGCACGTTGGGATTCGGATGCACAGAATATACGATATGTACGCGACGATCGTACATCAATGCGATATCCTGCAAGGCCATACAGATATCCTCCAGAGGTTTGCCGAAATTTTCGCGCCGATGGGCAGTCACCAGGATGATACGGGGATATGAAGAACGTTCCGCGGAATTATTTCCTATACCAGTTGCTGTCGGCTTTCCGATGTCCAAGGTCTCAAATGTCTCCAAGGACTCCAATAACTCTTCGGCTTCTGGAGTCGGTGGTTTCGTAGCAGTCCAGTGGAGCGCGTCAATCACAGGATTTCCTACGACGATGATGTTTTTCTCAGCAACCCCTTCCCGAAGGAGATTATCCCGAGACAGATTGGTGGGTGCAAAATGAAGGTCTGAAATGACGCTGGCAACTCGTCGGTTGATCTCCTCGGGAAATGGTTTCCACTTATCGTTGGTGCGAAGACCCGCTTCCACATGTCCGACCTTCACCCGAGAATAGAATGCTGCCAACGAAGCTGCTGCTACAGTGGTTGTGTCACCCTGAACCAACACCCAATCAGGCCGTTCCTTATCTAGAATGGGTTCAAGCTGGGCCAGAACTGCGGATGCCACCTGTGTAGGTGTCTGATTCTCTTTCATCAAATTCAGGTCATAATCGGGTCTTATGCCAAAGATGTGTAGCACCTGGTCCAACATCTGGCGATGCTGACCTGTGACACAGATCAACGACTTCAAATTGCTTCCATTTGAACGTCGATGTAGTTCATTGATAACAGGGGCCAGTTTGATGGCTTCAGGCCGTGTTCCGAATATTGTTAGGACCTTCATAAGAACTCACATATTTTCATTTTGAAATAAAATCATATCCTATGTTAATTCTATTTTTGATAATGTATATTATAAAAACTGATGCACTTACCGCTCCCTTCTCCGCCCCCGGGCGACCTCTTCGCATCCCGCCTATTCCCCGCATACAACCCGATCCCGAAGGGATCGGGCGCATACCATCCGAGAAGCCCCTTCCAAAACGAATCCAATAATTTAGAGAAAGTCCGAAGAAGCGCATCGCCGACCGAATCTCCACCCGGGCTTCTTATCATCAGATCAATTCGGCCCGGATGGCTCCGCCCCTCGGAAGGACGACCGCCCTCCCGGAAGGGTCCTCTTTCTAGCAAAAGACCGGTTCGGCCCCACACCTCAA
>LDZT01005274.1_pt1 | contig 20156 bp, 18 predicted proteins | sample 615521 | NCBI WGS metagenome assembly LDZT01 (sample SAMN03408292, study PRJNA278302) | terrestrial metagenome | isolation source: oil reservoir sample SB1 | place: USA: Alaska, North Slope, Schrader Bluff formation | collected 2011-09
TGCTTTTCCGGCGCGTCTTTCCAATCGAGAGACTGCAGGGCGGACCCGTCGCCGTTTTTTGCCCTGTTAATCACACTGGACCAGCGGTTATCATCGGCATCCCGGAATCTGGGAAATAAACGGTCCATTGACGCCTTTGCCGCCTCGATAACTTTATCTTTTAAAACAAGCTCGAAACGTTCCTGGCCGCCCCCCTGAAAAACTTTCGCCGCGTTAAGCACATTTTTTATGATATTATTTCGCGTTGTTTGCGCAGAGGTCATGCGCGTATGCATGGCATCCCTGGCCTCCTGCCCTTCCGGGGTTGTTGGCGGGCCTTTGGAGTCAATCGTAGCTTTGGCTGCTTCAAATTGAATAACGGCTTTTTTCAGATCTTCGGCGCTCGCTTTAGGTATAAATACAAATACAGCGGCGCTGTCGCTGCCTGCAGCCCTCGCGCCGGAAAGTACGGCAGTTTCATTTTCTCCCCAGCCGTCACGGACCCAAACAGGAATATCAGTACCTTTTTGGGCGGGGGCTTCATCGCCGAATTGAATAAGCAGTTTTCGCGGTTCCTTGCTGTTCCCCTGCGTTAACTTGCTGCTGCTGAAAGTTTCGGCAAAAGCGGCGTTTATTAGAGCTGTTCGTTTTACTGAAAGAGATGTCAAGTCGTTATTCAGCTTGGTCTGCCTGCTGCGAAATTCGCTGTCCCATTCACTGCTCTCACGTGTCTGGAGACTGTATTCTTCTTCTATTTTTATGATCTTGCCCTGTTCAACAAGTTTTTCCAAAATCATTGGGACATTCTTGCGCAGGGCTGTTCCGTCACTGGCAAGATCACTTACCAGCAGGTCCGCGATCATTTCCGACGTAGCCCGGACCCCGATATCTATAACAGCATCACGGGGTAATTTGCGAATCAAGAAAATAAGCCCGCAAATTCGTTTAGCCAGTATGCCGTCCGGCGTGCCGTCATCAAGATTGCGGATGGTTTCATCAATTTCCCGCAGCAGGACACCGGTGCGAAGCAAGTCAGGCTGCATTTGATCAAAAACAACATCTGACGGAACTACACTGCCCAGCGGTTTATCGGCTATATCGCGAACGGCGTCATGGACAATACGGAGCTGTGTGCGCAGCTGGCTGTTTGTCCCCGGAACATCGACGGCACGAAGAACATGCTCCCAAAAACGTCGCCGCACGGGCAGGATAGGATAATCTTCAACAATAATATTCCGGTCTTCAGTCCTTGCGGCGATCCTGGTTCCGGCAAGCTGCCGGTCAATTTCACCGGAATGAACATTTAGAATTTCCTCCACTGCTTTAAGCTTGTCAGCCCTTTTTGCAAGCACAACCCGGCGTGTTACGGTTTCCACATCAGTGTCAGATAGTTCGATGGGAACTGTAAAGCGATCTTTTAGTCTTTGCAGCAGCGGCAAATCCCCGCCAAGAGCTGTTTGACCAGCTCCGATAAGCAGCATACGGCTGTCAAGCTGCTTACAAAGAGCTTCCGCTACTTCTTGCACATCAGTGGAACGTTTGGCGGAATCTCCAATGAATAGTTGAATTTCATCCAGCAGTATACAAGTACATGGAATTTGACCGTTTACGGTCAGGACGCCGCGTATAATCTTGATAAAATCAGAAGTAGGAATATCATTAACAATTGGAAACTGAGCACGAAGAAGGGTGCGGACCTGTTTTAGATCAGGCGCAAAGTTGGGATCTGCATCCAGCAGGGCTTTGGCAAGAATCGGACTTACATACAGGTCGTGAAGTTCGCTTAAAAAATTTTTGCCTTCTTTTTCCACAGCTTCTTTTACCTGTTCAAAAATTCCGTTGTTTTTCAACCACAAAACAAATAAAGCCTGGGGAAGAGATTCGGGCAGATCCTTCGACTTTAAAATAATGCTGAGTATGGCCAGGCGGGTGCTTTCGCCGCCGCCCGAGGGAAGGGCCCCTGCCGCGGCGTGCAGGCCGCCGCCTCTTTTGCCCATTGTGTCGAGTTCTTTAAGCAGGTCTTTTATCTCCGTGGGTAAATGGGCAAGTCCGCGGGCGGTTGAACCGTCAGAGTCAAATTTAGTATTAACCCAGAGGTGCCGCAGCATTTTAAGCAGGTGAGATTTGCCGCTTCCATAAAAACCGCTTACCCAGACAGCCGGTTGATTTGTCGAATTTAAACTGCCCAGGTACGATTCGAGAATGCGGATTATGCCTTCTTTGTATTGCCCTTCGCAAACAAAGTGTTCCAGCTCATATCTTAACGTTTCGATCTCTCTGGAAGTAAACGATTCATTGACGGCGGCCACACCATCATTAAGCAGTTTTGACAGTACAGGGTCGCGCTGGAAAATTTCACGGTTTATCATGCGTCATTCACCCCGTTATTTAATGTAATAGGTATTGCCAGGTAACTCCACCCGTCACGCGCATCCAGCAGGCGGTAATTGTTATTGTCATACTCACCGGGAAAGAACAGCGCCAGCCGGCCCCGGATATCACCAACGACTTCCTTTAATAATAGAGAAACCATAGTGAAACCGAATAAGCTTGCCACACCATACGCTGCCACTACAGTGTCGGAATCAACATTTTCTCCGGTCAGCGCATCACGCAGTTCATCAGCTGCAGATTTAAGGAAATCGCTGCTTAATTTCATGGCCAGATCTTCCGGTTCTTCAAAATACAAATCCCGGTATTCCAGGCTGCTCATCCATCTGGCAAACACCTTCGTAAAATCAAAAAGCACCCATTTATGCCCGGAAGCAATAGTAGCCATTTCAAAAAGTTCCAACCTTGCCCGGAGTTTTCGCTCATCGTTTTTAGAATAGACTATGAAGATTGTTTTTTGTGAGCCTGATAAATTACGCTGCCAGGGAGTAACTATATGATTTTGGTACCGGCGGGCAAGTTCTTCAATTCTTCCCATACATAAACCTCCCTTCTTCGCTTAACATCCTGGAAAAAGAAATTTCAACAACATTACCAGATAGGCTCATGTCCACCAAACCCAGACGTTTTGCTTCTAAAGCCAATTTTTGAAGCTCTTCCTCCGGCGTATCTAATACTTTAGACCATAATGTTTTAAACAGGCCGGGTCCGCGTATGCCAAGCAAATAGCCCAACAGCAAAGCATAAGCTGTTACCATAGGTGTAGGACTGACCTTCTGGCGAATCTTTCTCATTCGCCCTTTTAAATGACCTGACTGGGTCCAGGATGATGATGCATTGCGAACAACCTTATCCAGGGTACTTTCGTTTAGCCGTTTACCAATATTCTCCTGGAGAACATTGGTAAACTTTTGCCGGGTAAGTTCTTCCCCTGGCTGCATGTTTATTATCACTGGTGAAGTAATTCTTAAAAGAGGGTCCCGGGACATGGCCGTTAATAAAGAAAGAAGAGGCCTCCCTGCTTGATCGGAATCCCAATAGTTACGAAAAAAACGAAAAAGTTGCGTTGCCGGGTTTAGGCCGTATAACTCTGTTAATCTTTGAGCAGAAAGCTTACGTGTAGCCACCGTTCTCTTTCCGAGACAATTGTCTTCCACGATAGCTTTTAGATAATCTTCACGAGTTGAACCTCCCGGGCATTCTTGGAATAGCAAAGAAAGTTCTTCCAACATAATGGTCCTGCTTGTGTGAGTGCCTTTGTCACCAAAACGAAAACCGGCTTTTTCCCAGATGTTATAACTAGGTTCCTCCTCTTGAAGAGCAGTACCCATAAAAAGAGGTTCATTCTTCATCTTAAAACCGTCCTTATTGCCGGCAATCTTGCCGGCCATATTATGTTGTTTTATTATAACCATTTATGCTAAAATTTGCAATAATATTTTTAACTTAAACTGTAGAACTTTTTAAGCTGCTTTTGGTTATCTAATTTGATTAAAAAGAGGGTTTTTAACGGAAAATGCAGCCCGGCGCTGCCGGTATGAAGAATTTAAGCGAAAGGTGAATACGGCGGCCTTCTCATTGCTAATTGCTGTTACCGGCGCTTAGGCAAGTCGTTCGCTGTTGAAAAAGCCGTGCTCCCTGACTTTCAACTTTTAAGATAATCTTGTCTATCTATAAAATAGGATACCTTTGTTTGCGTGAGCGATTTTGCGAAGCGCCGCTGCAGCAGTCCGGTGAAGCTTCGGAAGCCGAAGTTTTAAAATAAGTCAAGTATCCCAATAAATCAAGCTTGAACCATGTTATTACCCATGCCGGGCGTTCTACTATAATAGAGGCGGCCTTGGAGTTCAAAGGCCGCCTCTATATCAAATAGTTCTCCGAAATCCTTATCAGCAGTCAGGATGATCCTGCTTTCTTTAAATGCCCAATCGATAATTTCTTCATCAGGCATGTATGGGTTAATCGTTCGCACTTCCACAACATCGTATCCGATATCCTTTAACCACCTGGCAATTTTCCCTTCAATGCAAACATCTACAAGAAATTTCATTTTGCAACCTCAAAATTGATTGCCTCAATACTCTCATTTGCTACCAAAGTTCATGCATAGGCAAGGCAGGCTTTAATATCATTCAGTTCCATGTCTGGAAGGTCTTCCAATATTTCTTGCATTGTCACACCCTGTTCCAGGAGAGCAAGTATATTTTCCACCTTTATACGTAAGCCGCGGATAATTGGTTTACCATTAAAAATATCCGGATTTATTGTAATTCTCTCTAAAAGATCATTTTTCTTCATGGCATCTCGCTCCCTTCAAAGCATATAGCAACGGCTAACCTAATTTTACCATATCCGGGTATTGTCAACAATAGAAAACTCCAAGACACTAAATAGAATAACACAATATTCGTGTTCGATTAATCAGTAGATACTCCAATATCAGTATAGATCTTATCGGAACGAACTAGTTGCCTTAGAATAAAAAGGGCACCGATTTTGCAGAGAAAATTAAAACCCACAACATTGATCTAGTATTAAGCGGACATACGCATGGAGGATAGGTAACTCTTTTTGGGCTGTGGGCCCCCTTAGTATCTATAGAAAATAAGCAAAAGTATAGAACGGGAGTTATAGATACAGGCTATACTAAAGTTTTAGTATCTAATGGTGCCGGTACAATAACTCCACCAGTAAGATTTTTTGCACGGACGCAAATAAATATAATCAGCTTGAAAAAAGAACAGTAATAATACAACCAACGCTTAACTGCTGTTACCGGCGCTGCGCCAAGTCGTTCGCTATAGATAAGGCCGTATTGCCGTAGAAGGCATACTGCTGTATTTCAATTATTGTTATTTGAAAGCAAAAACCATTCAAGTAATGCTGGTAGGCAAAGTGTTATCTTCCTCCTCCAAAAAGAAATGCCAGGGTTTTTCCATACTCGGTTAAAGTAAATTGTATACTTTTTTCGCTTAACCACCAATGAGAAGGAGAGAAATTCGGTTCTTGTACAGAGCAATAAGTAAATGTCATATTGGCTTTATCAAAAACCTTCTCAAATATCATTCTTACTCTTCTCATGTGGTAGTTAGATGAAACAACTATAGCGGTTTTAAAGCCATATTGTTCCATAATTTCTTTTGAAAAGAGCGCATTTTCATATGTGCTTTCAGCTCTTTGCTCAAGAATAATAATTTCTTTTGGGACACCCGATTTAACAGCGCTTGCCATCAATAGATTTGCTTGGGTAATTTCACCAGATACTATTATATATGGCGCGTATCCATCCTTATAAAGAGTAACGCCTTTATGTATACGAGCTCCCTGGTCTCCGCCCAGGATAATAATTACATCTGATTTTTTTGGCTTTTCGTCCAGTACTAAAAAATAACCGGCATAGTAAAAAAACATAAAAAGGAGGGAGATTAAAACTGAAAGAGTTATAATTTTTTTCCGCAATTTCATAATGAAAGATTTCCTTTGCGGCACACTTCATATTTCTTTATCTTGCAAATAAAAAAAAGAGCAGGAATTCCCTGCCAGGATGTTCATGATTATTTATTTTGCAGTCTCAATAGAAAATTCCTTATAAAAAAGGGCAGCTTTATAAAATAAACGCGCAATTCTCTCACTCCTTAGGTTTATTCTTTTTAATATTTTATTACAGTCAGGCGCCGAATGTGACATCTTTCGGCCCCTGTGTTCCGGGATGAGCGGCAGGATATTTTAGCCATTGGGCGACTTTGTCCTTGATCATCCAGGTATCCCCCCGGAAGTGCGTTTTAACCGGCAGTGAAATCAAAAAATGCCGCCCGTATCTTTTATTTAAAAGGCGCGGGTCTAAAACCACCACAACGCCCCTGTCGCGCATGGTCCGGATCAGCCTGCCAAAACCCTGCTTGAACTTGATCACAGCCTGGGGCAGGCTGTAGCGCAAAAAACCGTCTTTACCCCTGCCGGCGAGTTCTTCAAGCCGGGCTTCAATTACAGGTATTCCCGGCGCCCAGAAAGGCAGTTTGACAATAACCACGCAGGAGAGGGCTTCGCCGGGAATGTCTATCCCTTCCCAAAAACTGGACGCTCCCAGCAGAACGGCGCGTTCGCTCTTGCGAAACGCCTCAACCAGGCGGGAACGGCCCCCGTCAATATTATGCGCAAGCAGGTAAAGATTTTCCTCTTCACAAAAATCTTTCAGCCTCCGGTGAACCTCCCTGAGCGCCTGGTGAGATGTGAAAAGGATAAGTGTCTTTCCCTGAACAGCCTTGATCAAACCTGTCAGGCTCTCCAGCAGCGCTTCAAAATAATCCCCGCCGGGAACCCCGTATGGTGAAGGCATATCCCTGGCTATGCAGAGCAGGGATTGGTCGGAGTAACTGAAGGGGGAATCAACCTTCAGCTCGATCAGCCTTTCTGCGGGAAGAAGGTCCAAGCCTGTGCGTTCCTTAAAATGTTCAAAAGAACCGCCGGCGGATAGGGTTGCGGAGGTTAAAACCACTGTCTCCTTTGTTTTAAAAAGCTGTTCATTTAATATTTCACCAACCTGTATAGGAACGGCGTGGAGGGAACAGCCATAAGCCTCTTCCGCCGCTTCCGCCCAGTAAACAAAATTATTTTCCCTGCAGAACATGACAAAGGCAAGATCCGCCGCCAGACCCCGGCCGCAGGAAAGATGCTGGTCTATTTCAGCGGATAGTCCGCTCCAGTATTCACTAGCGCCGCCCTGCAGCCAGGTCTCCAGAATGCCGTAAAGTTTATGAAGACAGTCCAGCAATTCTCCAAACCTGTATTCCAAATTTGAGTATTCCGCTTCCAAAAAAACAACCCTGTTTTCCAGGCCGGTTCGCTTAATCCGGAGTGTCCATCGGTCCGAGCCCTGGTAATCGGAAGATGACCGGGAAATAACCAGCACGCGTGCAGCTTCGAAAAAGAACTGCGCCTCGTGGACTAAGAGCGCAAGAGTATTACGTGCTTCCTGCCTGGTTTGCCGCCATATTTCAAAATCACCGCTGGGCACAAGAACGTCAAGTTGAGAAAGAAACCTGCTCACAGCGCCCGTCCAACGCCTCACGGCCGCCCAGCTTACCTGACGCCCCAGCTGCTCCGTGGCGATATCCTCGAGATGGTGGGCCTCGTCGATCACCAAAGGGCCGTAAGCAGGTAATACTTTATTTTCCATGCGGATATCGGAAAAAAGTTGGGAGTGGTTGGTAATAATCAGGTTGGCCGCTTCCGCCGCCCTGTGCGCTTTGGCAACGTAACATTGCCCTTTGAACCAGCGGCACCGCATACCAAGGCAATTTTCACTGTCGGAGCAGATGTTCGACCAGTAATCCATCTCAAATGAGGAAATAAACAGTTCGCTTCTGTCACCCGTGGCAGTCGCCGCTGCCCAAACCTGCACCCGTGCATAGAACGCCGCCTCGTCGGGACGGCAGTTTGCAGCAGCCTGGACGCTAAACCATCTGCGCAGGCAGAGGTAGTTTGACCTGCCTTTGACCAGCGCAGCCTTACAGGGCCACGACAGGGCCCCGAGCAGGCCGGGGATGTCTTTTAACCACAGCTGTTCCTGAAGATTTATTGTCCGTGTCGACACAACCACACGTTCACCGCGGGTTATTGCCCAGTGCAGCGCCGGAATCAGGTAGGCTATGGATTTACCCGTACCTGTTCCGGCTTCCATTAAAAGATACTTCTGCCCCGAAAGCGCTCCGCAGACCGCACGGACCATCTGTTCCTGCTGGGGACGGTATTCATAATCCGCAAGGTTCGAGGCCAGCGGGCCTTTCGCTTCAAACAGAGAAGGAAGTTCTTCCTGTTCGGGAAGAAGGACGGCTTCTTTAGGCGCCGTCGTCATTATGTATTGTTCAGTCTGGCCAAACTCCGGATTTGTACATACAACCTTTTCGCCGATCTTTCTTTGCGCGCAGCCGCCGGTTAAGTTCTTCAATGCGCCGGACAGCGGCTTAACCCATGAAGAACCCGCCTGTGCTAAAAAAGCGATTACCTGTAAGATAACCCGGGCATCAAGTTCTTTCAGGGCATCAACCAATTTCCCGTAAAGTTCGACTGTGGCCAGAGTATCGGAAAGCGCCCGGTGTTCTTTTTCATTTTTAATGTTCAGGAACCGGCAAAGAGCGCCCAGGCTGAAGCCGGGCGAAAAGGGAAAGACGACCCGGGCCAGTTCGAGCGTGTCGTATGAGGGATTTTTCAGCGGGCCTGCCGCTTCCTCAAGAAAACCTTTATCAAAGCTCACATTATGCCCAACCAGTGGATGGCCGCCAAGAAATTCCAGGGCGCGGGGCAGCACCTCCGGAAGTTCAGGGCAGGATGCCAGCATCTGGTCGTCTAAGCCGGTCAGGCGGCGAATACTTACCGGCAGTTTTCGCGAAGGCCGCACAAGGCTATGGTAACTTGCGGCAATCTCTCCGTTTTCAACAAGCGCCATGCCTATTTCAATAATCTCATCCTGCCGTGGAGAAAGGCCCGTTGTCTCCAAATCACAAACCACAAAGGAAATGAGCATTTTTTGCGCTCCGGTTATAAAAGTGAGGTTTTAAGTTTTCTTCGATGCTTTCAAAAATAATCCTGCCTGATTGATTAATCTTTTGGGTAGCAATAATACATTCCGGAGAATAGTCTATTAATAAATTCAAAGCATAGCTTGGGAGGCGAAAAAGGTAAATGCCAAATACTCCGCTTGACATGGATAATTTATCGGAACTGATCCGCGGCCTGCTTCAAAATTTTGATCCGTCCATGTTGAAACAGATGGTGTCCATGATGGACCAGGATACATTGATGAAATTAATCAAAAACCTCTTGGATAACCTCGACCAGACTATGAAACCGGAGGAAGTCCAGGTCTTAAACCAGATTCTGGCTTCTTTCCTGAAGCATTAGAAACAGGACTAAAAAAGTGTATTGGTGGACACTACGGAAAATATTGAATATACGTAATATTCCTTCGAGTTGCACTTTTTGCGCTTTGGAAGGTTGATATCGGGTACCAACGGTTCCCGACCACGATCATTTCTATTTTTTCAGAAAAAAAGGACATTTTAAACCGTTTAAAAGACATATAAACTTTTAAGGACCAATTTTAACCACTGGCCGGTAAATGCTTTTCTCCTTAATAGGCTATAATTATAATGAGATTAACCAATTGATAACAACCTAATCTCCTCTCCCTTTCTCTGCTGTATCTTCAGATACAGCTTTTCTTTTTTAAATCCAACCCTGTTTTTATTTACCGATCTCTTCGAGATATTTTCCTGCGGCTACTGCGGCGATTGCCCCGTCAGCCACTGCCGTAACCACCTGACGTAACAGCTTCCGGCGTACATCTCCTGCCGCAAAAAGCCCGGGCTGTCTTGTTCGCATACTGTCATCCGTAATAACGAATCCGTTATTGTCCAGTTCGGCCACTTCCCTGACCAGCTGCGAATCCGGTTTCTGGCCCACATAAATAAAAACTCCGTTAAAATCCATCCTCTGGGTAGCGCCCGTACGGGTATCTTTGAGTATGACACCTTCCACTTCTTCCTGCCCTAAAATTTCCTGGACCGTGTTAAACCAGAAAAATTTTATTTTATCGTTCTGCATGGCCCGCTGCTGTTCAATTTTGGTTGCCCTCAATTCGCCGCGCCGGTGGATTATGTTCACACCCCGGGCAAACCTGGTCAGAAAGACAGCTTCACCAACGGCGGCGTCGCCACCGCCTACTACAGCAACTTCCTTGCCCCGGAAAAATGCCCCGTCACAGGTGGCGCAGTATGAAACCCCGCGTCCTCTTAATTTTTCCTCACCTGGAACACCCAGCATCTGCGGCTGTGATCCAGTGGCCAAAATTACACAGTAGCTGTACAGAACCTGTTCATCTGTTTTGACGGTAAATTTTCCGTCCTGAAAAGTAAGACCGGCGACATCCGCGCTGGTTATTTCCAATCCGAAACGCTTTGCCTGCGCTTCCATCTGGGCCGTCAGCGCGGCGCCGTCGATCCCTTCGGCAAAACCGGGGTAATTTTCTATAAACTCCGTGTTGGCCGCTAGCCCGCCCGGCATTGCCCGCTCCAACATCAGCGTATCAATTTTTGCCCTCGCCGCATACAACCCCGCTGCAAGACCGGCAGGCCCGCCGCCAATAATAATCAGTTCCCGCTCATTCATTTGTCTTCCCCCAAAGTTATTTTATTACACATTTTTACAATTCCATCATATTAAAAATACTGTCATACGTCAAGAAAGCCCGCGCTTTAAGCGCCTGCGTAAAAATTGAGACGCCTGCAATAGAACAGGCGCCCCCCAGACTTTTTCAGGTTAATCGACTACAAATTGCGGCAAGGCCTCTCTTTACACCCCACCTCCCTTAATCCTTCTTAGTTGATTTATATTGGCGGGGTTTTAAAAACTTGCCTGGTAATTTATACTTTTACGAATAATGCTTTAACCTTTGAGGCTGACTAGAACGTCATCAAGAACTTTTTTAATCTCCTGGTCTCCGTTGATATTTTTAAGCAGGTTAGCTTTTACATAATAATCAATGAGCGGTTGTGTCTGTGACTCATAGATATCCAAACGGTTGGAAACAGCCTCTTCATTGTCATCGCTGCGCTGATAAAGCTCGCCTGCGCAGGAATTGCACTTTCCTTCGTTTTTAGGAGGATTAAACAGAACATGGTAGCTTGCCCCGCAGCCCTTGCAGATCCTGCGGCCGGTCAGCCTGGCCATCAGTCTTTCACGCGGCACATCAATGTTGATTACCCCGTCCAATTTAATGGTTAAAGCTTTCAGGGTATCATCCAGGGCTTCCGCCTGGGGCAGTGTGCGCGGAAACCCGTCAAGTAAAAATCCCCTGGCGCAGTCAGACATCGCCAGCCTTTCTTTAACCATGCCAACGACTACCTCATCAGGCACGAGTTCTCCCCGGTCCATATACTCCTTGGCCTTTTTACCCATTTCCGTTCCTTCTTTGATAGCGCTGCGGAACATGTCGCCCGTGGAAATATGGGTAATAGAAAGCTCTTTTACCAGCACTTCAGCCTGTGTCCCCTTGCCGGCGCCCGGTGGTCCCATAATCAATAAATTCAAACTTATCCCCTCCCGGAAAATTTTCTTTAGACCCTGTGGACAAAAAATTTATACCACATGGTCGTCCCTACAAATAATAATTTTTATTCGATACGGTTCACTTTATTTCCTTCTCTGATTAAGATAATATTAGAATTGCTTAATATAAAAAGGGGCGTTGCCTGTGCCGGTTTTATATCTTGCCGTTTTTGTCCTGCTTCCCTTTCTGGTTTTTATGTTCTTTTTCCAGGTTGCGGCATTTTCCTTTGCCAAACTGGGTCTGTCTCCGGAGGGTGCTGTCCTCCTCTTCGGCCTTTCCCTGATCGGAGGAATTATCAACATCCCCGTTTCCCGGCGTCTCGTCAAAGAGCGGATGTCGCCTCTAAACTACTTTTTTTATTACCCGCCGCGGGTAAGCGAGCAGGTTATTGCAGTTAATCTCGGGGGCGCTGTTATACCCGTCCTTTTTAGCTTTTATCTTCTTCACCGGACTCCCTTTCTGCCGACTATTCTGGCCGCCGCAATTGTCACGATAGCTTCAAAGGCCCTGGCCCGCCCGGTTCCCGGCATGGGCATCTCCCTACCGGCATTTATTCCTCCACTTGTTGCAGCGGCCGCAGCGGTCCTTCTGGCCCGGGAATATGCCGCTCCGGTCGCTTATATCGCCGGAGTGTGGGGAACCCTCACAGGGGCTGACCTGCTCAACCTGAACAGGTTCCGGGACATAGGAGGCCAAGTCTTAAGCATCGGGGGCGCAGGAGTTTTTGACGGGATCTTCTTAATCGGTATTGTAGCCGCCCTGCTGGCATAAACCGAATCGGCCGCGCAGCCTTGTTTAGTTAAAAACCCTGTGATAGAATTTCAAAAAGGGGGTGTCTTTGTTTGAGCCAAACAGGGTATGTTTTTGACCCGCTTTACCTGGATCATTATTCGGTATTTCATCCCGAATGTCCGGAACGCCTGGAAATAATCATGTCCAAACTAAGGGTAACAAAAATTCTTGACTATATCCAAAGCATACCTCCCCGCCCTGCCACAATAGAAGAAGTTGCTTTGGTGCACCCGCCCGACCACATCGAAAGCATCAGGCAGATCTGTTTAAACGGAGGAGGATACCTGGACCCGGACACTTATACCTCAATGCGTTCTTATGACGCCGCCATTTTAGCGGCAGGAGGGCTCCTGTGCGCAGTTGACAAAGTGATGGAGGGAAGATTCCGGAACGCGTTTGCCCTGGTCAGGCCGCCGGGCCACCACGCCATGCCGGAGCGCGCAATGGGCTTCTGTCTTTTTAACAACATAGCCATAGCCGCGCGCTACCTGGAAAAAGTATATGGAATTGAAAGAATCCTGATTGTTGACTGGGACGTCCACCATGGAAACGGAACAGAATTTACCTTTTATAATACAGCAAAGGTGCTCTACTTCTCAGTCCACCAGAGCTGGATCTTCCCCGGCACCGGTTGGATAAATGACGTTGGGAAGGGAGAAGGGGAAGGGTTTACAATCAATGTCCCCCTGGAAGCAAGGATGGGTGACGTTGAATACGAAACGGTCTTCCAGGAAATTTTATACCCTGCCGCCATGCAGTACAAGCCCCAGTTCATCCTGATCTCCGCCGGACAGGATTCTCATCATAGCGACCCAATCGGGGCAATGCGTTTAACCTCACTGGGCTTTGAAAACCTGACCAAGATCGTCATGAATATAGCGGACAAATGCTGCGACGGCCGTATCACAGCCACTTTAGAAGGCGGTTATAATTTGGAAGGCCAGGCCCTTTCAGCGGCCGCTATTTTCAACGCTCTTTCCGGACTGAATTTCAATGTCCATGAAGATACCGGCGTTAAAAGAACCACGACCGTATCACCCATGTTCATGAACGACATCAACGAACTTAAAAAGATACATGAAAAATACTGGGACTTTGATATGTGCAAAGGTATGTGTTGATCAATCAGATGAATTTGGAATGATTTTTTATGCGGACAGGCATCGCGAACCTGCCGTTGCATCCCGGAAAATGCCCATCCTGGCTTTTCAGCCTGATGAAAGAGCTTGGGGCGGCCATTATTCAGGTGATTGTCGAAGAATACGGGCCGGGAGAAGTTTTAAAGCGTTTTTCCGACCCGGTCTGGTTTCAGGCGTTCGGCAGCGTTTTGGGCTTTGATTGGCATTCCTCCGGCCTGACAACAACTGTATGCGCCGCCCTCAAAGAAGGACTTGCCCCCCGGCAGGGTGAACTCGGCCTGTTCCTTGCCGGAGGCAAGGGAAGAACTTCCCGTCATACGCCGCATGAAATAGACCACGCCTGTGAAAGGTTCGGACTTCCTTCTACACTTGAAGATCTTAAATACGCCAGCAGGATGGCGGCCAAGGTCGATAGCGCCGCTGTTCAGGACGGCTATCAGCTCTATCATCATTTTTTTGTTTTTCTTAAAGACGGTTCCTGGTCCGTCGTCCAGCAGGGATTAAACGATCAAACCGGTTGGGCGCGGCGCTACCATTGGCTGAGCAGCGGGTTAACCGATTTTGTCTGTGAACCTCACACCGCTGTTTGCGGAAGCAGGAGCGCAAAAGTACTGAACATGGTGGCTTACGAAAACGATCAGGCAAGGAACGCTGTCGCCTTCCTGTCCAGGGAAAAGCCGGAATCCACTCTGAAAGAGATTAGAAAAATCACTGAAAGCCAATCTTTTAAAACACTTGATCTGCCCTACCGGCACAACATACCCTCCTCGTCGCACATCAACAGGGTTTTGCTGAACACCTACCAGAATCAGCCTGCAGATTTCGAAAAACTGCTTTCCACTACAAATGCCGGACCGGCGACGATCAGGGCGCTGGCCCTTGTTGCGGAAGTGGCCTGCGGCGTAAGCTTAAGCTTCCGGGACCCTGTCCGCTACACTTTCGCCCACGGCGGTAAAGACGGGATTCCCTACCCGGTGGACAGGTCAAACTACCAAAAGTCAATTTCAGCTCTTGAGGATGCCCTGCGCCGGGCTAAAACAGGCGATACGGTGAAGTTAAAAGCCCTGCGCCGGCTCGCCGAAATGGAAAAAAACCTATCCGCAAACCCGAACACACTGCGCCAGTTATAATAGATATAAAGCCTTGTAAAGATTAGGAGCATCGGTAATTAGATTGGGTTATGCAAAGATTTGCGCTTTCTCACACGACAAAACTACATGTAGCCTTTAAATGCAAAATGCCGGAAATTAGCAGTTAACAAAATTAGCAGATTGCTTTAAGAAGATATCCTTTTGATGATTTCACCAGGAATGGCGTATAATTAGTTTACGTTCTTATTCCCGTGAAGAAGAAAGCCCGGTCCCTTTACAATCAACCCTTTTTACAAACGTTTTACTTGACGTTTGACCTAAATTTAAACATACAGCAGCCTTGTTTGTGGTAATATCGCAACCAATCATTCTTAATATTACCGCATACTTATTCAATTGTTTCTGTGACATTAAATAAAGCACCCCGTTATTCATGGTGAAGTTTTATCGCGATAATTAACAAGGTGACATTATCGCATGATAAAAATACCCACAAATTGATTAGGTTGACAAACTTTTGTCGAACCCTTATAATTAAGTTACTCCATAATCCTTCCTAGTTTACACTATCCTTGTTTACACTATCCTTTGAAAATATGGACAGGATGAGGGGGTTTTTTGGTCGAACCCGACAACTCATAACAATACATCAAGATGTCAGCATTAATAGGACGTCTACATTGGAATAAAAGACGGTAAAGCCGCTTTTAATATAAGCTTCTTGGTGGAAGGCCGTATTCTATAGACTCTTTTTATTGTCTTTATAGCAACAATCCGTTAAAGGCCAGGACAAGATTTAATCATTCTAAATACTCGCTGAATCCAACGTAAAGCCGGAACGGGAGAAACATTTTATGGGGTGAATCACAGATTATATCTATGTAGGGTCAACTCTTTCGATCCGAATCCTCAGCTAATCCCATAAGCGTTGAAGGAGAAGGTGATTGATATGAATAAATCCTGACTTATTTTTTGCATAAGGCACCAGGTTATGCTTTGTGAGAGACTAGAACAGCAATTTTTAATCATTGATGAACAGTTTATTGGTAATTGGAGGAATTAAAGTAAAAACGCTGGTCCCGAAAGGAGATTTTATATGGCAAGAAAATATAAGGAAATCCCTTTATGGCAAAGTATAAATGAGGAACAATGGCAGGATTGGAAATGGCAGTTTGCCAATAGAATTACTACTATTGACGAGCTTGAACAGGTTATTAATCTGACGGTTGAGGAAAGAATTGGAGTAAAAGAGAGCCTAAAAAAGCTCCGCATGGCAATTACACCCTACTACGCAACACTTATGGATGTAAATGATTCTAACTGCCCTATAAGAAAACAGGCAGTTCCAACAATATATGAATCCCGTATTTCAAAAAGCGACAGCATTGACCCATTACATGAGGGCGCAGACTCTCCTGTTCCGGGACTTACGCACAGGTACCCCGACAGAGTTCTTCTACTTATTACCGATCAGTGTTCAATGTACTGCCGCCATTGTACAAGAAGAAGGTTTGCCGGACATAACGACAAAGAACTTTCAATGGAAAAAATCAATAAGGCTTTAAAATATTTAAAGCTGCATAAAGAGGTAAGGGATGTCCTTCTCTCTGGAGGAGATGCGTTATGTGTCTCCAATGAACGGCTTGAGACGATTATCAAAGCATTGCGAGATATTCCACATATTGAGATTATAAGGATTGGGACAAGAACGCCTGTTGTCATGCCGATGAGAATTACACAAGAACTATGCGAAATGCTTAAAAAATATCATCCAATTTGGCTCAATACTCACTTTAACCACCCAAAGGAATTTACGCCTGAAGCAAAAAAGGCTTGTGAAATGCTTGCAAATGCAGGAATACCTTTAGGAAATCAAACAGTGCTCCTAAAAAAAATAAATGACTGTCCCTACATAATGCGAAGACTAGTACAGGGCCTGGTAAAAATCAGAGTTAGACCCTACTACCTTTACCAGTGCGATTTATCTGAAGGAATTGAACATTTCAGAACACCGGTTTCTGTCGGGATTGAAATAATGGAAATGCTTCAAGGTCATACTTCAGGCTTTGCTGTTCCAACCTTCGTAGTAGATGCACCGGGAGGTGGAGGTAAAATTCCAGTAACTCCCCAGTACCTGATTTCGCAGTCTTATGAAAAGGTAATACTGCGCAACTTCGAAGGAGTAATTTGCACTTATTCCGAGCCTGTGGATAAAACACGCCAATGCAATAATTGTAGGCTTTGTGAACAATATAAGAATAGAGAATATAGGGGAATCGAAAAGCTTTATAGGGATGAAAGAGTCTGCCTAATTCCTAGAAGCAACGTCCGGATGAACAGGAGGGATCCAAACAATGAATGGGGTGGCGCAATACAGGTCTTGTGAAAATTATGATACAACAGTAAAAGGTGCCAAGGTATATGTGGATTATATAAATAAAAGGTTAAAAATACTGGATTATCAAAACTCTTCGGAAAATGTCATAACAGAGATCATTAATTTTGCTGAGGAAAAAGGTCTTGGAAAAATAATTTTTAACTGCCGTAGTTGGTTTTTGCAGACATTCAGAGATCGCGGTTTTGTTGTTGAAGGAATCATTAAAGGGTTCTTTCAAGGAGAGCATGCGTATTGTGTTTCATACTTCATTGATCCTGGAAGAAAGTCAACTTTAAGTAAGGCAAAGGGGGATTATATTTTATCTCAGTGTTTAAGTGAAAGCAAACAAAATTATCCCCCTGGAAAATACAATCACCGAATCAGGCAGGCTGACGCAGGCGATATCCCAGAGATGATCAAGCTATTTGCTAAAGTCTTTAAAACCTATCCTTCCCCTATTTTCAACAGGGACTATCTTGGAAAAGTAATGCTTGAGCAGGCATTGTACAAGGTGGCAGAAGAAGATGGGGAGATTATAAGCGTTGCATCGGCGGATATGGATAAGTTGAACCTGAACGCCGAAATAACGGATTGTGCTACTTTTCCAGAACACAGGGGAAAGGGTATAATGCGACACTTAATATCTGCAATAGAAACTGACCTGCTAAAAAAAGGCTTTTGTACAGTATACAGCCTGTCTCGAGCGGTTAATCCTGGAATAAACAAAACTCTAAGCAGGCTGGAATATAAATATGGCGGGAGGTTGGTAAACAACTGCCATATATGCGGCGGTTTTGAAGATATGAATATATGGGTAAAAAAATTGGAGAATAAACAAAAATAATACCCTGGACAATGGCAGATTGCTGCTAAAGGAACAGCCCTTAGCAGCAGACCTCACCCTTACCGAATTTACCTTTAATTACCGCATAAGCGCAGCCCACCCCGGCCGCTACCGAAACGGCGGAAAAAGGGCAGTTTATAGCGCATGCGCCGCACTCCATGCAGGAGTCCCTGTCTCCAATGGCAGCCTTTCCGTTAATAAGCTTAAATACCTGGTGAGGGCAAACTTCGGCGCAGATCCCGCACCCGGCGCATTTCTCTTCGTCAAGCTCCAGAGTAACCACATTTTTTAGATACTTCAAAGAAGACACCTCTTATAAAGCAAATTGGGTCAAGACCAGCAGGATAACTCCCAATCCCGCTGAAATTATCGCTGCGGGGAGCGCAACTTTTAACTCCCGCCGAACGCCTGACAAAGAAGTAAAAGTGCTTGCGCCGGTGAAATTGACCGCCAGGCAGGATGACAGGGCCGGTAAAATAAGAAGGTAAACCAAAGCCCTATTCCAGCCGGACGGTATGGACGGAGAAGAGTATAAAATAAGGGCAATAGCCCAGATCAGACCAAGCAGCCACCCTTTCCAGGCAAAAGAACGGCCTGGTATCCAGGGCAGCAGGGCAGGCGTCAATACGCAGCCCGTAATAACCGCCCCAAGATAAGGCAGCGTTGCTACAAAAGAAACCGACCAGATTTTAAGGAAATTAAGAATGAATAAGACCAGGTAAGCGGCAGCAACGAATTTTATAACCCTGACCAGTTCCATGGGTATAAGTACAAGCCTGTCTGCAAAACCAAAGTTAACCCTGCGCATCTGAGGAGAAGCTTTCATGCCTGCTTCAAGAAAATCAGGAAGATCGCAGGCTCTTACCGGGCCATAGATAACCCTGAAACCGGACATTTTTAATAATTTATGGGCAGCCACCCCTACAGCGCTTAGCTGCGGAAGCACCAGCGTACGATGTGAGACTACCCAGGAAAGGTTGGTTACGGCAATCATCCTGGCTATCTCCGCCGCGCTGAAGGTTCCCTTTCCGGCGGAACACCAGACGTTGACACCCCTCGTGTTGATGATCAGCACCCAGGCGTCGACCCCTGATAACTCCTTTCTCAAACGGTCAAAAGTCATTTTGTAATTAGCCGTTATCAGTACCGGGGAATCTTCGCCGGGTTCCCCAACCCCATATAGACCGGGGGGAACTTTATATTCCATCCGGTTTATACCCCAGCGCACTTTCCACGAGCCCAAAATGTCCTTTGTGGAAAGTTTTGTTGAAATGATCGGAATTTTCCCTGCCAAAGTAGTCTTATGTCCGGTGATCCACCCGGCGTCGGTTGGAAGAAGAGGAACCTCCTCCTGCAGATCAGGTCCTCAACATGTTTCGCGCAAAACATCTTCCTCAACCGCCAATCTTCTCACCCCTTTTAGTAAATGTTTGTGACAATGGGACGGGGTTGTTGACATATTTTAATCCTTCAAGTGGCCCACTCTCCAGCCTTATCCTTACAAACTTAAATCTTTAAGCTACAGCAGCAATTGAAACTGGTCGTTTAAGGCCGAGAGATATTCTTTCAATGTCTCTTCTTTAAAATAGTAGTAGTTCCACCTGCCCCTGGTTTCTTCCCGGATGAGGTCGGCTTCCTTTAATTCCCTGATGTGGTAGGAGACCCTTGATTGAAGCAAGCCCGTATCGTCAACCAGATGGCAGACACACAGCCACTTATCTTCACAGCATTTTTTGCCGGCGATTCGCCTGAGTATCTCCAGGCGCAAGGGATCAGATAAAGCTTTGGCTATTTTTAAAACGTCCATTATTTCACCTGCTATTTTTGATAATATCAAATATATTTGATGTGTCAATACATAAAAAATTTCTTTAAAAAGCTAACTACTATCTATCCAGATATTTATATATCCTTTTAATCCTGCTCGGCTGTGTCGCGGTCAAAAGCTCCTCCCTGCTTTTTAGGTCAGAAATGCCCTCGTCGCAAAAGAACCTTTCTCCAGTATTACCTTTCCTTTTTTTACTTGGATTTAGCGATATACTTTTTATATTCTGCAAGTAGAGCTTTCCTATATTCGGACTCGGCGCATTCTGGAATATAATTTTTATACCCTACTATTTCCAACAGTTTTTGAGCAACTTCATTATCCAGTAGATTAAGGTCTCTTACGTCCATAAAAGCCTGCTCCAGCTCTAGCAACCCCGTTATTTTATCACCAATTTTTAGCTTATAAACTATAGGTGCGTTAGAACCGCAGCAACTGTACATTTATTAATTACCTTCTTTTCATTACATCTGTTTTTATGAGTATAAACTAAAGTGGGCTACGCCCACAACTCAATTATCAGTCAGGATAAGCTAATTCAATTAAATTTACACCGGAATAGGAAAATGCGTTACCGATCCTGTATAATGTTTAGCGTCCAAACCAAAATAC
>LDZT01004575.1_pt1 | contig 20155 bp, 16 predicted proteins | sample 615521 | NCBI WGS metagenome assembly LDZT01 (sample SAMN03408292, study PRJNA278302) | terrestrial metagenome | isolation source: oil reservoir sample SB1 | place: USA: Alaska, North Slope, Schrader Bluff formation | collected 2011-09
AAAGACTCCAAGACTTGCTACTGGTGATTTGGCTATAATCTTACCAGACAGGATTTCCACCTGCTAAATATCGCGACCTAATCCTGGCCGCACCAGGCGGGACGCCTGTCCTACATGGTTAGTAGAGATTCTCTCGTCGCTTCCCTTCCCGCTGTATACTATACGCTAATTTATTTATTTTGCATATTCAACTGAGCGGGTTTCTCTAATTACCATTACTTTAATTTGTCCGGGATAATCTATATTCTTTTCAACTTTTTTTGAAATATCTCTTGATATCTTTTTTGCCGTATAATCATCTATTACTTCCGGATTAACGATTATCCTTATTTCTCTACCCGCTTGTATAGCGAATGCTCTGTTTACTCCTTCAAATGAATTAGCAATTTCTTCTAAATTCTCGAGTCTTTTTATATAAGTTTCCAACATTTCCCGTCGAGCTCCCGGACGAGAAGCAGATATGGCATCAGCAGATTGGACTAAAACGGCTTCAATTGTTTTGGGTTCTACATCACAGTGATGAGCAGCGATAGCATTAACTACTTCAAGGCTTTCACCATTTTTTTTGGCAATTTCAGAACCAATTATAGCGTGAGCCCCTTCTATTTCATGGTCAACAGCTTTCCCGATATCATGAAGTAGCCCCGCTCTTTTTGCCAATTGAGAATTTACGCCAATTTCTGAAGCCATAATTTCACAAAGATATGCAACTTCTATTGAATGCTGCAGAACATTCTGTCCGTAGCTTGTGCGATATTTTAATTTCCCTAATAAATTAATTAGTTTAGGATTTATACTTTTTATATTTGTATCAAATACTACCTGTTCTCCTTCTTCTTGAATCTTATTATTAACCAATATTTTAGTTTTTTCTATTATTTCTTCAATTCTTGCTGGTTGTATCCGACCATCAACAATTAGCTTTTCTAAAGATAGCCGAGCGATTTCTCTTCGTATAGGATCAAACCCCGAAATAATAACCGCTTCCGGGGTATCATCTACAATTAAATCAACTCCGGTTAACATTTCAAATGTCCTGATATTTCTACCTTCCCTTCCGATAATTCTTCCTTTCATATCTTCATTGGGCAAAGGTACAAAAGATGTCGTTGTTTCTACCGTATGGTCAGCAGAATATCTTTGAATTGCTAGTGATATTATTTTTCTGGATTTTTTATCTGCTTCTACTTTTGCTTGCTCTTCAATCTCTTTTATCATCTTACCGGTTTCATGAATAAGTTCTTTTTCTAAATTACTTAAAAGTTCTTTCTTTGCTTCCTCTACACTCATATTTGAAATCTTTATCAATACGTTTTTCTGTTCTTTGTATAAATTATTGGTTTTTTGAATATTGTTTTCGAGTTCTTTTTCTTTATAATTTAATAATTTTTCTCTTCTTTCAAGTGACTCTATTTTTTGAACTAAGCTATTGCTTTTTTTGATTAAGCTATCATCAAGTCTTTGCATTTCAATTCGTTTTTGTTTAATTTCTATCTCAGCATTTTTCTTAATATTGTAAGCCTCTTCTTTTGCTTGTAACTCTGTTTCTTTCTTGATGGAATTCGCTTCTCTTTCGGCATTTTCTATAATATTCTTAGCGCTTATTTCAGCTGATGATATTTTTGTTTTAGCAACATACTTAGCGAGGAAATAACCTATTATTAAACCAATAAAAATGTTTAGAATTATAATATAGTAAAATTTAATATTATTTCACCTCCTAATATTCAATTTACAAGGTACATAAGATATCTTTAATTTAAATCACAATTTAACATAATTAAATATGTATTTACATAAAATTAGAAACCGTAATAATTACATAAGAGATTGCAAGAATTTAAAATAATCACCTAAAATATTTTAACCTGTGTAGTTTGAAAAGTCAAATAACAAATGTAGTGTGGAGCGTAGAGCGTATAGTTGCGGGTAGCAAATGAAAGCGAGAAACAAAAATGACATTTCCGTTTTTTTCATTCTGTTTCCTGAATTCTATCTTCTTAACCAGGTAACCAACTAACTAATTCTTAACGAGATACGGAATTATTCTGACTTCTGAATTCTGCCTTCTTCTTTCCTAACTCTACGCTAAACGCTATACGATAGTTTGCACGAGATACGGATATATTAATCGATTATTTTTTAAACCTGTTTATTGTTTAGCTCATCGTAAATATTTTTCGAAATTTCTATTGAAAAACCTCTTCTTAATAAAAAATTATATATTTTTTTTGGATCTATCCTAATATTTTTTATTTCGGATGACACAATTTTATCTTTTATAAGGTTTCGGGCTAATGTTAATTCATCTATTTCGTCATATGTTTTGTCTATAACTTTTTTAATGATATCCTGTTTAATTCCTTTTATTCTTAATTCCTGATTTAATTTATACCTTCCTATAGGTTTATTTTGTAATCGAAATTGCGCCCACATCTCGGCAAAGAGTTCATCGTTAATATAATTATTATTCTCTAACCAAAAAATAAGATTAGCGATAATTTTTTCAGGATATCCTTTATTTTTTAATTTTCTAGATATTTCATATCTACTATAAATTCTCCGGGATAAAAGCCTTAAAAGATATTCTTTACCTCTTATAGTTTTATCTTCGGAAATGATTTTTTCTATTTCTTGATCAGATAATTCTTTACCCACGTAAATATTTAATGATTTAATTACATTTTCATTTAGTTTGTATCTGGTTTTATTATCTATATAAATAACTACTTGGCTGACATCTTTTTTATCATAATTTATGGAAGTAATTTTATTTATTTTTTTGGAACCTCTTTACTTATTCTTTTATCAAGCCCAGCGGTTGTCAATATTTTGTTTTCTATCTCTTTTGCAATTTCAGGGTGTTCTTGCAGATAAGTTTTACAGTTTTCACGTCCCTGGCCAAATTTTATATTATTATAAGATATCCAAACTCCTGATTTTTGTAATATATTATATTTAATACCGAGAGCTATAATATCCCCTTCTTTGGATATTCCTTTACCAAAAATTATGTCGAATAAGGTTTCTTTGAAGGGAGGGGCTAATTTATTTTTTACTACTTTCACCTTAGCAGTTATTCCGACATTATCTTCATCTTTTTTAATGGTTGCTTTTCTTCTGATATCCATTCTAATGGTAGAATAAAACTTAAGTGCTCTACCACCGGGAGTAGTTTCAGGATTACCAAAAAAGATACCAATTTTTTCTCTGATTTGATTTACAAATACAGTTGTAGTTCTCGACTTACTAATAATAGCTGTAAGTTTTCTTAAAGCTTGAGACATTAATCTTGCTTGTAATCCCATAGAGGAATCTCCCATATTACCTTCTATTTCTGCTTTAGGTACCAGAGCGGCAACTGAATCTACCACAATCACATCAACCGCGTTACTTCTAACTAAAGATTCAGCTATTTCTAAAGCCTGTTCACCGGTATCAGGTTGAGATATGATTAATTCATCCGTATTAACCCCAATATTTTTAGCATAAATTGGGTCTAAAGCGTGCTCAGCATCAATAAAAGCAGCGATACCGTTATTTTTTTGAGCTTCAGCAATAATATGTAAAGCGAGTGTGGTCTTCCCGGAAGATTCAGGACCAAAAATTTCTATTACTCTTCCTCTTGGGACTCCACCTATTCCGAGAGCGATATCTAAGCTCAATGAACCGGTTGAAATAGTGTTACTTCCAGAAATCTTGGGGCGATCCCCTAGTTTCATTATAGAACCTTTCCCGAATCTTTGTTCAATATTCTGCATGGCTACATTTAATGCTTTTTCTCTTTCCGGGTTGTTTTGTTGTATTTTGTCAGTCATTTTTCGGTTTACTCCTTTATATTTCTTATTTTATAAATATTTTAGTAATATTATTAATTTTCTATTGTTTTAATAAAGGGAATTTGGCTGTTATGTTATATATTGGTCCACTTGGGGTTAATTTGCTTTTCATGAGGTCAATACTGCTGACTTCTTGAGATAAATTGTTTATCTTAATTCTTTTTAATATTTGAATGAAATTAGCCTTATCTTTAATGAATTTCACCCTTCCGATGGTTATATGGTTAGAAAAATCTTTATTTTCTCTTGGGAAGCCCTTTTTATATAACATTGTTTCTATAGAATTATATAGTTCTTCTAATTGATTTACACCTTCTTTAATTCCTACCCAAATTATTCGGGGCATCTTGTAAGTTGGAAATATTCCAATATTAGAAGATAATTTTATAATGAATGGACTACATCGATTGGCTATTTCTTTTAACTCTGATTTTATTAATACCGTTTGTTCTAACGATATATACCCCAAAAATTTCATAGTAAGGTGTAAGTTGTCTTTTTCAACCCATTTTATTTTAGATCCAGGAATATTTAGGATATTCTGAAGAGAAGTCAAATATTCTTTTATCTCCGAATTTAAATTAACGGCAATAAATGATCTGATTTTCTCCAATTTTTTATAGTGACCTCCCTATTGTCTTATTTTTAATTTAAGAGATTGCCGCGCTCCCTTTGGTCGCTCGCAATGACAGAAAAGCACAAATCAAAGAATACTATTTTTATTTGAGTTTTTTCTTAATTGCAATTTATATTTCTGTCTAACTAAATTTAAAAAATTTATATATTCATCGGTTTTATAATTAGGATAGGTATACTCGCAAGGAACAAATGATTTATTTATAAATCTAAGAGTAATTTCAGCATATATCCCTTGATTAAGATAAATTCTGGATGGTCCATTTTTGGTACTGGCCAGGATATATTTATTTAGGGTAATATACCCTGGATCAAGATTTATTTTTCGTTTACTATGGGTTATGTTTTTTTTGATATTTTTGCCTATATTATTATTTTCTAAACCATTGGTAATTATTTTAATTTCTGCAAGCTCATCTTGTCTAATCAGAGCGGAAAAGGAAAATAATTTTTGTATTAAATTTTTACCAAATTCCTTTTCGTAATAATCTGTAAAATTAAAAGGCTGCGTATTACTCTCGATATCAACTTCTCCAAACCTTTTTATTAATTCTTCTTTATATAGACTAAATAGACATTTATCAGAGGTAAACATACTTATTATAAGTTTGGCTGGTTTTGGTAGAAATCTCTTTCCCACAGTTTTAATATATTCCTAACTGTTCTGTTTTTATGTTAAATCTCTATACCCTGCATAGCAGTTACTCACTTAGCAGGGTATACCTAAAAATATTAAATATTTTGTGTAGGGTTAAAATTATATTTTAGGAGGCAATCATCAATAGTTCCTTTACTAATTTCAATTATTTCATCATCATAATATGCTTCAATTTTAGTCGGGTATTCAGTGATAATTTCTGAAGTTTGGTCAGTTTCCCAAAAGTATTCTTCTCCTTTAAACAATATTCCTTCAAAAATTATTTTATCTTCGGAAATAATTTTTAACCAAGTTCTGTCATTGGCTATTAATTTTAAAATAGGTAATTTTTCGGCTAAAACACTATCCTGTGTTGAATATTCTGCAATAATAGCTTCTGCTTCCGATTCAATAAGTTCTTCGTTTAAAGTACTTATATCGTCCGCTTTTTCCTCAACATTTATGCTAGTTTCATTTTCTATTTCAAGTGAAGGAACCGGAAAATTCTGGGCTTCTTTAAGAGAACGGTTTAATAAAAATAATCCAATAAAGATTATAAGAACAAAGCTGGCTAAATAAACATATTTAATAGGAAAGAAAAACCTCTTTTTTTCAAACATAGATTTTTCTTTCGCTTTAAGGTAGATATTTTTTCCCTTAGTTTTTTTTAAACCGGACTTCTGTTTTTCTAAGTTTTTATATGTTTGAATTATCTGATTAATATTTTCTTCATCTATACCCAGATATTTACTATAATTTCTTAAATATCCTACAAGATAAGTTTTACCAGGAATAGCATCTATATTACCCTCTTCAAGGGCTTGCAAGTATTTTTTACGTATCTTTAAATCTTTTTCTACCTCAATTAAAGAAATTCCTCTTGCTTCCCTTCTCTCTCTTAAGAAATTTCCAATATCTTTCATTTGATTAAATTTTTCTCCTTTTTTGGAAATTATACTATTTTTATATTATATACCTAAAACATTTCTTGGTCGAGTTATTCCTAATTTTATTTCTTTCTACCCTATTTCTTTTTCGTAAGGAATTCCATCTGCTGCCGGAGGAATAGCTCTGCCCACTGCACTTACTAGAACAAAAATTGCCAATAAGTATGGAACCATATGAATAAATTGTACCGGAATAGCCAGAACACCCTGTAACCTCATAGCTAAAGCTTCTCCAACTCCAAAAAGCAGGGCGGCTCCCGCAGTGCCAAGGGGAGTCCATTTTCCAAAAATCATGGCTGCTAAAGCGATAAAACCTCTACCACCACTCATTTCTTTGACAAAAAAATGAGCTTGCTCTAAAGATAAAAAAGAACCTGCTAATCCAGCAAGAGCCCCGGAGATTATAACTGCTATATATCGTATTTTAACAATATTTACCCCCATAGTGTCAGCGGCTTGAGGGTATTCTCCTACCGACCTTAGCCTTAACCCAAAAGGAGTTTTAAATAAAATTAAGTGCGCCAATACAAAAATTACAATAGTTAAATAAACTAAGGGAGAATGATGAGCAAACATAACAATAATATTCCTTACAAATGTTGAGCCTTCTCCTATATTTGGGAGAGGCAATCCCCAAATTGGCAAACTGCTTTTAACCATAATTTGGGTTTCACCAAACAAAAGCCAGCATAAAAATATAGTAATTCCGCTGGCGAATAAATTAATTGCCACACCGCTTACTATCTGATTTGCCTTAAAGGTAATACATGTAATGGCATGTATTAACCCTAATAAAATACCTACCAGAATTGCTGCCAAGACTCCCACCCAGGGATTTCCGCTAAAGTTAGTCGCTGCAATTGCTGTAAAAGCACCGGTTAATATCATACCCTCTAACCCAATATTAACTACTCCGGACCTTTCTGAAAATACTCCTCCTAACCCAGCTAAAGCTAAAGGAATAGCTACTCTGATAGACGAAGCTACAAACTGGGCGTTAAAAATATCACCAAACATTATACCACTTTCCTCCTTTGTCTGATCAATCTTTTCGCTACTTCGTCACTTATTACTACAAAAATTACTATAACAGCTTGTAATACCATAATAAGCTCCCGAGGTATTCTTCCTGCGGTATATATATTAACTATAGCTCCCCCATAATTTAAAATACCAAATAAAATAGCAGCTAAAACCACTCCTAAGGGGTGATTTTTACCCAAAAGGGCAACTGCAATGCCGTTAAATCCTAATCCGGTGAAAAGTTCTTGTCTCCAACGATATTTAAAACCCATCACCTCATTGGTCCCTACTAAACCGGCAAAGGCACCACTAATAACCATGGCTAATACTATATTTTTAGCTACACTTATTCCTCCATATTCTGCGGCTAAAGGGTTATAACCCACTGCTCTTATCTCGTAGCCTAAATTTGTTTTCCATAAAATATAGTAAGCCAATATTGCCACTCCTATGGCAATAAAAAAAGACATATTTACTTGATTATGGGCGAGAAAATCTATATTTAAAGACTTAAAAATAGTATAAAGTCGAGGAAGTCGGGCAGCTTCAGCAATTTCCTTGGTATGTGGAATCATCTGTTTTACGCCGGCTGCTATCATTGCTTCAGTTGGCGGTGCTTTAAATTTTAAAACAAGAAAGAATGTTAAAGAGGATGCTATCCAGTTCATCATAATAGTAACAATTACTTCGCTTACACCTGTTTTCGCCTTTAGTATTCCGGGAACAGCTGCCCATAAAGCGCCACCGGCAGCTGCAGTTAAAATACATAATGGAATAAGTATGAAAGACGGCAAATTAGTAAAAGTAAATCCAACCCAGGCAGCAAGAAAAGCTCCTATATACATTTGTCCTTCTCCGCCTATATTAAATAAACCGCAACGGAAAGCAAAGGCAACTGCTAAACCGGTAAAAATTAAAGGTGTAGCTCTAAATAGTACGTTACCCCATCCATCTCGGTTACCAATAGCATAGCCAAATAATGTTTTATAAACAAAAATTGGGTTTTCACCAATTAATATAATAACAATTGCACCAACCAGGAGAGCAATTATTACTGCAATTAAAGGGGTTATTTTTTCCAAAAGAATAAAATAGTCAATTTTTTTAATACTTTTCAAATTTATCTTCCTCCACAAACTACTTGATTTTTGATAATTTTTTATTTGAAGTAGAGCCAGTCATTAATAAACCTATTTCATTTTCGTCTGTTTTTTTCGGGTCTAAAATATCTACTATTTTACCTTCATATATTACAGCAACGCGATCAGATAAAGATAAAATTTCTTCTAAATCAGCTGAAAATAGTAAAATTGCTTTTCCCTTATCTCTTTCATTTAATATTTGTTGGTGTACAAACTCGATAGAACCTACATCTAATCCTCGAGTTGGTTGAGCAGCGATTAAAAGTTTTGGTTCTCCGTATAATTCACGGGCAACAATAACCTTTTGTTGGTTACCTCCGGATAAAGATTTTAATAAATTATCTTTATCAGAAGGCCGTATATCAAAATTTTTGATTAAATTATTAGCATGATTATTAATTACGGTAAAATTTAAGGCTAAACCTTTATTAAAAGGTGAACGATAATGACTTCCTAAAATTAAATTTTCGGCGACGGTATAATCTGAAATAATTCCGCGTTGTCTCCTATCTTCAGGGATATGAGCAATTTTATCTTCTCTAATTTTTCGAGGAGAATAATTAGTAATATCCTTGTCATATAAAAATATTTTACCGCTTGATGCTGAACGAAGTCCGGTAATAACTTCTACTAATTCAGTCTGTCCATTTCCTTCTACACCGGCAAATCCCAATATTTCTCCTTCCTTTATTTCAAAAGAAATGTTCTTTACAGCTGGCAATCCTTTGTTGTTAAGCACTTTTAATTTTTCTACTTTTAAAGCTGTTTCCCCAAGGTTAAGAGGTTTTTTTTCAATTTCAAAAATAACCTTTCTGCCTACCATCATACTGGCGATTTCCTCTTGATTGGTATCTTTGGTATCTTTTACTCCTACCACCTTTCCTCTTCTCATTACAGTTACCCGGTCAGAGAGAGCTTTTACTTCATTTAGTTTATGGGTTATAAAAATAATGGTTTTGCCTTGTTTTTTTAGCGATTTAAGTATTTCGAATAATTCTTCTACTTCCTGGGGAGTTAATACTGCGGTGGGCTCATCCATTACTAAGATTTCTGCCCCTCGATAAAGGACTTTAATAATCTCTACTCTCTGCTGGACCCCAACAGAAATATTTTCAATTTTTGCTTTGGGGTCAATTTTAAAACCCATACTTTTAGATAATTCTATAACTCTTTTAATTGCATTTTCCATATCAATAAAAATATCATTCCTTTTTGGCTCCATACCCAGGATAATATTTTCCGTAACAGTTAAAGGCGGTACTAACATAAAATGTTGATGAACCATACCAATCTTTAAATTAATAGCAACATTCGGATTGGCGATATTAACTTTTTCTCCATTTACAAATATTTCCCCGGAATCAGCCTGATATAAACCATACAAGATACTCATCAAAGTACTTTTGCCGGCTCCATTTTCACCAACTAAAGCATGTATCTCTCCTTTGTAGACTGTAAAATTAACTTTATCGTTAGCAACTACAAGAGGGAATCGTTTGGTTATATTTTTCATCTCTAAAGCAATTTCAGGCAATTGATAAATCCTCCTTCAATGATTTACACTTAACTTTTATATATTGGAGGCATTTATATAATAATGAATGCCTCCAATATATATTAGAATATGCTATTTAGTTACTTCAGTAGGTACAACAATTTCTCCGCTTATAATTTTAGCCTTTGCTTCTTCAACTTTAGCTATCATTTCTGCAGATACAAGATCTTTATTATACTCATCGAGAGCATAACCAACTCCGGCATATGTTTTATCTCCAATAGTAACAGTTCTATCTAAACCAAATACTTCAATACCACCTTTAAAATTGCCCTCAACTGCTGCTTTAATAGCAAGATATACTGAAACGTCTACTTGTTTTAACATACTGGTTAAACCAAAGCTTTCTCCGGTTTCCTCGATATATCCCATATAGTTCTGGTTGGAATCTACTCCGATTACAAATCTTTTTCTTTCTTTGGCTGCTTCAAATACTCCGGCTCCGGTTAAACCAGAAGCATGATAGATAACCCATGCTCCGTTATCATATTGTGATAAGGCTAATTCTTTACCTTTTACCGGATCAGCAAAAGCAACGGGAGTATCACCTGCATAAGCAGAAAGAATTTTACATTCTGGGTAGACATAATGAACCCCAGCTATATAACCTGCTTCAAATCCATGAATAAGCGGTATATCCATTCCACCTACAAATCCAACCGTATCTTTTCCATCTTCCTGTGCTTTCATACCAGCAATCATACCCACCAGAAAAGAACCGTGATGTTCAGGAAACAACAGAGACATTACATTAGGCTTATCAGGGATAAATCCATCGACAATGGCAAATTTAGTATCAGGGAACTCATCAGCTACGGTAGATATGGCATCAGTAAATAAAAATCCCACTCCTATTATCATATCATAACCTATCATAGCTAAGTTTCTAAGATTTACTTCCCTATCTGCATCTACCCCTGGCTCTAATTCGATACGTTTAATTCCAAAATCAGCTGCTGCCCATGCTAAACCTCGGGATGCTGAATCGTTAAATGATTTATCTCCTTTTCCGCCAATATCAAATACTAGACCAACTTTAAGTGGTTCTGCAGCAAAAACTGTCGAAGAAAGACATAAGCTTAATATTATTACTAATGCGACTACTACTAATAGATTCTTTTTCATTTCTGAAATCTCCTTTCATTTTTAAAAACACTTAAAATCCCAACTTTACCTTTACCCTGTCAAATACTTTTATTTAATAGGGTTTATACGTTCAGAAAAATAGTTCATCTATCACCTCCTCTTTTATTTAGTCGTTAGTGAATAGTGAACAGTCGTTAGCACTTAGTTAGCTAGTTCACTGGTTTGTTGGTTAATTTGAGATTGCTTCCCTTGCTTTCGCTGGGGCAGGCTTACTTTGTTCCTCGCAATAACACGTGGTTCGCCGAGTATTTACGATTAATTAAAATAATTGGTTATCAACTTACCCCTTTAATATAATAATACAACACCAGCTTATTTTTTTCCTGCTTAAAAATGAAAAAATATTTATTATTTTTAAAAAAACTAAAATCATTAAACTAGCGTAGAGCGTTTCCTTAAAGTGGCACTCAATGATTTGTCATTGCGAGCGATAGCGAAGCAATCTCAAGTCCTTACAAATCAAGAGATTGCTTCGGTCGTTTCACTCCCTCGCAATGACATTTCTGTCTTTTCATTCTGGCTCCTGAATTCTGTCTTCTGACTTCTATTTTCTTCACGCGATACTCGATACTAATTTGGCTTTTATTTCCTTAACCACTAACCAGATAACTAACTAACCAACTAACTAATTTTATACGTTATATAGGTTTTAAATTTTGAATTATAGTTTTTCGCTTTACGTTTTTAGCTAATTCTTTTAACCAACTAACTAATTAGATACTAATTCATTTATCATATTTATTTAAATATTCTTCATTAGAAATTAATATTTTTCTTGGATTTCGACCATCATATGGTCCTACGATTCCCTTTTTTTCCATTACATCTATCAATCGAGCTGCTCGGGTATAACCAATTCGAAGTTTTCTTTGCAATATAGATATTGAAGCTTGTTTACTATTAATAATAATAGAAACAGCTTCATTAAACAATTCATCTTCTTCCTCTTCTTCTGTTTCTCGTAGCATATTTTTACTCTTTTTATATTCTAACACTTCTTGTTCATATTCAGGAGAGGGGGAATGCTTCATTAAATAGGATACTACATTTCTAATTTCTTTTTCTACTACAAAAGCTCCTTGAGCCCTAATTGGCTTGGAGGCACCGACCGGAGAAAATAACATATCACCATTCCCTAATAATTTTTCGGCACCATTAACATCCAATATAGTCCTTGAATCAACCTGAGTAGAAACCGCAAAGGCAATTCTGGAAGGGAAATTTACTTTTATCGAACCGGTAATAATATCTACAGAAGGACGTTGAGTGGCTATTATTAAATGAATGCCGGTTGCCCTGGTCATCTGGGCTAATCTACATAACGATTCCTCCGCTTTTACCGGAGAAGAAAGCATTAAATCAGCTAATTCGTCAATTACTATTATAATGTAGGGTAAAGGTTCAGTATCATTATTGATATTTCTAACATATTCATTATACCCTTCTAAATTCCTGACCCCTGCTTCCGCAAATATTTTAAATCTTTTTTGCATTTCAGATATCGACCAATTTAGTACTTTAATGGCTTGACTTGCATCGGTTATAATTGGTATTAACAAATGCGGAATGCCATTGTAAATATTTAGCTCTACTCTTTTTGGGTCAATCATAAGAAATTTTACTGTTTCCGGACTTAGCTTATAAAGAATACTTAATATTATATTATTAATACATACACTTTTCCCTGATCCGGTTGCCCCGGCAATTAATAAATGGGGAAGTTCGGTTAAATCTGCAATTATAGGCTTACCTCCAATATCTATTCCTAAAGCTATGGGTATTTTATATTTTCCATTTTGAAATTCAGTGCTTTGTAATATTTCTTTTAAATAAACATTGATTCTTTTGCGGTTAGGAACTTCAATTCCTACAGCATTTTTACCGGGAATTGGTGCTTCTATCCTGACTGAGGCTACTGCAAAAGACAAAGCAATATCATTGCTTAAGTTAGTTATTTTAGATATTTTAACACCTGGTGCAGGATGAATTTCATATCGGGTAACAGTTGGTCCCTGGATAACCCCAACGACTTTTGCATTAATTCCAAAATTAGTGAAAGTTTTTTCGAGTGTTTTTACATTTTCCTCAATATTTAATTTGGTATCTGTTTTATCTTCAGCGTGCGAGCCAGATAGTAGAGATAGGGGTGGGACTTGATATTTATCTACCTTAGGTTCCTGTTTAGACATCTGGTAACTTCTATCAAAAATTGTTTCTTTTTCTATTTTTTTTACTTTTTTCTTGGCTTTTTTTATTTTAAATAATTTTTTGGGTATTTCATCTATTTCGTATTCTTGATAGTCGGGTTCTTCTTTGCGCCTTGAAGTTTTAGATATTTTTGTTCCTACATTTTTTAAAATATTGTAAATATTATTCAATATTATTTTTATTTTATTTCCCAAATTGCTAAATATATAAAAATAGGAAGTCTCAGTTATAAATAAGGCAGATATTAAGCTGAGAGATATTAGAACGAGATAAGCGCCTTTTGTTCCAAAGTAAAGGTATAGGGAATTGGCAAAATAATAACCTAGCAAGCCTCCGCCAGCCCCTTTCATCGCCAATGAATATGAATTGTCCAGCAAAAGTAATCTAAGATGGATAAATATAAGAAATATAATAAATAAAAAACTAATCCCGAAGAGTTTATGATAAGGATTAGGTAATTTATAATTAAAAAGAATTATAATTCCCAAAAATAATAACAAGATGGGGAAAATATAAGCACCAAGACCAATATTGCGGGTTGCTGTTTGAACAATTATTTTTCCGACAATCCCCATTTTATCCGTAAAAATAAAGGCAAAAATATATAACAAAGACAATGCAATAATTATTATGCTTATTGTTTCATTTTTAGTATTTTTTTTCTTTATTTTCAATTTATTAAAGCCCTCTTGATAAAGACATCCAAATTGTTAAACCAGATATAATCCAAAGATAGTATGAAAAAAAGTATATTTTCCGATTTTTTAATAATCCTATAAATATTTTCATAGCTCCATAACTTGATATAGCTGCAACTAATCCGGATAATATCAGAATATTTAAATTTATATTTAAAGAAGATATCTCCCTAATTTTAAAAATTGAAGCACCTAAAATGATCGGTACAGATAGTATAAAGGAATATTTTGCCGCAAATTCTCGATCTAAATTTCTTGATAATCCAGCAATAACGGTTAAGCCAGACCTCGATATCCCTGGGAAAATAGCGAGAGCCTGAGCTAACCCTATAATAATAGCATCTTTGCAAGTAATTTCAGAAATATTTTTGTCGCTCCCTTCGAATTTTTTGTTACCAAACCAAAGTAAAACTCCTGTAATAGTTAACATAAAGGAAGCTATTATAGGCTTACTAAAAAGTATTTCAAAATAAGAACTAAAAGTATATCCAATAATCGCTGCCGGTATGGTGCTTATTACTAAAAACCAGGCAAGTTTTGATGATGAATTATTTTTAAAAATATTTAATATATTTTCTCCATGAAATATTTTATAAACACTGTCAAAAAAAGAAATTACTAATTCTTTAATTTCTTTTCTAAAGAGTACTATTACAGCCATAACTGTTCCAAAATGTAAAAATGCCTCAAATGCCGCACCTGGTAAATGTAGTTTTAAAAAATACTTAGCTATAACTAAATGCCCGGAACTGCTTACCGGGAAGAATTCAGTTAATCCTTGTAGTAGCCCTAATAATATTAATGACATATATTCCTCTAACTTTTGGATAATTCGTCAATTACCATTAAACTAATGTTATTAGCATGGTCTCCAACTCTTTCTAAGTTACTTATTAAATCTAAAAAGATAACACCGGATTCAGGATAACAAATGCCCTGGTTTAGCCTATTTATATGATTATCACGAAGTTCTTTTTCTATTTCATCAATTTCATCTTCTTTTAAAGCTACTTCTCGAGCTAATGCTATATCTCTATTTTTTAATGCCGAGATTGATTTATTTAAAGAAACTTGAACTTTAGAAAACATAAATTTTAATTCATTTAAAGCTTTTTCACTAAAAGGTAATTTTTCATTTATTTTTTCTTCAGCAAGTTCAGCTAAATTTTCAGCATGATCCCCTACTCTTTCTACATCATTTGCTATATTCATCAAATCTGTTAGTCTTTTTGATTGTTTAGGGCTAAGAGACCGTTGAGATATTAATACTAAATATTTGGTAATCTCTTTTTCTAAAGTATTTACCACCTCTTCTTTTAAATATACGTTTTTTAAGACATTTAGGTCATTTTGAATAAAAGACATCATTACATCATTTAACATACTCTCAACCATCTCACCCATTCTAACTAATTCTTTAGTTGCCTGGCTCAAAGCGAGGGATGGCGTATTTACCATATCTTTGTTTAGGTAAATAGGTCCTCTCTTAAGGACAATTTCTTCGCCCGGTAAAAGTTTAATTATAAATCTAACAAACAAAGAAATAAATGGAAGTAATATTGTTGTATTAATTATATTAAACAAAGTATGAGCATTAGCGATTTGCCTTGGAACACTTGATGAAGTTAATGATACCAGATATGAGAATTTATTTATAAAGAATAGAAATAGAACAACCCCTCCCATATTAAAAAATAGATGAGAAAGAGCGACTCTTTTTCCGGTTATTGAACTCCCTATGCTGGCAATTACTGCAGTAAAACAAGTTCCTATATTGCTTCCCAGAATAAGAGGGATTGCTGCTTCTATGCCTATTATACCCTGAATAGACATGGCAATTACAATTGCAGTAGTAGCACTACTGCTTTGAATTATAGCGGTAAAGATTGCAGCAACCGCAATGCCCAATAAAGGATTGTGAGAAATATTCACTAATAAATTTAAGAATGGAGCATAATTTCTTAGTGGCCTTACGGCATGAGACATGGTGTATAAACCTAAAAATAATATACCAAAACCGAGTAAAATTTGTCCAAAATATTTATAACTTTTTCTTTTAGCTAAAAAATTAATGATAAAACCTATGCCAATTGCCGGAAGAGCATATTGCTCTAAACGGAAAGATACAATCTGGGCGGTCACGGTGGTACCTATGTTAGCTCCTGCTATTACGCTTACAGCTTGTTTTAAACTTAATAATCCTGCGTTAACTAATCCGATAGTTATAACACTTGTAGCACTACTACTTTGAATAATGGAAGTTATTAAAGCCCCGGTTACAACGCCCATTACTGGTTTGTTGGTTAAGAATTCCAGAATTCTTTGTATTTTATCACCAGTAGCTTTTTGTAAGCCATCACTGAGCAGTTGCATTCCGTATAAAAATAATCCCAGACCTCCCATCATGCCAAAGATTAGTTCAGTGGTCATTAAATACCTCCGCCTAAGTTAGTCGTTAGTATATAGTAAAGAAAAAATAGCGTACAGCGTTTAGCGTATAGGATAGTGTCAATATAATACCGCGTTATAATGAGATTGCCACGGTTTCGCCTCGCAATGACATTTCTGTCTTTTTATTCTGGCTCCTGACTTCTATCTTCTTCCATTTCCTTAACCAATTAACCAGGTAACCAACTAACCAGCTAACTATATTTATAAGCTAAACGCTATACGCTAGTTCCTATGCCGCTATGTCCGAAGCCACCTTCTCCTCTTTTGGTTTTATCCAAGGTCTTTACAATTTTAAAATTAGGGAAAAATATTTTTTGGATTACTAATTGAGCTATTCTATCTCCTCTTTGTATATTAAAATCTTCTTCACCTAAATTAATTAATATTACCTTTACAATACCCCTATAATCCGAATCAATAGTGCCTGGAGTATTTAAAACAGTAATTCCATGTTTAAAAGCTAAACCGCTTCGAGGTCTTATTTGCCCTTCATAACCTTTAGGAATCATAATTTTAATCCCGGTGGAAATCAATTTTATTTTACCCGGTTTTAATACAGTATCTGAAGTTTCTGCGGATAACAAATCAACTCCGGAGGAGAATTCACTTGTGGAAACGGGTAAAGGCAAATCCTCGCATCCTCTCACTTTTTCTATTTTTATTTCTATTTTATTATTTTCCATAATTAAATCCATTTTTTTATCTATCTATTTTTTATATTACAACTATAAATATTAATCGTAATTTTCATCTTTTTTATCAATGTCATCTTCTACAATATTATTTTCATCGCTATCTATTTTTCTTAGGTCAACTCTACCTTGATTATCAATTCCGATACATTTAACTAATATATTATCATTGACTTTAACTACATCTTCAACTTTCCCTATACGTTTATGTGACAATTTAGAAATATGGACTAATCCTTCTTTACCAGGGAAAATTTCAACAAAAGCTCCAAAATTAGTTGTCCTGGTCACTTTTCCTTCATATGTTTCCCCAACCTTAGCTTCTCTTACCAAATCTTCAATCATCTTTTTTGATTGCTTCAGAGTTTTTTCGTCTGTTGCAGCTATAAATATTTCTCCATCATCTTTAATATCGATAGAGGCGCCCGTTACTTCTATGATTTTTTTTATATTTTTCCCACTGGGGCCAATTACCATGCCAATTTTAGCAGGGTCAACATTTATAATTAATATTTTTGGCGCATAAGTAGAAATATTTTCTTTAGGTTTAGACATTGTTATATTCATTTTTTCAAGAATATATAATCTCGCCTCTTTTGATCTCTGTAAAACATTTTGCATTGTATCTTTTGAGATACCCGCAATTTTTAGGTCCATTTGAATAGCGGTAATACCCTGGCTGGTTCCGGCAGCTTTAAAGTCCATATCACCATAATGATCTTCTAAACCTAAAATATCGGTTAAAATTTCGACATTTTCATCTTCTTTTACTAGTCCCATAGCAACTCCGGCTACTGGCATTTTTATAGGAACTCCGGCGTCAAATAAAGATAGGCTTCCTCCGCAAACAGAAGCCATAGAAGAAGAGCCATTTGATTCTAATATTTCAGAAACTATGCGAATAGTGTAAGGAAATTCTTCTTCTGAAGGAATTACCGCTTTTAAGGCCATTTCTGCTAATGAACCATGGCCAATCTCTCTTCTTGATTGGCCTCTTCTCGGTCTTACTTCACCAACGCTAAAAGGTGGAAAGTTGTAATGCAGATAAAACCTTTCTGAAGATTCTTCTTCCAGAGTATCTATAAATTGCCTATCTTTTATGGTTCCAAGAGTAGTAATAGCTAAGGCTTGTGTTTCACCCCTGGTAAATAAAGCACTTCCATGAACTCGAGGAAGCACCCCAGTTTCGCAACTAATAGGCCGTATTTCGTCTAATTTTCTTCCGTCTACTCTTATTTTTTCCTGGATTATTAAATTACGAACAGCTTCTTTGCAAATTTCATCATAGGCATTTTTCAAGAGGGGTAAATTTTCTCCCTCAATAGATAATTTTTCAGTAATCTGATTAAATATATTTTTTAATGTATTTTCTCTTTCCTTCTTTTCGTTTATACATATTGATTTTTTAATTTCTTTCTCGTAGAGATTTCTAATTTCTTTACGATAATCATCTTCTAATTCTGCTGTTTCTGAATATTGTTTTTCTTCTTTTAGATTAGATTTTCCCAAAATATCGGCTAATTTTTCTTGCCCTTCTATGATTGTTTTTATTACTCCCTGAGCAATACTAATTGCCTTTAATATAATTTCTTCAGGTACTTCTTTTGCTTCGCCTTCCATCATTATAATTGAATCTTTTGTACCAGCTATAATTAAGTTTAATTTTGAATTTCCTAATTCCTCAGAGCCGGGATTAATTATGAATTCGTTTTCTATCAGTCCAATCCTGACAGCTCCTATGGGAACTAGAAAAGGAATATCCGATACCCATAAAGCCGCAGAAGCTCCTATCATAGCTAGTATATCCGGTAAATTTTTTTGATCATATGACAAAACGGTAGCAATAACCTGAACATCGTTTCTGTATTCCCTGGGGAACAAAGGCCGCAATGGACGATCAATAAGTCGTGAAGTTAATATCGCATTCTTGCTTGGTCTACCTTCTCTTTTGAAAAAACCGCCTGGTATCTTACCAGCAGCATAAAATTTTTCCTCATAATCTACCATTAAAGGGAAAAAGTCTATTCCTTCACGTGGTTCTTTAGAATAGTTTGCTGTTACCAGTACAATAGTTCCCTCACAACTAACTACAATCGAACCAGCTGCCTGCTTAGCAATTTTACCGGTTTCTATATTTATTACTTTACCATTTAAATTAATTTTAATTTCTTTACATCCTAACATTAAACATTTATTTTCCTCTCTATTTTTTAAAAAACTATTTTATTTTATGTAAATATCTTATCTTTCTTGTAATTGCGCATCTCGTATTTTGCATTTTAAACTAACGACTAATTCATTATTTTCGTAAATTTAGTGACTCAATAATTTTTCGATATTTATCAATATCACTATCTTTAAGATACTTTAATAATCTTCTTCTTTTCCCCACCATCTTCAATAAACCTTGCTTTGAATGAAAATCTTTCTTATTCTTTATCAGATGTCCGGTAAGATCGTTTATTCTTTCAGTTAACAAAGCAATTTGAACTTCTGGTGAACCAGTATCGGTAGTATGATGCTGATATTTTGTTATTATTTTTCCCTTATCTTCTTTAGCAAAAACCATATTACTCTCTCCTTTTATTTTTTTATAATTTATTATAATATGATTATCTCCCAAAAACTAACTATTTAAACTAATATATTTAACTTAAGCAGCAAATTTAACTCTGTATGTCCTTTGAAAACTGAATAACGAAAATAAGCTCTCTTTCTGGCTAACTCCTGGTACTCGAAGGTTCCCATCTTAGTGATAAGCTGGCAACGGTGTAAGGTTTTCTCTGATACTCTAAAGAGATAACTCTTCTTCTGTTCTATGACCGGACAATCTTTACGTAAGGGGCAATCGTTACAGTGTTTCTTATCAAAGTGTGCTCTTCTATAGGATCCTTCTTTAAACTTACTGGTTATCGGCTTGTGACCAGAAGGACATCCCCTTACCAGATGTTCTTTCTCATCTATCTCAAATTTATCACAATTGCTATTTTTACCTCCCCCTACCAGGTTAGTAGGGACCATCTTTATGCCTTTGGCTCTGGCTTTTTTGTCTATGTCTTCTGAATAATAGGCACCATCTGCAAGAGCGGTAGTACCTTTATCTAATTTGGAAATGGTATCTTTAGCAAATTTCTGGTCACTGTAGGTATTTTTTTGTAAGTCATAGCCTTCTATTATCCTA
>LDZT01011780.1_pt1 | contig 20155 bp, 28 predicted proteins | sample 615521 | NCBI WGS metagenome assembly LDZT01 (sample SAMN03408292, study PRJNA278302) | terrestrial metagenome | isolation source: oil reservoir sample SB1 | place: USA: Alaska, North Slope, Schrader Bluff formation | collected 2011-09
CCTTTTTGACAAGTCCAACTATTCTACAGTTTTGTCAATATCTCGGGTCCATGTGCCGTAATGGCTACCGAGTGTTCTTGATGTGCTGTGAGCGAGCGGTCTCGCGAGATGACGGTCCAGCCATTGCGCAAGACGCGCGTATGCCGTGTCCCTACCAGGACCATCGGCTCGATGGCTAAGGTCATCCCTTCACGCAGCAGAACGCCCTCGCCGCGTTGGCCAAAATTAGGCACTTGAGGGTTTTCATGCATTTCCCTTCCAACACCATGACCGGTATACAGATGGGTCACATAAAAACCGTGCTTGAGAACAAACTCCTCAATCGCAGCGCCAATATCACCTAAGTGATTTCCGGGTACCATTTCAGCAATGCCAACTTCTAAAGCTTGTTTGGTGACTTCAATGAGGCTTTGGGCGAGTGGAGAAATCTCACCCACACCAACCGTAAAAGCGGAATCGCCCACAAAGCCTTCATATACGGTACCACAATCGACTGAAATAATATCGCCTTCGCTCAGCTTACGGTTGCTGGGGATGCCATGTACCATCTCCTCATTAATGCTCGTGCAGATGCTGGCGGGGAAGGGATAGGGGCCTGGGTAATTTTTGAAAGGCGAATACACCCCATAGCGGCGCTGCACCGATTCAGCCACTTCATTTAGCTCGGCAGTCGTTACCCCAGGGGCGATAGCTGCCTTGACTGCGGCTAAGGTCTCGGCATTAATCCTGCCGGCCTCCCGCATTAGGGCAATTTCCGCTTCCGATTTAAGATTAATACTTGTTTCTACACCAAACATCTTATTTTATCGCTTTCAGAATATCCTCAGTAACCTTTTCGATTTCCTGCGTCCCATCAATTTCGACTAACAGCCCAGCCTGGCGATAATAATCGATCAGGGGTGCGGTCTGTTCGTAATAAACATCTATACGGCGTTGCACTGTCTCGGGTTTGTCATCTTCGCGCTGATAAAGCGGAGTGCCGTCAATGTCATCCACCCATTTTACTTTGGGTGGGTTATAGAGCGCGTGATATACCCGGCCGCTCTTACTCATCCAACGGCCACTGAGGCGTTCAACGAGCACGTCGTTAGGCACGCTAATCAACGGGACTAAATCAACCTTCGCGTTCATTTCTGCCAGGATTTTATTCAGTGCTTCAGCCTGGGCTGGTGTGCGCGGGAACCCATCCAACACTGCCCCTTTCGCGCAGTCCGGTCGGGAAAGACGCTCTTTTACCATCGCAATTGTTACGTCATCCGGCACGAGTTCGCCTTTACGCATATACGTTTGCGCCAACTTACCCAATTCGGTCTGGTTGCTCAAGTTTTCACGGAAAAGATCACCGCTGGAAACATGCACCAATCCTAACTTCTGCGCCAATATTTCGGCTTGCGTTCCCTTACCGGCTCCCGGAGGACCCAGCATAACGATGTAAGTAGCCTTTTCGTTCATTTCAGCCTCAGGCATTGATAAGCGTGTCGTCATATCCATGCATGCGCAATTCAGTTTCAATCAACTGCACCGTTTCACGCACGGTTCCGACCACAATGAGTAAGCCCGATGAAGACAACAGCAAGTTCGCGGAACTGCCTGCTGGCAGGAAAGCACTAAAGATGTAGGGCAAAACAGCCACAAAGCCCAAGAAAAACGCCCCAGGCAGGGTGATACGCCGCTGAACGCGGGTGAGATAGTCTTGTGTGGGCTTTCCTCGCACCACACCAGGTATCTGCGCACCTTGCTTCTTTAGGTTTTCGCCATAATTTTGTTGTGCAAACATCACATCCGTATAGAAGTAAGTGAACAGCACCACCAATATAAAGAAAAGCACTGGGTACCACGCCGTCTGCGCATTAAAGGCATCGGTAACCCACAGCGAGGCATTTTGCAGCCAGGCCGTCTGTGAGTTAACAAAGAATGATGCCAAAATCGCTGGGAAGGTTAAGAATGATTGTGCAAAGATAATCGGGATCATGCCAGCCATATTGACCATCAAAGGCAGGTTGCTGCGCACGGGCATCGACATACGGTTGCCAATACGCCGACCGGGGAACATCACCGGAACGTTACGGCGTCCTTGCTGCACATATACAATCGCAAAAATTGTCAAAAGCAAAATTAAAACGACAATCAAGAACATATACCATGGTTCCTGGCTGTTAATCATTTGCACGAGTGAAACAGGCAGCCTGGAAACTATACCTGCAAAAATAATCAACGAAAGCCCTTGATTGCGCAGTCCAAATTCCGAAATCAGTTGGCCAATCCAGACGCCCAACATCGTTCCAGCAACCATAGCCACGATCGCTGTGATTGTGGGCAAAAGCTTATCAGCCGTAAAGCCCCAGTTGGTGATCACCGAACTGCCTAACCACTGGTTAAAGATGTTGATTTGACCAAAAGCGGAGAGCAACGCCATCGGAATAGTCAAAATAACAGTCCATTTTTCCATCCAAATGCGGCCCTCACGCGGGTCATCTTGCATCTTCCGCTCTAAGGCTGGGATGATGGGGGTAAGTAACTGCAAAATAATTTGCGCGGTAATATAGGGATAAACCCCCATAGCCAAAATCGAGAAATTCGAAACTGCACCACCGCTGAGCATATCCAGCAGGTTAATGAGGTTGCCTTCCGCACCGCGCAATTGAGTCAGCGCCGCGACGGTTGCCCGATCGATGCCCGGCACGGGGATATTTGCTGCAAAGCGGTAGACAGCCAGCAAGAGCAGCGTGATCAACAGCTTGTTACGAATGTCTTCTGATTTCCATAAATAACGCCATGAAGATCGTTTCATTGGCTCTGCTCCTTTAATCGGGCTACTTAATCAGTTCCACGCTGCCGCCAGCTTTTTCGATTTTCTGCCGGGCGCCTTCAGTCACTTTATGCACTCTAATTTTCAACGCAACTTTAACGTCGCCACGCCCCATAACTTTGATGGGTTTGTTCTTGTCCTTCAAAACTCCAGCTTGCGCTAAGGTTTCTGGTGTAACTTCACTGCCGTCGGCAAAACCCTGCAGCGCGTCCAGATTAACTTCGGCGTAGCGAGTGCGGTTTGGCGGGGTAAAACCCTCACCGCGCAAGAAGGGCAATTTGCGATAAAGGGGGAGGTTACCGCCCATGTGGTATGGACGCACCCCACCGCCGCTGCGGGCATTTTGACCTTTAGTTCCACGACCAGCGGTCTTACCGGCACCGCTGCCGATGCCCCGGCCAACTCTTTTGCGAGGTTTTTTTGCACCTTCGTTTGGTTTCAAGTCATGAATTTGCATCATTTCTCCTCATTTACTGTTTCAATCTCTACCAGATGGGAGACTTTATTCAACATCCCTCGCACCGTATCCGTGTCTTCCTGTTCAACCGTCTGGTTGAGTCGTTGAAGACCTAAGGCTTTGAGGGTTGCTTTCTGACGTTCCGAATAACCGATGCCACTTTTCTTCAGAGTAATGCGCAATTTAGTCATGCTTCCTCCGTTCCCAAAAAGGCATCACGTCACGCACGTCCTTACCGCGCTCCATAGCGACTTCGGAGGGATCTTTCAATTGAGAAAGCGCATCGAATGTGGCTTGCACAATGTTGAGAATATTGCTGCTGCCCATAGATTTGGTCAAAATATCCTTAATACCAGCCGCCTCACAAACAGCACGCACTCCACCAGCAGCAATCACACCTGTACCAGGAGAAGCTGGTTTCAATAAGACCTTGGCGCCACCGCAAGTGCCCACAACTTCGTGAGCGATGGTCGTGCCCATCATATGAATAGGTCGCATGTCTTTTTGGCTGCGTTGAATCGCTTTGTTCATCGCATCGGGCACAGCACCGGCTTTGCCGATGCCTAAACCAACATTGCCATTATTATCACCTGTGACAACTGCCACACGGAAAGATAAACGCCTGCCGCCTTTAACCACTTTAGCTACGCGGGCAATATCAATGACGCGTTCATCAAATTGTTTTTCTAATGATTGAAAATCGTCCATAATCTCCTCAGCTTAGAACTCCAGCCCCCCCTTACGTGCACCTTCAGCCAATGCTTTGACCCTGCCAGTGTAATAAAAGCCACCGCGGTCAAACACGACTGTCTTGATGTCTTTTTCCAGCGCACGACGCGCTACTTCTTCGCCAACCACGCGCGCCTGTTCGGTTTTATTTTTTCCTGAGACAGCAGAGCGCAGCGCGCTATCGATTGTGGAAGCCGAAACTAACGTCGTCCCACTATGATCATCAATAATTTGCACATAAATTTCATTCAGGCTGCGATATACATTCATCCGCGGGCGCTCAGGGGTGCCAAATATTTTCTTACGAACTCTCGTATGGCGGCGTAATCGTGCTGTATTTCTTGACTTTTTTGCCATATTCTTTTCCTCACCTAACCAGTCTTACCAGCTTTACCGGGTTTAAGCTTGACGACTTCACCCTGGTAGCGAATGCCAGTACCTTTATAATGCTCCGGTGGGCGGATCTTGCGTATATTTGCCGCTACTTGGCCAACCTGTTGAACATCGTGGCCCTTCACCGTAATTTGACGCGTTCTGGTATCCACCTCAAAAGTAATGCCTTCGGGCGCAGGGAAGTTAACGGGGTGAGAATAACCCACGTTGAGCACCAAATCTTTTCCATTGAGCTCAGCACGGTAACCAACGCCGTTTACTTCTAACACGCGTTCGAAGCCTTTATGTACGCCCACAATCATATTATTGAGCAATGCGCGTGTGGTGCCATGCAAGGCACGCATGCGCGGCTCATCATTGGGGCGCTCAACAATAATAGTGTCGCCTTCTTGTTTAATCCGAATATCGGGGTCAAAAGTTTGTTCGAGCGTGCCTTTAGGACCTTTAACGCTCACCTTATTCCCTTCAATTTTCACCTCGACGCCCTTCGGGACCGAGATGGGTAATTTTCCAATTCGTGACATAGTATGCCTCCTACCAAACCTTGCAGAGGATCTCGCCGCCGACGCCCACTCTACGGGCACGCTGACCGGTCATGATCCCTTTAGGGGTAGACAAAATAGCAATGCCAATCCCGGAAAGCACCCAGGGAATTTCATCCCGTGAAGTGTAGACACGGCAACCAGGCCGGCTGACGCGCTGCAAATCAGTAATAATCGGGCGGCGGTGACGGCGTTCACCAATGTATTTCAACTGCAAACGCAATACTTTGCTACCATTCGCTTTTCCATCCACAACTTCAAAGCCTTCCAGGTAGCCCTCTTCTTGCAGAATGCGGGCAATCTCTTCTTTGACCTTTGAACTCGGCATGGCAACTACGCTGTGCCCAGCCATAGCACCATTGCGAATTCTGGTTAACATATCGGCAATTGGATCTGAAACTGTCATCTCTATACCTCCAGGTCAATTACCAAGATGATTTCTTGACCCCAGGGATCTTGCCCTGAAGCGCTAATTCTCGAAAACAAATTCGGCATAGACCAAACTTACGCATATAACCACGCGGTCTCCCGCAAATCCGGCAGCGGTTCCTCACTTGATTGGGATATTCCCGCCGCATTTCGCGATACATCATACACTTTTTTGCCATTAGTTTCCTTTCCTGAAGGGCATGCCGAACTTGCTAAGCAGGGCGCGTGCCTGCTCATCATCTTTTGCAGTCGTCACGATGCTCACTTCCATCCCACGGACTTTATCAATCTTGTCATACTGGATCTCAGGGAAGATCAACTGTTCCTGCAAGCCCAAGGTGTAATTACCTCGCCCGTCGAACGCCTCCGCAGAGACACCACGAAAGTCGCGTACGCGCGGTAAAGCGACATTGATCAGCCGATCCAAAAACGCCCACATCTTTTCACCGCGTAAAGTAACTTTGACGCCAATTTGGCGGCCTTCACGCAATTTGAAGTTGGAAATGGCTTTCTTGGCTGCCGTTACCACTGGTTTCTGCCCGGTGATGATGGTTAGATCATTCACAGCAGCTTCTAAGGCTTTGGGGTTATCCAAAGCTTCGCCTACACCAATATTCACGACCACTTTTTCAATCCGCGGGGTCTGCATAACATTGTCCAGACCTAACTCCTTGAAAAGCGCCGGAGCGATTTCTTTGTTGTAATGTTCTTTTAATCTATTCATTTATTCTCACCTGCACCTAATTTCTCAGAACCGCTTTCATCTGCGGCAGGTTTCGCTGCACCACGCCTTCGAGAAGTTGGCTTGGCTTCAGTTGCTTTAGCAGCTGGCTTCGCAGCCGATTTCTTGACGGGTTTGGCAGCTTTCTTTTCCTTGCTGGCTGCTTTCTCACTTGCCTCAGTGACCAATTGCACATTCGAAATGTGGATTGGTGCTTCGAACTCGCGGATGCCAGATGGGATTGTTTTGCCGCCAGACTGGGTTTGCCGCTGGTGTTTCTTCACCAGATTCACTCCCTGCACAACAATTCGATTTTCCTTAGGCAGCACCCGGATGACTTCGCCAACTTTACCTTTATCCTCAGCATCGCCGCGCATCACCCGAACGCGATCACCTTTACGTATCTTCATCATCATTGACACTCCTGACATCAACGGCTACAGCACTTCTGGAGCCAATGAAACAATCTTCATAAAGCCTTTTTCGCGCAGTTCACGTGCCACAGGGCCAAAAATACGCGTCCCGCGCGGATTTACGCCGTCAGAGTCTAGGATTACAGCAGCATTATCATCAAAAGATATGCTGGAACCATCCGGTCGGCGGTATTCCTTGCTCGTGCGCACGATTACGGCTTTAACAATTTCGCTTTTCTTCACAGACGCCTGTGGCGTAGCACTTTTCACCGTGCCAACCACAATATCGCCTACATATCCATAGCGCCGGCGGGTACCACCGACAACTTGGATGACCAGCAGCTCTTTGGCGCCTGTGTTATCGGCAACAACCAAACGAGTCTCCTGCTGAATCATGCCTGCTCTCCTTCAGAAATCTGACCTAGGTCATCTTCTTCACGTACTTCAACCTTGAGGATTTCTTCTACAACCCAATGTTTGGTACGCGAGATCGGCGCAGATTCAACAATGCGGACTTTATCGCCAACATGACAATTAAGTTCGTCATGGGCTTTGTAAATTTTGCTCTCACGCACCACCTTGCGATACAATGGATGCTGGTATGTGCGAGAAACCTCCACGCTCACGGTTTTTGGCATCTTGGCACTGGTAACCGTGCCGATTAATCGTCGTCGATTATTCATCTTTCCCTTCCTTCCCCTCACGCGCGCGTTCATTGAGAATAGTCTCATATCGCGCAATCATGCGGCGGGTGGCTTTAAATCTGCTGGTATCCGTCAGCTGACCAGTCACCGCTTGAAAGCGAAGATTCATCAGTTCCTGCCGGGAATCCATTAAACGTTCGCGAATTTCTTCTGTAGAAAGTTCTCTAATTTCTTTAGCGTTCATGAACCTTCTCCTGAGCCTTCACGGGCTACAATTTTTGTCTTGAAACCCAATTTGTAGCGCGCACGCGTGAGTGCACGGATGGCTGTTTCTTCATCGGTACCACCGACCTCAAACATCATCCGCCCTGGGCGGATAACTGCCACCCAGTGGTCCACTGCGCCCTTCCCCTTACCCATACGGGTTTCGGCTGCACGCTTGGTATAAGGCTTATCTGGAAAGACCCGAATCCATACCTTGCCGCGGCGCTTCATTTCGTGCACAATCGCACGGCGCGCTGCTTCAATTTGGCGGGCACTCAGATAGCCACATTCCAATGACTTCAGACCATATTCACCGAAGCTGACATCAACCCCGCGGCTGGCTTTCCCTTTCATGCGGCCGCGTTGCTGCTTGCGGTACTTAACTCTCTTTGGCATTAACATAATTCAAACCCTCACCATAAATTCTCAACTACTCGCTGACATAAACGCCTTCGGTAGCTTCCACCTTTTCTTCTGCTGGAGCCACGGCGATGCCACGAAAAATCCAAACCTTAATGCCGATTTGACCATATGTCGTTAGAGCCTCTGTTTTGGCAAAGTCAATATCCGCGCGCAAGGTCTGCAAGGGCACGCGCCCTTCTCGCAAGGTCACGCGGCGTGCCATTTCTGCACCAGAAAGCCTGCCAGAAACCGAAATCTTGATCCCTTCAGCGCCATGGCTCATGGCTTGCTGAATCGCGCGCTTCATTGCACGGCGATAGCTGATGCGTCGCTCTAATTGACCAGCGATATTTTGTGCCACCAAAAAAGCATCTGTATCCGGAGATTTAATCTCCTTGACGTCTAAATCTACTTTTTTACCGGTCAGCGCCTCCAGGTTCTGACGCAAGACTTTCACATTTTCGCCTTTGCGGCCAATGAGCACGCCAGGCTTCGAAGTATGCAAGGTAACTTTCACCTTACCCGGATAGCGTTCCACTTCCACAGTGGAAACACCAGCACGTTCGCCGTCTTTCATCGCCAATTCGCGAATGCGCAAATCTTGATGCAGTTGATCAGTATAATCCTCACCTTCAGCGTACCAGCGGCCTAACCAGGGCTTGTTAATCCCCAGACGAAAACCAATCGGATGTACTTTACGACCCATAATTATTCCTCAACTCTCTTTGCTTTCCTACTCATTTTCACGCAAAATCACCGTTACGTGAGAGCTGCGTCGCAGCAGCGGCTTGAAACGGCCTCGAGCTCCGAACCTACGCCATTTGCGTGTGGGGCCTTCATCGGCAAAAATCCGATAAACAACCAGATCATCGCGGCTGACGCCAAAATTTTCCTCTGCGTTGGATATCGCCGAATAAATCAGCTTGCGCACCGGCTTGGCAGCTTTGTTGGGGGTCAGGCTCAAAATATCCATCGCCTCATTAACTGGTTTTCCCCGCACAAGGTCAATAACCAAGCGCGTTTTCTGCGCTGAGCAAGGAAGATGAGAGAGTTTTGCCCTAATTTCTTGTGCCATCTCACCCTCTTCTGGTCGATTTTTCCTGAACGTGCCCGCGGAAATAGCGGGTGGGCGCAAATTCGCCTAAGCGGTGACCAACCATGTTATCGGTAATGTAAATCGGCACATGCCGGCGACCGTCATGCACGGCAATGGTATGACCAACCATCTGAGGGAATATGGTGCTGGCGCGGCTCCAGGTGCGTATCACCTTCTTCTCGCCTTTAGCATTCATTTCCTCGATGCGTTTCAAAAGTTTTGGGTCTACATAAGGCCCTTTTTTCAATGATCGCGTCATGTTACTATCCTTTTCTACCTATCACCAATCTCTAACGGCGCTTAGCCTTTGAACGGTGGCGAATGATCATCTTTTTCGTACGTTTATTCCGCCTGGTCTTGTAACCCAGAGCCGGTTTACCCCAAGGCGTTTTTGGACCGGGCATACCAATCGGGCTACGGCCCTCACCACCACCATGCGGATGGTCGCGTGGGGACATGGCTGAGCCGCGCACTTCAGGGCGCAAGCCCATATGGCGCGCACGACCAGCTTTCCCGAGCTTTACATTGCTGTGATCCACATTGCCCACTTGGCCAATGGATGCCATACACGCTTGCAAAATTAAGCGCACCTCACCTGAAGGCATACGCACATGAGCATACTTACCTTCCTTTGCTAGCAACTGTGCAGAAGTACCTGCAGAGCGGCTAATTTGGGCACCCTTACCGGGTTTCAACTCAATAGCATGAATTGTCGTGCCTACTGGAATGTTTGCCAACGGTAAGGCGTTGCCTGGCCGGATCTCAGCTTTCGGGCCAGAAACCAGCGTATCGCCTACTTTTACGCCAACGGGAGCGATGATATAGCGCTTTTCGCCATCAGCATAGGAGAGTAATGCCAACCGCGCAGTGCGATTGGGGTCATACTCAATAGCCGCTACCTTAGCAGGAATACCAACTTTCTCCCGGCGGAAGTCCACCACGCGCAAGTGGCGTTTTTCACCGCCACCGCGGTGCCGAACTGTGATGCGACCGTGAACGTTGCGGCCAGCCTTTTTCTTTTGGGGCACGATCAGACTGCGCTCTGGGCGGTCTTTGGTAATTTCCTCAAACGTGTAGCTAGTCTTGTGCCGTTGACCAGGGGTCTTAGGTTTATAAATTTTTACAGCCATTAGTCCACCCCTTCAAAAATTGGGATTCTATCTTCCGGCGCTAAGGTGACAATCGCTTTTTTGTAGCCACTGGTGCGCAAAGCTAACCGGCGGTTCCGAGAAGTGCGATGCGCCTTAGGAGGAAGATTAATAATATTTACACGTACCACATCAACATCAAAAACGGTTTCGACCGCTGTCTTCACCATCTCGCGCGTAGCATAGTCAGCCACTTCGAACACATATTGGTGCAGCTTGCTGGCTAGATAGTTCGACTTTTCAGTCACTACCGGTCTTATCAAGATATCAAAAACAGAGTAGCTCATTCTGCTTCACCTTCCTTATCCCAAATAACTCTTGATCACCTCAAGAGAGGCGAGCGGGATAATTACTTTTTCATACTGCAATAAATCTCGAATGTTCAAATAATTCGCCAACAACAGCTTGTGTTCGGCAAGGTTGCGGCCAGATTTAATCGCATTTTGATTGGCTTCACTTTTGTCCGGGATCAAAATCAGCACGTGGCTATCGCCAGCTAACGCTTTGATGGCTTTAGTCATTTCCGCGGTTTTCGGCTCTCTCAGCGCAAGGTCACTCACCACAATCACTTGATTCTCATTAACCTTAACGGTCAGCGCAGAGCGCAAAGCTGCACGGCGCATCTTCTTAGGCATCGCCTGCGAATAGTCGCGCGGTTTGGGTGTATGAATACGACCGCCGCCGACCCACTGCGCAGATTTTCTGCTGCCTTGGCGGGCACGGCCGGTGCCTTTCTGGCGCCACGGCTTGGCAGTGGAACCCGCCACCTCACCCCGCCGTTTGGTGCTATGCGTGCCCAAGCGTGCGTTAGCCATCTGGCGCACATATGCCTGGTGCATCAGGTCCACATTAACCTTCGCCGCGAAGATTTCTTCCGGCAAGTCCACTGTGCTGGACTTTTCACCTAGTAAGTTATAGACATCAACTTTCATCATTACGTTCTCCATTACCACAAGCCGGCTTACTGCTTGCGCGCTTCTTTGATAACTACGGTGCCGCCCTTAGGTCCTGGCACCGAGCCGCTCACAGCAATCAGGTTGCGCTCAGGGTCCACCAGTACCACGCGGATATTGGACGAGGTTACGCGCTCATTGCCCATGCGTCCTGGTCCGCGCTTGCCTTTGAAAACCCGCCCAGGGGTCGTGGTTGCTCCGGAAGAGCCTGGCGCGCGCAATCGGTCCGATTGACCGTGCGTGCGGGGACCGCCGCGGAAACCGTGGCGCTTGACCACACCGGCGAAGCCTTTCCCCTTGCTCGTGCCAATCACATCCACGTGCTCGCCTGCCTCAAAAACGGAGGCGTTCAACACATCACCAGCTTGAATTTCTTCTAAGTTTTTAACGCGGAATTCGCGCAGAACCCGCATGGGAGGCAGGTTGTTCTTCTCCAAGTGGCCTAAGTGCGCTTTGCTCACACGCTTGGGATTCACCTCGCCAAAGGCAAGCTGCACCGCGTTGTAGCCGTCAGTGGCAACCGTCTTGACCTGAGAAACAAAACAAGGCCCAGCTTCGAGTAACGTTACTGGAACGGCGGCGCCGTTCTCATCGAAGATCTGGGTCATACCGATCTTTCTTCCAATTAGCCCTTTAAACATACTATTCTCCTGTTAGTTATTCTTGGCGAGACTGTCAGCATGGGCTGGCTGCATCATCTCCGCGCAATTCAGTTAATATGCCCTGTGTAGCTTTGCTGCCCACGCGGGTCACATTCTTAAACTGCCTACTTACTTGTATTGCCTTGGAGGGCAACCTTGCAAATATACCACACCTGCCCTGTAGAATGCAAGGGCAAAATGGCAAGAATTTTTAGATTTAGAACAGTTTCCAAGGTGATTGGTGAAAACTTCCTGTTCTTGCATGGTGCCCTACGGGCAGGCTACGCACTCGGAAACCGGCAAAAACAAAGAGATTCTATTTCGGTAACATTTTAGATGAACTAACACGAGCTTTTACTGCCGAGATTGGCATAATATGTATTAAAAGTGAAGGGGTATTCCTGCTCAATTGAGTTTTGAAAAAATAGTAATAGGACACAGGTATTTCTACCTTTGTCCTTAGTCAATAGGGAAACAAGTCGTAATATTACTGAACAATATGAGGTCAATAGATTAAGTGCTTATTATTTCTTGATCTAGAAGTAAGTTCGTTCAGAAAAAAACAACAATGTTATCATTAGGGCACAATTGTTGTTTTAACCAGAAAGAAAGGATCACTATGGAACAGCCTGAAATACCATCAAGCAAGAATAACAAGGCTTTTGTTTTGGACCTGATAAAAGCTATAGTTGTTGTTCTTTTAGTGACTGGTTTAACTTACAGTGTCTCCAGCCATCTCTACTTCCTGGCAACCGGAAAAAGCATAAGTTCATGGTGGTTTCTGTCTGTGCTTGCCAGTATTGTATCCTGGCCTTGGAGCATCAGAGGGAATATCGTGAATTCGAGCCTTCAGATTTACGATGTATTAACGATCTTTGCTTTCGTGGTTACATGTCTTTTCTTTATCAATAAGTTTCTCAAGAGAACTGATAAAGGAGAACAAAAATCTTTAGTCTTTATGCAACTTATCCGAAGACTTATTATTTCTTATTTCACTATAGGGTTATTGTTCTCAATTACAGGATATATTGAAAGAGCCATTGAAAATAAACCTGAGGTGTTTTCTCCTCTTGTAGGGATTCCACTCGATATTATTTGGTGGCCATGGAGTCTCCGGGGTTACACTATTCACAATAACATCGGTTTTCAAGTGTTCACAACATGGTTTTCATGTGCTTTGGCACTCGTAATAGTGCTTTTTAGATGCATCAAGGATTGTAGAAAACTACATAATTCTTAAATCAGATGCATGGAGCAAGTCACTGTCTGTGCAGCACCTAAAATGTGGATTTTCATAAAACTCGTCCTCCTGTTCTTGCATGTACCCTGCGGGCATGCTTCGCGCTCTCCCGACCATGCAAGGCATGTGACCTTGTTCTTGCATGGTACCCTACGGGCAGGCTACGCACTCTCCTGACCATGCAAGGCACGTGACCTTTAGGTCTCAAAGAAGTTGTTTTATTATGGATATTGTTATCAGAAACACCTAAAATGCGGAGACCTACGGTCAAAACCACTCGCTCGGTGCCCTACGGGCAGGCTACGCACTCGGAGACCGGCGAGAACAAGGGACTAAATTTTACTTTTCCATACGTATACCGATTATTCTTTAGGTTTCGGGGTGGGTGGCGGCTCTTTTCCTTTTTGGGCTTTATCCGACATTTTTGAAATCAGATGTGTAATTACAACCCCCAGGTCATAAATATCGAGTGCGCCATCCATGTTCGGATCCCTTAGGTCTAACGTGCCTTGCATTTCATGCACGCGATACGACAGCTTCAAAAACTTAGAAAGAGCAAGCTGCGGGATATCATCCAGCCGTTCTGTGCCATACCATTCAAAGATGTCCCGGTCTCCCTTCGATGAATTACACCTTTTACAAGCACAAACACAGTTATCCGCAGAGTTGAGCAGTGCCACAATGCGCGGGTCGACCCCTGCCCGGGAAATAGGAATAATATGGTCAGTGCTCAATCCACTGGTCGCTCCACAATACACACAAACCCTGCCTTTCTCTAATTCCTTTTCATAATCGCGAATGGAAGAGGACCAATTCATCTCACCGGACTCGAGCTTTTTATAGCGAGAAACCACAAACCCCCAATTATTTTCAAAACCAGCCGCCTTGGCAATCAGCTGAGCATATTGCCAGTAGATAAAGCGCCGCACGGTATCAACATATTTCGGAGGCTTAAGAGACATGGCTGCCCTCCTTATGAATTAATTATAGCTTAGGATTTTAGAAGGTCAGAGCAATTTGGTTTATGGCAATGAGATTTACTCGTGGCTGATACCAAATAACTCCTCTACCAAGGCATCATTTTCCTTTTCTAATTTTTTGATTTCCTCGTCTTTGCCTTCAAGTTTTAATTGATGGCATTGCTTAGATATTTCAGCTAATTTCAGATGGAGCGCATTTTGGGGATCAAATTTGGGAATCCCGACATGTTCCATCACGGATGGCGTGCCAAAGCCCCGTCCAGCGGAGGAAAACGATTTGATAAAATCGCGAACCGGGGTTGAATTAATGATAGCGCAAAGGTAATGGGCTTCTGGCTCGTTGTTAGTAGCGATTAATGCTGTTGTATGCAATGGAATTACTGTTTTATACCCAAATAACGTCTTTTTCTGAGATATTACAGAAGCACTGAGTTCATTGCCCATCTGATTCCAAATTACTTTATAATTTGCAAATGTATAGTCGCCAATATTGTACTGACTATAAAAAGGATTATTTTGGTCTTTATGGAATTTGTTGTAGGCTGCCTGCGTTATTAAAAATTCCTTAAATCTCGTTAGGTAGCTATAAGTCCTAGGCCACTTTTGTTTCATTATATTTTCATCATAGCCTTTGTTGTGCTTATGTGGGTCTTGAACTATTAATGCAAAAATACTTATATCAACACCCCATTTATTGATATCAGAACCTCTTACAACAGGGAAAACTAAATCTGATTCTATTACTTCTTCAATGTTAGGAATTTTTCGTTTTCCTTGACTAGTATTATTAGTAACCTTTAAATTGCCATTCAAAAGTTTTTGCTGAATATTTATCCAAAAAACACCATAAGGTGATGTATATGCTCCGGATCTAGCAACATAAAAATTGTTTCCTTTTATTTTTAACAACTTTTTATCGTCCATTAAGTAAGTCTGCCAAGCGCTATTATCTGAAGCAACGGGTCGTGCATTATATTTCCTTTTAATTAAGAGTGGTAAAACCTCATTAAGTACCCTATCTGTTTTTATTTTCCCGATTCCTTTTTTCTTGGTCCAAATAAAATATGGTACTGGATATTCAGTTTTTTCTCCTTTTATAAGAATGATCGCCGCTGTTTTATTGGCTGCTCCTTCGAAGGGTTGAACAGAAACAAAATCATGAGCTTTTATTACTTTTAGATATTTACCTTCCCCTAACCTGAACCTTCTAAAACCTTCCCCAGCTCCCTTTGATTTAAAAACTTCTTGAGTGATGAGAAAACCTAATTTTGCACCTTCTTTGAGGTAATAATCTGCAGACGAATAAACAAATAGCATTGAAAAATCTGGCTTCGCTCCACCTAGCATTTGGGCGTATCCTTTGAGGGAAAATAATCCATAATCTTTCCAAAGTTGAAGAGTAGCGTTGCGATATGTATGAGAAAGGTAGTCCCATCGGATCCATGGTGGGTTCCCAACCACGAAATCAAATTTCCCAGCAATCAACGGGGCGAAACTGTTTTTCAAAAACCTTGCCCAAATGCCATTTTTATTTTCTTTTTCTAATTTTAAGAGTTGATCATAAAAATCCCTCACGATGTCTTCATTGGATGAAAAAACCAAGCCTTCATTTTTACATCTTTCAATCGCTTCATCTGTAGAATAGCGATTCTTTACCATTTCTTCAACCAGCGGGGCTGCAATCATGAGTAATGTTCCGCCATTGCGCACCCATTCTCCTGGAATTCGAAATAATCCCACCGAAGTTGCGACTTCTAGAGCCTCACCAAAAAGGTCCTTCTTGGTACTCGTTGGTGTCAAAACAGAATCTGTCAGATAAATTGGAATCTCCAACTGAGGTAGCTCATTTACCAAATCTCCCATAGCAAACAAATAATTAGTGCGAGCTGCGATGACTGCCATGGGGTTCAAATCAAACCCCCAGATATTATTGACAATTCTCTTAGCAATCTCAATTGAAGGCAGATTTTCTTTCTGTCCCTGTTCTTTAGCCCGTTGAATAGCTAAGACGAGAAAGGTACCAGAGCCGCAAGCTGGGTCCAAAAAGCGCTTTCGCGTGTTGCCGTGATAACCAACTTCATTGAGTAACAATTCCGCTAACCAGTCCGGGGTGTAATATTCACCGAGGCGATGCCGTACTTTCTGCGGGACTAAGTATTGGTAGAGTTTTTTGAGAAGGTCACGGGTTGAAATAGGATCGATGGTACTGGTTGCCGGTTCGAATTCCGAAAGACCCCTGGCAACTTCTCGAATCGCATCTCTGAGCTCCGGTGAATCGAAAGCATCCAAATACCAGCGGAAAAAGTCGCCCTCTAAAAAATTCGTGATGCCTTTGCGGGCATAGATTCCCCCATTTTCAATATCTTCGATATGCCTTTTGAGTTCGTCATCAGAAGCATGCACGAGGTCTGAAGTGAGTGAAGAAGTAAATGCTGTCTCCCTCAGGCTAAGAAGCTCCGCTGCAATGAGCTTCATTAAAAGAGCAAAATAAGTATGAACGCAAAATAAAAGTTCCTGAAAATCTATAACTTTGCCCACATGGTAAAGAGTAGAAAGTGCCTCAGCCTCTTTTCCTTGATTGCCATCATTAAATTGCTCGCCGTAAACAATCCCAAATATTCTTTTCCACTCATTGAAAAAAGTGCGGATATGGGTTTGGTTTCCCCAATATTTCAAAGCATTGGCTAAGGCAGAAACAGTTTTTGGAGCAAGTTCACTCTGGGGACCAAACTTTTGAGCCAAATTCTCAGCTGTGAGCGGCATCCGAGATAGCGCGCGTAAGTTTATTAAGAAAGTTCTGGCGCTTTCGGGATTAAAGTAGAACGGCCCACGCATTACAAACTTGGCTCTATCGATGTTTTTGCTGTCACCATTCTGATATTTCACGAAAAAAATCTGATCGCCATCAAATCCTACGCCAACCAATTGTGTGAGCTCTGCCTCTATGGCTTCATCCGAAAGATAATTTACTAGCTGGTCATAGGCGTGGTCGATATTCCTTTTTGAAGAAAATGACATGGGCGGCTCATATTCGATAATGACCTGCCCATGAATTGCATCGGAGCGACCACCGCTATAAACAGATTTTTCATACTTAGGAGTGGAATGTAAACCCAATTGTGCCTTTATGGGATCCAAAAGTTTTTCAAAGCCGATCCGTAAATCTTCTTCGGTTTTTGCTTCCCTAAGTAAATCTCGTGTTCCCATAACCAAGCTATCAGCTAATTCAGGGAGTGAATCTTGTATTGCTCTATTTTCGTTAACTTTCCTGGTCATCAGAACACCTTCTCCTCCATCTCATTTGCTAAGTATTATCAATCTAATACCAATTATTTCCCACTGCCTTATATTATAAAAGAAGGCTGTAAAAAAGGATAGGTCTCTGTTCTTGCATGGTCTCCTGACCATGCAAGGCACGTGACCTTTAGGTCTCAATAATGTTTGAAATGCGGAGTCCTGCGGTCAAACCCTCTCGCTGGTCCTTACAGGAGGCTCTGCACTGAGGACACCAGCGAGAACAACATTCCACTCGCTCAGTACCCTGCGAGTAGGCTGCACACTCAGAGACCGGCGAGAACAAGTCGATAAAAACAGACAGGTTTCACTCCACCTTTTTCCCCAACAAAAAAGCCGCCCTTCGGCAGCTTCCAATGCAAACTCGGCGCGCTTGCCAGTGGCAAACGCCCAGCCCCCCTCTCAATTGTAACGATTCCCGCAGCGCGCGTGTGCGCCCTTGGCAACCCTAAAGCTTAATTTCGATATCCACGCCCGCCGGCAGGTTCAGGCGCATCAGCATATCGATGGTCTTGGAGTCCGGGTCCAGCACGTCAATCAAGCGGTTGTGTGTACGGATCTCGAAATGCTCATGTGAATCCTTATCAATAAAGGTGGAGCGGCGCACCGTGTAGCGCTCGATGCGCGTGGGCAGCGGTACCGGTCCAACCACCTGAGCGCCACTGCGTTCAGCCGTCTCCACAATCCGCTTGGCTGATTGATCCAAGATGCGGTGGTCGTAAGCTTTCAAACGAATGCGAATTTTTTGTTTTGCCATAATCTTCCTAAATCAGTTCTAATTTTGTATCTCTTCAGCACTTACCCGGCCGAAGGGCTTTTACCATTTCAATTATCTTTCGCCTAAGATCTCTTTCTTCTTGCTCTCCGAGACCTGGGCATAATGTTTGAATTCCATTGTAAACACGCCCCTGCCTTGCGTGGCGGAGCGCAGCTCAGTGGCATAGCCGAACATTGCCGAAAGGGGTACTTCTGCGTGAATCAGCTGGGCATTGCCAAACTGCTGCTCCATGCCCAATACGTTCCCTCCGCGGGCGTTTATCTGACCTAACACGTCACCGGTATACTCTTCCGGCACGGTGATCTCGACCTTCATGATGGGTTCGAGCAAAACCGGTGCTGCTTTTTCAGCAGCTTCGCGGAAGGCAAAGATGGCTGCCATGCGGAAAGCCAACTCACTGGAGTCCACTTCGTGGTACGAGCCGTCTACTAATGTCACCTTGAAATCGGTCATAGGATAGCCGGCTAAAAGTCCACTCTCAGCAGCTTCGTAGATTCCTTTTTCAACTGCCGGGATGAATTCCTTAGGGATAACGCCGCCGCGAATCTTGTTCTCAAAGACGATGCCAGCGGCATTGCCCAAAGGCTCCATGTTGATGACCACATGACCATATTGCCCGTGTCCGCCGGTCTGTTTGGAATATTTATAGTTGACATTTTCCACCAGCCGAAGGATGGTCTCCCGGTATGCGACTTTAGGTTTACCCACGTTGGCTTGCACTTTAAACTCGCGCAGCAGGCGGTCAACTAACACGTCTAGATGCAGTTCGCCCATGCCGGAGATCACCGTCTGACCTGTATTTTCGTCCTGGCGGATCTTGAAGGTCGGGTCTTCTTCCGAAAGCTTCTGCAGTGAATCTGACATCTTCTCTTGGTCAGCCTTGGTTCTAGGTTCGATTGCCACCGAGATGACTGGATCAGGGAAGCTGATGCTTTCCAGGAGCACCGGGGCAGAAGGATCGCTGAGCGTATCACCGGTAAAACTAAATTTCAGCCCTAAGATAGCGCCAATGTCACCAGCGCTCAGTTCGGGGATATCCTCACGCCGATCAGCATACATGCGCAGCAGCCGACCAACCCGTTCCTTTTTATCCTTAGAGGAGTTATAGACTGCTCCACCCTGGGAGATCTTCCCAGAATAGACACGTATGTAGGCTAACCTGCCCATATAGGGGTCTGTAACAATCTTAAAGACAAGCGCGGCAAGAGGTTCACTTGGGTCGGCGTGGCGCAGCACTTCACTGCCGTCCTTCAGTAGCGTTGCTTTGACAGGGGGAATATCCAACGGTGAAGGCAGGTAATCCACCACAGCATCCAAAAGGGGCTGCACACCTTTATTGCGCAAGCTCGTGCCGCAAAAGACGGGGGTAACTTTGTTGGCGATTACACCTTTTCGCAAAGCAGCCTTAATCTCCGGTAAGCTGAGTGGCTCATCATCTAGATATTTCTGTAAAAGCCCATCATCCAGCTCAGCGATTTGTTCGATGAGAGCCTGGCGCTTTTGGGCAGCTTCTTTTTGATATTCAACCGGAATTGGTTTGACCAGCGGTTCTTTGCCTAATTCATCTTCAAAATAAACCGCTTCCTCTTCCAGCAGATTAATTACGCCTTCAAAGTCCGCTTCATCCCCTATAGGAATCTGCATGGCTAATGGCTTAGCGCCCAATCGGTTCCGAATGCTTTCGATCGTGCGCGCGTAAGAAGCGCCTTTGCGGTCCATCTTATTGGCAAAGCAAATTCGCGGCACATTATAGCGATCCGCCTGACGCCAGACGGTTTCACTTTGTGGTTCGACACCTTGTACCGCATCAAAGACAACGACGCCGCCATCTAAAACGCGCAAGGAGCGCTGCACTTCAGCTGTAAAATCGATGTGTCCTGGCGTATCGATCAGGTTGAGGCGGTAGCCTTTCCATTCGGCAGTTACAGCCGCCGAAACGATAGTGATGCCGCGTTCACGCTCTTGTGCCATCCAATCGGTAACCGTCGTGCCTTCGTCGACGTTACCAAGGCGATAGGTTTTACCGGTATAAAACAAAATCCGCTCGGTCGTCGTGGTTTTGCCGGCGTCGATATGGGCGATAATGCCTATATTACGATATTTCTCGAGCGGAAATGCTTCCATTAATAATCCATTTGGTAAGGTGCAAAATTAAATGCGGAAATGGGAGAAGGCACGGTTAGCCTCTGCCATTTTGTGCGTCTCTTCCTTGCGGCGAATAG
>LDZT01011796.1_pt1 | contig 20155 bp, 15 predicted proteins | sample 615521 | NCBI WGS metagenome assembly LDZT01 (sample SAMN03408292, study PRJNA278302) | terrestrial metagenome | isolation source: oil reservoir sample SB1 | place: USA: Alaska, North Slope, Schrader Bluff formation | collected 2011-09
CTGGATGTTGCCTACGAAAAAGTACGCGATTGCGTGGCTGAAGGCGGCACGATCCTTTTCGTCGGCACCAAGCGCCAGGCTCAGGAAACTATCCAGGATGAAGCGGAGCGCTGCGGTATGCCATACGTCAACCAACGTTGGTTAGGCGGCACGCTCACCAACTGGTCTACGATTCAACAGCGTATAGTCGAACTGAACCGCTTGGAAAAAATGATGGAATCTGGTGAGATCAATCAGCTTACTAAAAAAGAAGGCTTACTGATCCAGCGCGAAATCAACCGCTTGCAAAATCGTCTGAGTGGTATCCGTAACATGAAGCGTCTGCCTGATATGCTCTTTATTGTTGACCTGGAACGCGAAGCTACTGCTGCTCATGAAGCCAATATCAAGGGCATTCCGGTTGTTGCAATGGTCGATACCAATTGCGACCCCACTCTTGTGGATTATGTCATCCCTGCGAATGATGATGCTATCCGTGCAATTAAACTGATTGTTAGTCAAATTGCTGACGCTGTCATCGAGGGCAGACTGCTGCGCGGAAAAGAAGAAGAAGAGGAAGAGGTCTTGGCGGAAACACCTTCGATGATCTCCCGCAAGATCGACGAAGACTTGGAGCTTGATGATGAGGATTTGTTAGGCGAATCTACGCGCGCTAAAATTTTGATCCGAGAGCAAAAAGAGGAAATCGAAATTAAAGAAGAAGCAGACGAAGAAGAAGTAGAAGAAGACCTGGAAGAAAAAGTCGAAGTAGAAGAAGTGGATGAAGAAACAAGCGAAGAAGTAGAAGAATAAGACGAGAATCTGGAGAAAGCTTAATGATGGAAATTACCATAGATATGATCAAAGAATTGCGTGAGAAAACCGGTTGCGGAATTATGGACTGCCGCACGGCGCTCGAAAATGCTAACGGCAACATGGAAGCTGCATTGGAAGAATTGCGTGAAAAAGGGCTCAAAACTGCCGAAAAACGCGCCGACCGCCTTGCAGCTGAAGGCCGCTTGGAAGTTTACGTTCATGGCGACGGCCGCTTGGTGGTGGTAGTGGAAGTCAACTGCGAAACGGATTTCGTCGCTAAGACAGCTGCATTCCAGGAATTAGCCCACGAGCTTGCTCTACAAATCGCAGCTGCTAACCCGACTTACATCTCCGTAGCCGATATCCCTGCTGAGGTGATCGCAGCGGAGACGCAAGCCATCACGGAGCGCTCCCGTGCGGAGGGTAAACCAGAAACTATCATCCCCAAGATTGTGGAAGGCTATCTGAAGAAGTTCAAAGACGAACGCGTTTTGCTTAACCAAAAATATATCCGCGATGAATCCCGCACCGTTCAAGACCTGATTAATGATAAGGTCAGCTCCTTGGGTGAACGCATTGTAGTGCGGCGCTTCATCCGCTGGACTTTGGGAGAAACCAGCCAAGCACCGCAAACGGAAGAAGAAGCATAGTAACAAATAGAGCCAACCCAGGGTTGGCTCTATTTTTAGCCATTAGGAGGCACCCGTGACAGAACAACCCCAACCGATAAAGTACAAACGCATCTTGCTCAAGCTATCCGGCGAATCACTCGCTGGTCCCGGCGGCTTTGGCATCGACCCCGTTCAAGCTGAGCACATTGCACGGCTGGTCAAGCATGTCCAGGAGACGGGCGTGGAAGTGGCTATTGTGATTGGCGCAGGCAACCTTTGGCGCGGGGCAACCGGTGAAAACAGCGGCATGGACCGCGCTACGGCAGATTATATGGGCATGTTAGCCACAGTGATAAACGCTCTAGCCCTCATGGATGCCTTGGAAAGGCTTAATGTGGTCACCCGTGTGCAATCTGCCATTGAGATGCCCTCTGTGGCTGAACCCTATATCCGCCGGCGTGCCATCCGTCATCTAGAAAAGGGGCGTGTGGTCATCTTTGGCGGTGGCACAGGTAACCCATATTTCTCGACCGATACCGCCGCTGCATTGCGCGCTACCGAAATCGGCGCAGAGGTTGTCATCAAAGCGACTAAGGTGGATGGGGTATACGATTGCGACCCCAATATTTATCCTGAAGCGGTGAAATTTGACCGCCTTTCTTATATGGAAACCGTCAACCGCCGGCTGGAAGTGATGGATACCACTGCCGTGACGTTATGTATGGAGAACGACCTCCCTATTCTGGTGCTCAACCTATGGGATCCAAAAGCGCTGATCCGCGCCATCCAGGGCGAGCCTGTGGGCACCTTGGTCTATCACGAAGAGGAATAGCCCTGGCTTTTATTGGCATGCATATTGTTATTTACAACAAGAATAGGAACTCAAAAGTAGATTACTTAGCTGTTTTTTTGCGCTGTTCGATTTCATTGACAATATCTTCAAAAGATTTATCTGCAAACATTGTTTCACGTTCTTGGGTATAGTTTCCGAAACCTTGAGTAAACTGTCTTAGAAATCGAACAGCGTCAACTACGCCCAACTCTTTATAGAGCAGGTGGATGGCTTGCTGATTAACTTCGATTAAGGGTTTCATGTCGGAAATCATTTTTCAATCTCCCGAATTAGTTCAATAGGGTTTATGATTTTTACCTTTAGGTTATCAATTTTCATCGCATTTCGTAGCAACTTATCATCACAAGTACAAAAATAATCAGCCTTTCCTGATTCTGCTAGCGCAAGGTGAAGCGCATCAAGCGGCATTATTCCAAATTTCAAGATACCAGCTGCCCGGTTCTTTACTTCGTCGGTAAGAGGGACAACGCTCTGGGCTTTCGCCAAAACAGCCGTTGTGTGTTCTTTTCTCACTGGCAATATACTTTGTTCACCTTCGTAAATTAACGCTTCTGACGAAAGTAATGAAACTTTTCCTGTTTCGCAGTAAGCTATAATTCCAAGAACAGCTTCCGACTCTAAAATAATCCGGGTTTGATTCGGCGTATCAAGTGGTCTTTGAATAGCACACAAATCAAGATAAATCCTCATTTGCATATAATTTTAGCACATTTTTTATAATTTTAAGCTCTGTCACTTTACTTGCCAGATCACCAAAATAATGTTTGAATTTTGATTAGGCGGATTATTCAAAGTTCGTTATATTTAGTAAATAAATACCCCACAAATAAATCCTATTGACCATATAAGGCTTCGCTCAATTCACCGGAAAAATTCCATTCCACTTATGGACTTATTACGGCTCTCCCAGGGGAAACGCCCCCATGCAGCCCAAACCGCGCGGTGCATTGATCACCCCGTAAGAATAGACATCTAGAAAAAGCCTATAAACCTGTGTGCCGACCGTTAACACATATTCATCCACAATGCTGTCCGGCGATTCCAGCGAGCCTACCCGCTCATAGGTAACTAAGCTTCCGTCTGGACCAAGCAAATTATCCAAGTAAGCCCGCTCACGTAAAAAACCGCTCGTCAGCCCGCCGCCAACTTTAATCGCATTTTCCACTTCAAAACCGTAGGTTGCATCAGGTGAGATCGGACAAATATCCGCTGAGGAAAGCTGATCTTCCGGCAAGATGGCGTAGCGGCTGAGCAGGTAATTGAAAAAATCCTTGCCAGTGGTCTGCCACAAGTCTGGCTGGTCATCCACCAATGCCATACCAATAATTGAAATATAGCGCTTCTCCGAGGGCTTTACCACCAAAGCACGGCCTTCCACTTTATGGTTCAAAAAAGTGCCCGTAAAATCGTAAGCTACACCTTCGTAGCCTTCCACTTGGGAAGTGATCAGGTCCGATTTCTTTACTCGGCTTTGGTCCGCACTAAAGAGCGTATCGATCAGGATGTCCAAAATCTCTTGGGCGCTGCGCGTGACACTCATTTTGTTTATTCCGTCCAGCTTAAATAAAAGCGCATCCTCTTGGGCTGAAAGTGTGGTGCTGGGCCCCATGATGCTAACGTCGCTGCCTAAAGGCGCTTCAAAGCGATATCCACCCTGATAAACTATAAAAGGCGAGCCATCTGCCTCCAAGTCTAGCTCAATGGGTGCAGCTTGCGGCGTTTCCATTGGTGATGGCACGGCAGGTGGTGTGGACACCGCGCAAGCGCTCAACATGCCAGCAATTACCATCCCCATGAAAATAAATTGAATAAGTTGACTAGTTTTCTTCATATTTCCGACTCACAAAACCGTGTGCATTTGGTCTCGCAATTCCTCCAAAGTTTGTTTTAGCTCAACTAAAGTTTGTGCATCACGGGTGATTTTCTCTTGATCGGCACGGACGCCTTGCGTATAGGGGGCAATTTTAGCTTCAAGCCGGCTAAGCGCCAAATCCGCCTCGCGCCCAAAAGTCAGCTCTAAGGTATGCATCAAGTTGCTGCGCAGATCATTCATTTTCTCCTTGAAGCGCTCAATAGCTTGCTTACGCTTATAGGGGATAACAAAAAAGCCTAAGATAGCTAAAGCACTGGCTGCGACGATTCCCGTCACATCCATGGCTGCTGAAAACAAGGTGCTCGCTACGAGCGCCCCCAAGCCTACAGCACCCACCTCAAAAAGCGCCGTCTGTGCCACAGCCCCTTCCACTAAGACGCTCAGTTCCTCAGCTTCCTTCTTGTGGTTATAGCTATTGACAATCGTTTTGATGGTCTCGCCTACACTTGCCATCAGGTCAGTTCGCCGGGCTGCTTGCGGGCTCATTGGTCCAGCCTCAGTTTGCTTGCGCGCCACAAATTGCCGGCGTTCCAGCGCAGCCATCACCTGATACCAAGCGTGCAAGTCCTTATCAACCATCCAATCGATCATGCCATGCACTTTAGCATCTATCTCCGAGGAAAGCCCGGCCAGCACTTCTTCTTCGAACTTGGCTTTAATTTTGTCGCTCTTGGCTAAATTGCCAATATTGGTAATGCGCAAATTGGTGTTGAAAAATTCTTCTCCACGTTGTTCAAAGTTCTGTAAAACATTATCAACTTCCGCCAAACGGGGTTTGATCTCGGCGGTTAGCTCCTTCCGGTAAATAGCCAGCATTTCCTCTAACTCACTCACCAGTTTGAGATCCGCGTTTAGCTCCTCGGATTGAGCGCGGTTCAGGTCTTCTGCTTGACTCAAAAGATTTGCTGCCACGCCGATGGGATTAGAAAACTTAAGCTCCAGCCTCGCACGGTCATCTAAAGTTTCGGTGATATAACGCTCCAGGTCTGTAATCCCACTGTCTTTGCGTAGTCGTTCTTTCTCTTCCGGGTCGCTGGTCTGGTTAGCTTTCTCAGCTAGTTTAGCCGAGAGTACAAACAATTCCGGTGTATAGCCTAAGATGCCAGCGGTGTGCTGCGCCACAAAAGCGCGCACTTCATCCACTGCGGCTCGTCCCTCCAGGATGTCGACTTTATTAATCACCAGCGCAATCTTTTTGCCCCATGCGAGGATTTTCTCTAGGAACTGGCGCTCGCTTTCGGTCAGGGGGCGGTCGGCAGAGGTGGTAAAGAGCACGAGGTCGCTACGGGGAACGTATTCGGTGGTGAGCAGCTCATGCCGACGGATGATGGCGTTGGTGCCTGGTGAATCAATCAGGTTGAGATCTTTGAGTAGCTCCAAGGGATAAGTGACGATAGCAAAATCTTCATTGACGATCTGCTCGCTGAGTGCTTCCCCCCAGCGTACCAAGGTCACCCGAGCGGTTGTGGGGGTCACACCTTCTTCAAGCACATGGTCACCGAGCAAGGCATTGATCAGCGCGCTTTTACCGGAGTTATACTCACCGACCACCACAATCAAAAACAGCTCATCCAGCTGCAGTATGGCTTCGTCGAGTGCCTTTTGGGCATCTTCTGGCAGATTAAAGTCAGAAAGAATGCGTTTGGCTTCGTTAAGCTGTTGCTTTTCCTGTTGTAAGAAGAGCATTTGTTCGTTTGTGAGCATTGTCCCTTGCATAATGGGCTCCTTACCGCCGGTGGATGCTTTTCGGTCGGATAGGTAAAATTATACTCTCAGTAAGGGGCGTGGCTAATTTACATCCCCCAAGTAGATGGGCCGCTGGGGGTCTTCCAAGTGCAACAGATAATGGCGCAAAACGCGAGGGTACAGGTTCACCGCATCAAGCTGGTCGAGCGGCACCCAGCTAACCCCAATCTGCCCTGGGTCGGGGTCTTCGCCGGCTTGGGGCTGGTAGCCCTCAGGTAAGCTGCAAGCAAAGAGAAGCTCCAGCTCGTGTACATGCCCGTTGGCTTCGGCAAATTCGTGATGATCGCTAATGTAATCACGCACAAAGAGCAGATCGCCAACTTCCACATCGGTGTTGATTTCTTCTAGGCATTCGCGGCGCAGCGCTTCGGGTAGGGTCTCGCCCTTATGCTGCCCCCCGCCCGGCAAAACAGCATATTGGCTGAGGACGTCGCGCTTAATTTGCAGCAAAATCTGGTTGTTTTGGATAATAACTGCTTTAACGGAAGTGCGCACGTGGTTTTTCATCTTTCTAGGCTCCAATCGTCTTGTTCCTTAGGACATTTTACCGCAAGGGATTTCAACTATTGCAGGCCCACTTCCCAGAGGTGCACATGCCCCGGCTCGGACTGATCGAGGTCATATAGCCGCAGACGCAGGCTCTGCACCTGCAAGGCGCTACCAAAAGGCACCGCGAGCGTGCGGTAAGCCTCCTGGGCTCCGATTTCAGCCGAAAACTGCTGCAACGTTGGCTGGTCTGGTGAGCTTACCTCCACCTCCAGGCGGCTGGCGGCATTGCCAATGAGCACGCTTACCCCGTGCAGCTCCACCGGTTGCGCAAAGCTAAGCGCAATCTCTAACGGGTTTGCCTCAAAGCTGCGAATGAATGTCTTTGGGTCCTCATCAAAAACCTGGGCGATCCGGCCGATATCCAGCGGGGAATACGACACACTCACCTTCTGCCCTAATAGTTCCAACTCTGCCTGCTCGGGCTTGCGGCGCTCAGCCTGCTCGCGCGCAAAGATTTCAGCCACATCATCCCTATACTGCAGAGTAACAAAGTAAAAGCCGCACTCTCCATTAGGGTAAGGCAGACACTGCAGTACTTCCACGTCGCTGAATTTATTGGTCGTAAGCATCCATTCATATTCCTCTGGCGTCATCACAAAAACGTCGTGTTCACCCAGAGGCAACTGGTAGAGTGTATAAGGCTCAATCGTGCCCATCTGGATAGGCAGGGGGTCACCCAAGAAAAAGCGCGCAATCACATCGGTGCCGTTCGCCCAGGAGGGGCTGAGATGAATTTTTTTTTCGGGGTTGGCTTGCATAAAGCCTTTTATCTCATCGAAGAGCGTCTCTCCGCCCCACTGCATACCATACAAGCCATAATCCTCATACCAGGTAGGTCCGTTTTTCAGAGCATCCGCAGTCATGCTGACGCTCAACGCAGCCCAGAGCAGCGCTAAGCCCACCCCAACCCAGCGGCCTGCCAACTGTGTATGTTTTTGGGCTAACCAGGCAACGAGCTGCTCCATGCCTAACAAGGCTAAATAGCCTAACGGGATAATCATCACGAGCAGACGCGTGATGGCTACATCCACTAAAGCCGCGCCCGTTGGGGCTACGAGCAGGGCGATGAGCACCACCCGCCAAGCCGGGTCCCTTAACCGGCGCAATGCCGTGACTAAGCCTAACAGCACAAATGGCAGGCTGATCAGGCGCATGTGCCCCAAGCCCTTCATTTGATGGCGGATCAAATCAGAACTGTTGGGCAGGAACCAATAGGCTGGGTCGAAGCCCCGCAAGTAGCGGCGTAGAAATTCCCCGATTTTTGCGCTCAGCGGCTGACTGCTGACCCAATAAGAATGCAGCTGGTTGAGGTGCTGGCCGAGCGCTTCGGGGTGCTGCACGCGGAAAAGCACATATGGCGCAGCTAAAAGCACCAGCACGCCCAACCCGCGCAGCAAGCCTTGGCGGTCTGCCCAGTGGTAGCGCCAGTCGACTACGAGCAGCACCACCCCAATGAGCACCACCACCAATTGCAGCGGGCTATAGGCATAAAAAGCCAGCGCGCCAAAGAGAAACGCCCAGGGTAGATAGCGGCGGTCCTTAAGCCGATAGCACAGATAAAAGTAAAGAAACACGCTGAACATGGAGACGCCTAAGCTGGTCTCAAAAGCGGTGCGGGAGTGCAAAAACCAAGCCGGCACGGCTGCCATATGGTTAAGGGCACCGCAAGCGAAATCACTGCTTGCACCGCGCGCGTAAGGAATACCGAGCGCGGCAAGAGCGCCGGGATCAGCTGCAGGTAAACCGAGAGGCTTAGGTTGTATTGCCCGCCGTTTTCAAAGTAAACCGGCAGCAGCCGTCCGCTAACATCACGCAGCCCGCGCGCCAGTAAATCCACTGCGGACATGGTCTGGACGGCTTCATCGGTGAAGAAGTAAATCGGAAACTTATCCAGTTGAATTAGGCGTGTACCTAGGTAGAGCACGAGTCCCAGAGCAAATGCCCATTCTTTCCAGCTAAGTCCACGCAGCTTCTGCGCCAAAGTCAGCTTTGGCTTAGCTTGGGGTTGAGCCAATGCAGGGTCAGCTTCCATGTTTCAGATTATACCCAGCCAGGAAATTCCCTGCCGAGTCGTTGAGTGAACGGGTATAATTCCGTGGACTGTAAACTAAAAGGATGCCTTATGTTACCTGAAAAAATCACCCGGGAGATGTTTGATAAACTCGTCTCTCTTGCCGCTCTCGAGCTGGACGAAGAGGAGAGCGAATATCTACGCACCGAGCTCAACCACCAGTTAGCTGCCGTGAAGGAGCTGAGCGAAATCCAATTGGATGAGGACGTGCAACCCAGCCTGCATGGCATAGAATGCCAGGGCAATCCGCCCCGCAAGGACGAGTGGCAGCCCTTCCCCGATCCAGACGCAATTTTGGCGCTCGCACCAGAACGCGAGGGGCGCTACTTTGTGGTGCCGGAGATTGCCCAGCCTGGTCAGGAGGGGCAATGAACACTACTTCGCTTTCCGCTTTCGAGATTGCCCGCCGCGTGCGTGCCGGTGAGCTCTCTCCCATGCAGGTGCTCGAGGAGCATTTAGCGCAAATCGCCGCGGTAGACGGCATTCCGGGTCAGTTAGACCCGCCGGCAATGGACGCGCGCGAAGAGCAGAAGGTACACGCCTTCATCCAAGTTACGGCAGACTTAGCGCGTAAGCAAGCCGAGCAGATTCAAGCTAAGTTAGCGCGCGGCGAAGACCCAGGTCCCTTGGCTGGCGTGCCTGTCTCGATCAAAGACATCTTTTGCGTACAATGCACCACCACCACCGCTGGCTCGCGCATTCTCTATAACTTCCGCCTGCCCTACACCGCCACCACCGTGGCGCGCTTGGAGCAAGCCGGCGCGCTTATCTTGGGTAAGACCAACTTAGACGAATTTACCTACGGCTCCTCGAGCGAATCGAGCGCCTTCCAGCCGCACCCTAATAACCCCTGGAACACGCAGCATGTGACCGGTGGGTCATCTGGCGGCTCAGCCGCTGCAGTAGCAGCGCACGAAACGCCCCTCTCCCTCGGCACCGATACTGGCGGCTCCATCCGTCAGCCGGCAGCCTTTTGCGGTGTGGTCGGGCTCAAACCCACTTACGGCCGCACCTCACGTTACGGGTTGATTGCCTTTGGCAGCTCGCTCGATTGCCCCGGCCCGATGGCACGGAATGTGAGCGATGCTGCGCTGATGCTGCAGGTGCTGGCTGGCGCCGACCCGAAAGACAGCACTAGTTCTATCCAGCCTGTGCCGGATTATTTAGCTGCATTGGCGGAAGGCGTGCGCGGTCTTCGCATCGGCATCTCTCCCGATTACGACCATATCGCTTACCCCGATACGGAAACCGGTGAGATGGGCATCCAAGCTATCCAGCCGGAGATGAACCAAGCCGTGCGTGAGGTAGCGCAAGTGTTAGCGAGCTTAGGCGCTGAGATCGTCGAAAACGTGCCTATGCCTAATGCAAGGCACGGCATCCCGACCTACTTTGTAATTTCCCGCGTAGAAGCCGCCTCTAACCTGCACCGCTTCGATGGCGTCAAGTATGGCTACCGCACACAAAAACCTGTGCAGGACCTCTCGGAGCTTTATCGCGTCACGCGGGCAGAAGGCTTCGGTTTGCAGCCCAAGCTGCGCATCCTGATGGGCATGTACGTTAGTGCGGCGGCGCACTCGGCGCACTATTACCAAAAAGCGTTGCGCGTGCGCTCGCTGATCCGCGCTGATTTTGAACGCGCCTTTGACCCGACCGGCCCTTACCGCTTGGACGCCCTGCTCACGCCCACCACCCCTACCACCGCCTTCCGGCGCAAAGAGGTGCTGAGAGACACGGTTCTGATGCAATACTCTGACCAAATGACCGTGGGCGCCAACCACGCCGGCATCCCTGCCATCAGCATACCGGCGGGGCTGGACCCGCAAGGCTTGCCGATTGGCGTGCAGTTTTTCGGCAATGACTTCCGCGAGGACCTCATCCTGCAGGTGGCGTACGCTTACGAGCAAGCTACCCAACAAGCCCCTTGGCGTCAGGAAGTCCCCCAAGCCTTGCGTGCCACGGAGGTGAAATGATGACGCAATATGAAATTGTGGTCGGGCTGGAAACGCACATTCAGCTCAACACCGAAACTAAGATCTTTTGCTCGTGCAAAGCCGATTCCTGGGGCGCGGAGCCCAATACTAACATCTGCCCAGTGTGCAGCGGTCTGCCGGGTGTGCTGCCCGTGCTGAATGCCGAGGCAGTTCAAAAAGCTGCCTTGCTTGCCGCCGCGATGCACGCTGAGATCAACCCGGTCTCCTACTTTGACCGCAAAAACTATTTCTATCCAGACCTGCCCAAAGGTTATCAGATCACCCAGTTTGATGAACCCATCGGTAAGGGCGGCTACCTGGACGTACACATGCCAGATGGCAGCACCCGCCGCGTGCACATCCACAAGCTGCACTTAGAGGAAGATGCTGGCAAGACCAAAATCGAAGCTGGCAGGCGCTTGGTGGACTTTAACCGCTGCGGCGTACCTTTGGTAGAGATGGTCACCGAGCCGGAGCTGCACTCCGGTGAGGAAGCCGCACAGTATCTGACCGAGCTGCGCCAGCTGTTGCGCTGGATCGGCGTCTCTGAGGCGGATATGGAGCGCGGGCATCTGCGCTGCGATGCCAACGTCTCCATCCGCGAAGCTGGCAGCACGGTGCTCAACACCAAGACCGAGATCAAGAACATGAACTCAATTGAATCCATCCGCCAAGCCATCACGCTGGAAGCGCAGCGGCAAATTGCAGCGGTTGAAGCCGGCGAGCGGGTAGAATCCTATACTTTGGATTGGGATGCTGACACCGGAACGCTGCGCAAGATGCGCTCCAAGGAAACTGAAGCTGATTACCGCTACTTCCGCGAGCCAGACCTGCTGCCGGTGAAGTTGAGCGAAGAAGAAATCGCGCGCATCGAGAGCAGCCTGCCCGAGCTGCCTTACGCGCGCAAAATGCGCTTCATTGCCGAGTATCAGCTCTCCGCTTATGATGCCGATATCCTTACCAGCGAGCGCAGCCTTGCGGATTACTTCGAAGAGACAGTGCGCCTAAGCAGCGCTGCGCCTAAAACCGTCTCTAATTGGATGATGAACGACCTCTTGCGCTTGATGAACGACCTGGGCAAGAGCGCCTCCGAGCTGCGCCTGCGCCCGGCAGAGCTGGCTGAGATTATTGATTTGGTCGAGAGCGGCAAGATCAGCCCGGCGACAGGCAAAGCCTTGCTCCGAAAGGTGGAGGAAAGCGGGCGTAAGCCCTCTGAAATCGTCACCGCGGAAGGCTTGGGCTTGATTGGAGATGAAGATGCCCTGCGCAGCCAAATCGCGGCGGTGCTAAGCGAGTCGCCGAGCGAAGTGGCGAACTTCAAGGCTGGCAAAGAGAGCTTGCTGGGTTGGTTTGTCGGTCAGGTGATGCGCCGCACAGGCGGCAAAGCTGACCCCAAGCGCACGCGAGAGCTGCTGCTTGAGATACTCAGAAAATAGGCTTTGTTCTCGCCGGTCTCCACAATCTCAGTTCTCGCCGGTCTCCAGACCGAGCGAGCGGTTTTGACCGAAGGTCTCCGCATTTCAAACATAATTGAGACCTAAAGGTCAAATGCCTTGCCTGGTCAGGAGGCCAGGTAAGAACAGGTCTCCCGATTTGTTCTCTCCGGTTTCTGAATGCACATCCTACCCTTAGGGTAGCGCGCGAAGAGTTTTTGCCGTTCTCGCCGGTCTCCAGAGTGCGCAGCCTACCCGTAGGGTACCGCGCGAGCGGTCTTGACCGCACGTTTCCAAATTTAAAGCGCCGTTCTCGCCGGTCTCTGACCGAGCGAGTAGGAATGACCGCAGGTCTCCGCATTCCAGGTATTTTTGTTAATTATTCTCCCTAAAAAGGCTATGAGTTCTTTGAGACCTAAAGGTCAAATGCCTTGCCTGGTCAGGAGACCAGGCAAGAACTGATCTCTCTATTTGTTCTCGCCGGTCTCTGACCGAGCGAGTGGGCTGACCGAAGGTCTCCAAAGTGCATACCTGCCCGTCGAGTACCATACAAGAACAGAGGAAAGATCAGGCGATTAGCTTGCCTGGCATTGACCATTTTTCAGGTTTAGCTTAAAATAAACTTACTTGCGGGCGTCGCCAAGTGGTAAGGCATTAGCCTTCCAAGCTAACATTCGCGGGTTCGAATCCCGTCGCCCGCTTTTTTCTTTTCCCCATAACTTACAATATTTCCAGGTTTGCCAGTGATGCCACCAGCGCTTTGAGCCCGTAACCCTCAAAATACACTTCCACAGTCTCATCGCCCAGCTCCAGCCGGCTGGCTTTGACCACACCGCGCCCATAGGTCTTATGCCGTACTTGCATGCCCGGTTTATAGCGCGTCTCTTGGGGCACGTCCGCCTTCACGGCTTGCCGATGCACTGGCATCTCCCAGCGGCTGTAATCTGTCTGGTAAGAAGTATTCAGACGGTTGGGCAAGCCGCGTGGGCTGCCCTGCAAAAGCTCCTGGGGCAGGTCGTCCAAAAAGCGCGAGGGCTGCGTTTCCTCATAGCTGCCATACGGGCTGCGCCGGCGGCGGGCGCGCGTGAGCGTCAACGATTTTTTAGCGCGGGTAATGCCGACGTAGAGCAGCCGGCGCTCCTCCTCCAGGGCTTCGGGGTCATCGCGGGAGCGGCTGTGCGGCAGCAGCATCTCATCCAAGCCGGTGATGAAGACGTGCTCGAATTCCAAGCCTTTGGCGGCATGCAGAGTAAGCAGTGTGGGCGTGTCCACGTTCTCGGGCAAGGTGTCTTGGTCAGCAACGAGTGCCATCGCCTCCAAGAAAGCTGCCAAGTCTGTGTATTCCATCACCACTTGGCGCAGCTCCAGCACATTTTCCCAGCGGTCTTGGCCTTCTTCGCTATTATCCTGAATATAGACCTGATATCCCGTATCTTCGATGACACGGTCAAAGAGGATTACTGGCGGGTTATTCTCGGCAACGTGGCGCCACTGCGCAAGCCACCGGCCAAACAGCTCTAAACGCGCACCTTCACGGCCAAGGCTAGCTAATATCTCGGCGCTCGCCGGTTCGCTCAGGCGCAGTACGGCTTCGCCCAGCGTCAGCTCGCTCGTGCGCGCCAGCTCAGCTAGTTTCTCCAGCGTTTTCTTACCAATCCCACGCGGCGGCAGGTTGATCACCCGGCGCAAGCTGATTTCATCTTTGGGGTTGTAAACCAGACGCAGGTAAGCAATCATGTCTTTCACTTCACGCCGACCATAGAAGCGCTGAGCGCCAACTAAACGGTAGTTGATGCCCTCGCGCCGGAAAGCCTCTTCCAGCAAACGGGATTGCGCATTGGTACGGTACATCACCGCAAAGTCGCTGGGCTTATGTTTATTAGAGAGCAAGCCTTGGCGGACGGCTTCGACGACATAGGCGGCCTCCTCGCGGTCATCGGCAGCCACAAAAAGCGTGATCTTCTCCCCCGATTGCTGCTCGGTGAAGAGCTTTTTATGCGTGCGGTTAGGGTTGCGGTCAATTACCGCCATGGCACTATCCAAAATGGTTTGGGTAGAGCGGTAGTTTTGCTCCAGCAAAAGCGTGCGCGCGTCTTTAAAATCAGCTTGGAAGCGTTGGATGTTGCGGTAATCGGCGCCGCGCCAGCGGTAGATGGACTGGTCCTCATCCCCGACCACATAAAGGTTATGGTGGCTCTGGGCTAAGCTGCGCAGGATGGCGTACTGGGCGTAGTTGGTATCCTGAAACTCATCCACTAAGACGTGTTCAAACTTATGTGCCCAGGTCTCTTGTACCTGCGGGTAGTTGGCAAACAGCTGCTGGGTATAGACCAGCATGTCATCAAAGTCCATAGCGTTATTGCGGACTAACATCTGCTGGTAGCGGATGTAAAACTGGCGGATTTGCTCATCACGGTAGGTCTGGATGGGGTAATTTTCGGGGGAAATCAGCTCGTTTTTCGCGCGCGAGATGGCGTCTAAGACCGAAGCTGGCCTATAAAGCTTTTCATCGCGACCGGATTCGCGCACGATTTCCTTCATCAGCGTATGTTGATCATCTTCGTCAAAAATCACAAAATTTTGATCCACAGGCAGCAGGTCTGCCTCGCGCCGCAAGATGCGCCCGCAAACGGAGTGGAACGTGCCTAACCAGATTCCTTGTCCAGAATTGCCGATAAGCTTCTCGACGCGCCCGCGCATTTCCCGCGCGGCTTTGTTGGTGAAGGTTACAGCTAAGATGTGATAGGGCGGTACGCCCAGCACGCCGATGAGATAGGCTATGCGAAAGGTAAGCACGCGCGTCTTGCCTGAGCCCGGGCCGGCTAAAACCAGCGTGGGACCCAAAGGCGCAGCCACGGCTTGTTGCTGCTGCGGGTTCAAAAGTTCGAGTAAATCTTCCATGGATTATCCATTGTACTGCAAGCCATGGATTAATAAAGCGAGGCGGAGAAGGAATTATAGGCTACACATATAACTCTGTTCTTGGGAACTGTTCTTGCGTGGGTACCCTGCGGGCAGGCTGCGCACTCAGGAGACCAGCGAGAATAAGGAGGAGACCTACGGTCAAGTCTGCTCGCTCGGTCAGAGACCGGCGAGAACTACAAAAATTCCTCGCACGGTACCCTACGGGTAGGCTGCGCACCCAGAGACCGGCGAGAACAAAGGATCGTTCTTTTGGAGGAGGAACCGCGGAGCTTAGTTCTTTCATGGTCTCCTGACCATGAAAGGCAGTTGATCTTTAGGTCTCAAAAAAATGATAACCCTATGATTACAATCGTCAATTAATAATGCTAGAAATGCGGAGACCTGCGGTCAAGTTCCTCGCTCGGTCAGAGACCGGCGAGAACAAAGTTAGGCACTCAGAGACCGGCGAGAACAAGGACAGAGACCTGCGGATTGCTCTCTAAATCCGCTATCCCATTAACCTCACGCACATTTATCTTTACCTCTTAAAATAATGCGGTCGCAATCCCAATGCCAATCCCCGCAAGCACCAGCCAGTAAGGTTCCAATTTGAGCACGAACATGCCTGCCAAGCCAGCTGCCAGCAGCAGCGCCGTCCAAACGTCCACCAAGGCGTGCCGCCCCATGGCAATCACAATCGAAATCAGTAACGCAATCACACCGGCATTTACCCCTTTCAGGATCGCTTTGGCGATCGAGGATTTTGCCCAATGCGCCAGCAACGGACCAAGTGCCATCACGATCAGGAAGGAGGGTAAGAACAAGCCAATGGTCGCGGCAATGGCACCCGGTAAGCCCGCCACCATAAAGCCAATAAAAGTGACCGCAGAAGAAACCGGACCAGGCGTCATCTGACCAACCGCGATGGCATCCACAAGCTGTGGCAAGCTCAGCCAGCCAAAACGCGTCACCACATCATCTTTTACCAAAGGAAAGAGCACCAGCGCCGAGCCGAAAAGTACCGCACCCGTGCGCAGAAAGTATAAGAAAAGCTGCACAACCTTCGAATGCAGCCAGTCTGCGCTATGCTGTAAGAAAGGGATCAACAGCGGTAAGGGTGCTAAGCTAAATAGGGAAAGGGCAGCTTTTTGTGGCGGGTTCTTCAACACATAAATGAGCAACAAGCCCAAAAGGGCAGCCCCAAAAATGATGATGAGTTCATCAACCCCAAGCAATGCGGCTGCCAACGCCAATCCAAAGATGAGCACACTCTGCCAAGCCTTCAGCGAGGCTTTGCCCATGTTCCACACGGTGTTGATGACGATCGCCAAGACGAGTGGGTTGAGAACGTAAAAAATCGCGGCAGTTTGCGGTAGGGAGCCATAGCGGATGTAAAGCCACGCCATTGCCACCGTAGCGATAAACGAGGGAAGGATAAAACTCGTGCCTGCGGCAATGAGGCCTGGGTAACCAGCCTCAACGTAGCCAATATGCATTGCCATTTCTGTGGCATTAGGCCCCGGCACCAAATTCGTAGCGGCTAACATTTCCAAAAAATGCTCTTCTGTAATCCAGCCACGTTTGCGCACGGCTTCGTGCTCCATCATGGCAATGTGGGCAGTGGGAGAACCAAAGCTGGTAACCCCGATACGCAAAAATACAGCGATCAGGTCTTTTAGGGAACTCGGTTTGGTGGTGACAGCCTGTTGCATCGCAAAAACATACCTGGAAACCTTTCTGGATTCCTACCCTCTCAAAATAGGCATATGCAGCAACAGATTTTCCAGCACAAGGCGAGGATTCACATATTTCGCTATTTGGTCTAAAGCTTTCTCGCAAGCCTCGACGATGGCATGAATTTCGGCAAAGTCCATCTGTTGCGCTACCCGCTGGATAGCATCCTGCCGGCTTTGGTTGACCAATGCAATCTCAGCATCGCTGCAGGCAATCAGCACGTCGCGCCAATAAGTGAGCCAAGATGAAACCAAATCATTACCAGCCTCGCGCAGACTACCTTTTTTGCGGCTGAGGTTCTCTACAAATTGCAAGCGCTGACGGCAATTGGCGGTAAGCAGCTCGCTAAGCGCATCTAAAGCATCCTCATAAGTGCTGGTTAAGTCTGGGTTTTGGTAAAGTCTGACAGCCGCTCCAATGCGTCCTGAGGTAAGATGCGCCAGCAAAGTAGCCTGTTCACCTGGGATATGATAGGCTTCTGCTAAGTATTTAGCCGCTGTTTCCACAGGCAGCGGGCGCAAGCGCAAGATCTCGCAGCGCGAGGCGATGGTTTCCAGCAGGCTCTCTTGTGCGTCGGCAGTCAAGATCAGCACAGCCCTAGCTGGGGGCTCCTCCAGCGATTTAAGCAGCGCGTTGGATGCGGCAGCGGTAGCCCTCTGGAAATCCTGGATAAGCACGATGCGGTACTTAGCTTGATAAGGAGCCAAGGCGAGCGCTTGTTGCATCTCGCGGATTTGGTCAATTTTTAGATCTTGGTGCCCTTCGAGCGGTGCCAAGATGGTCAGGTCAGGGAAAGTGCCAGCATTAATTTTCCGGCATACGATGCATTGGTCACAAAATTCGCCTGGCGCCGGCGGGTTAAGGCAGTTGAGCGCCTTGATAAAGGCTAAAGCCAGGGTGGTGCGCCCTACCCCTTGCGGCCCAGTGATCAAGTAAGCGTGACGCAATTTTTCCGGTTGAGTGTGCTCTTTGAGGATGGCAACAGCTGTCTCATGCCCGCAAATATTCCAGGTCATAGCAAGATTCTAACACAGGCGGACCTTCCACTCTGAATCTTGACCATATCCCCTATAGAAGGTACTCAAGAACGCAGACCCAAGTGCCAAGCGCACTACCGTGGTCCCTGAGCACAGCCTTCTAGTGCAATTCCTTCTTCTAAATCATCCACCATAGCATTCTTAGCATATAATAGGGCGGTACGCAAGCTGGCATTCAAGGAGGATGACTGCATGAGTGATAAACAAATAACCCAGGAACCCAACGCAAAACCTGAAGGTGAGGTCCCCTGGCACGCTCTGGAAGCTGAGGAGGTACTCAGCAAGCTTAAAGTGGACCTGGAGAGAGGTCTTTCTACAGCGGAAGCTAGACGCCGTTTAGAGCGCTTCGGGCCTAATGAACTGGTGGAGAAAGCGCGCACCACCTTTTGGCAGATGCTGTGGGGGCAAATCAACAGCTTCGTGATCTGGCTGCTTATCGGTGCCGCCATCATCTCCGCCTTGCTCGGAGATTACGTCGAAGCTGGCGCCATTTTGCTCATCGTGATCTTCAACGCCATCATGGGCATTGTGCAGGAATCCCGCGCGGAAGAATCGCTGGCAGCCTTAAAAAAGTTAGCCGCACCCGAAGCTCAGGTGCTGCGCGACGGGCACCGCATCTCCCTACCCGCGCCACAGCTTGTGCCAGGCGATATTGTTTTCATCGAAGCCGGCAACTACATTCCCGCTGATATCCGCCTGTTGGAAGCCGTCAACCTGAGCATCGATGAAGCCTCTCTGACTGGCGAATCAGTCCCAGTGAAGAAAAGAGCCGATGTGGTGCTCGAGGAAGATATCCCCATTGGCGACCGGCACAATACTGCATTCATGGGCACATTGGTGACCTACGGCCGCGGTAAGGGCGTCGTCATCAGCACGGGCATGAACACGCAGTTAGGCCTCATCGCCACCATGCTACAAACTGTGGAAGAAGAACAAACCCCACTGATGAAGCGCCTGGATCAGCTTGGTAAGACACTCGGTATCGGCGCTATGGCAGTGTGCGGTTTGGTCTTCATTGTCGGCGTAACCCGGCTGGCACTTTCAACTGCACAGTTTTCCTTAAGTGATCCTGCAACTGTCCAGGAGCTGCTCAACCTCTTCATGATTGCGGTTTCTCTGGCAATTGCCGCCGTGCCTGAAGGTTTACCAGCCGTCGTAACCATCAGCCTTGCCGGCGGGATGCGCGAGATGGTCAAGCGCCATGCACTGATCCGCAAATTGGCATCTGTGGAAACCTTAGGCTCAGTAACGGTAATTTGCTCGGATAAAACCGGCACCCTGACCCAAAACCAGATGACGGTCACGCGCCTATGGGCAGATGGGAAATTTATCTCTATCACCGGCAGCGGCTATGAACCACATGGTGAGTTTTTAAATGATGATCAGAAAATTAATCTCAAAGAGTATCCCGCAGTCGGCACCGCAATGTGGATCGGTGCGCTGAATAACGACGCTCAACTCGAACTTAGCGGCGAAAGCGAAGGCAAAGCCACTTACCGCATCGTGGGCGACCCAACGGAAGGCTCGATTTTAGTTGCAGCTGAAAAGGCAGGTACTTCGGTCGAGAAGCTTCAAGAAGCTTATCCGCGTGTGCAGGAAATCCCTTTCGACTCCGAGCGCAAACGCATGCTCACCATTCACGCCCTAAAGCAGCCCATGGATGATGATTTGTCACCTTTCACCTCGGCTGACCGCGAAAAAGGCTACGTTATCGCCGTTAAAGGAGCCCCAGATGTGGTTCTCAATCTGTGTACCCAGCGCCTCAAGATGGATAACGACGTCGAACCGATAACGGAAGAAATCCGCCAAGAGATTTTGGCTGCCAATGACGCCATGACCAAAGATGCCCTGCGCGTGCTAGGCGTGGCTTACCGTGTGGTGCCGCAAATGCCTGAGGAGATTACCCCAGAAGCGCTCGAGAAAGATCTTATCTTTGCCGGTCTCATCGGAATGATTGACCCTGCCCGCCCAGAAGTGAAGAAAGCCTTAAATGAAGCCAGGACTGCTGGTATTCGCACCATCATGATCACAGGAGACTATCCGAATACAGCCCGGGCAATCGCCGAAGAAATTGGATTAATCACGCCAGGGCATCAGGTGCTCACTGGTGCTGAAATTGGGGATAAATCCGAAGAAGAGATGCGCGAGATTGTCAAAGTTACGGATGTTTATGCGCGCGTCAGCCCAGCGCACAAGATGAAGATCGTGGATGCCCTGCGGGATAATCATGAAGTGGTTGCCATGACAGGCGATGGCGTCAATGACGCCCCGGCGATTAAACGCGCAGATATAGGCGTTGCTATGGGCATCACAGGCACAGATGTAGCCAAAGAAACAGCTGATATGGTCCTCACAGATGATAACTATGCCTCGATCGTTTCTGCAGTAGAGCAAGGCCGCGTGATCTACAGCAATATCCGTAAGTTTGTCTATTACCTGATCTCCTGCAACATGGGTGAAATCCTGATCATCTTCATCGGGACGCTGCTGGGCTGGCCGCCCGTACTGACCGCAATCCAGTTGCTCTGGCTCAACTTAGTCACCGATGGCGCACCTGCCCTCGCGCTCGGCTCCGAGAA
>LDZT01005164.1_pt1 | contig 20106 bp, 17 predicted proteins | sample 615521 | NCBI WGS metagenome assembly LDZT01 (sample SAMN03408292, study PRJNA278302) | terrestrial metagenome | isolation source: oil reservoir sample SB1 | place: USA: Alaska, North Slope, Schrader Bluff formation | collected 2011-09
CAGGAGTCCACCTCAAACGAGTACAGCTTCCCGATGGCGTCCGGCCCGGTGACCGTGAAGGCGGCGCTGTACTACCGGTCGTGCTCGGAGGAGATCGCGGACAAGGCCGGCGTCGACGTGCCTACCACCACGATGGCCGAGGTGACCGAGGTCGTGTACAGCTCAGCCGAGGCGGCTGAGGCCGACGAGGATGTCGACGAGCCGGAGGCGGACGAAGAGCCGGCCGAGGCCGACACCGGGCTTGGCACGGTCGAGCTCCTGCTCATCGGCGCGGGCGTGCTCGTGCTCGGTATCGCGATCTATCTCATCACGCGGAGTCGCGCGAAGCAGTGATGCGGTCCGCACGGAACGAAAGGCGCCCCCGCGGGGGGCGCCTTTCTTGTGCGGTCTCTCGTGATCCTCCGGTAGCACCGGCGGCCGGCTAGTTCGTGCTGAGACCCTCCGGCTTGACGCCTATCCGCATGGTGAGCGTCGTCTCCTCACCGTCACGCCGGATCGAGAGCGTGACGTCGTCGCCCACGGAGCGGCGACGGACCGCAAGCACGAGATCGTCCATCGTGCGGATACGGTCGTCGTCCACCGACACGATAACGTCTCCAGGCTGCACGCCTGCCTTCTCGGCCTCGGTGCCCGGCGTGATCTCCACGATGTACGCGCCTTCCTCCACCTGAAGGCCTTCGCTCGCCACCAAGTCGCTGGTCACGGTCTGCCCCACGACGCCGAGGAACGGTGTCTCCACATAGCCTTTGTCGATCAGCTCGTCGGCGGCGTTCGTCGCGCGGTCCACGGGGATCGCGAGGCCTACACCGTCGGATGAGCCGCTTCCGCTGTAGATGGCCGAGGGGATGCCGATCAGCCGGCCCTCGCGATCCACCAGCGCTCCACCCGAGTTCCCGGGGTTGATGGCGGCATCGGTCTGGATCGCGTCGATGTAGGGATACTCGCCGCCCACACCGCCGAAGTCGGTGAGTGGCCGGTGCAGGGCGGATATCACTCCCGCGGTGACCGAATGCTCGAGGCCGTACGGGGAGCCGATCGCTATCGCAAGCTGGCCCACCACGAGTCCGTCGCTGTCGCCGATGGCGATGGTCGGGATCTCGGCATCCACACGTACGACCGCGATGTCGCTGTCGGCGTCGCCGCCCACGAGTTCGGCTTCATGGCGATCACCCGCCGAGTCGGTGACCACTATCGTGGCGGCGCCGTCCACGACATGGTTGTTGGTGATGATGTAGGTGCCGCCGTCAGGCGCTTCCCGGTACGCGACACCCGAGCCCTCGCCCTGGACCGGGACGCTCGGATGGTCGAACGGCAGCTCTTCCTCGCTCGACTGCCCGCCCATTATGTCGATGTTCACCACTGACGGAAGCGAGGTGGACGCGGCAACGGCCACGACGTCCGCCGCCGCCGGCGTCCCGGGCAACATCGCATCCGTGCCCCGCGGCTCATCCGGGGCGAGGCGCACGGCGGCGTACCCACCCACGAAGCCAGCCGCAGCTCCCACGAGAAGTGCTCCGACGATCGCGAACGCCACGATGGCGGCATGTGATGAACGATGGGAGCCGGCGCCTGGGGCGCCAGGCGGCACCGCCTGAGACGGCTCCGGACCCCGGGCAGGTTCGCTGGTGACCACGGGCGTCGTATCGGTGGTGTCCACCGGAGGTGTCGTGCTGGTCTCGTCATGCATGTCCTCTGTCCTTTCTCTTGCAAGGACGATCTGCAGCGTCCCCATAGTACGCCCCGCCGTGTGCGTGCGTGTCCGCCCGGGGCCGAATCCACGAAAGCTTCACATCGGGCGCATCGTTCACACACGTTGTCTGACATACGGCCCTCGACTAGACTTGCGCGAGAGACGGTCGAGGGGAGTCGAACGGGTGCCGGAAACAGATGAACGCATGACGCCCGAGGGCGACCTGTCAGCATCGGCGGATGAAGCCGCGATCGCCATCGGTGGCGTCGACGCGGCCCTCGCCGAGGCCGTCGACGGCGGTCTCACCTGGGTCCCGTTCGCGGCCTATCTCGGCTGCTGGCTCCTGCTGTCAGCGGTCTCCGGCTACCTGCTCTCGGGCGCGACACCACAGTCGCCCGCACGCTTTCTTCCGGCGTACGAACCGCTCATGTGGTCCGCGGTGGGGCTTGTGGCCGCCGGACCGGTGTTGTCGCTCGTCGTGTGGCTGGCGGCCCGGGCGCGACGCCCTGCGCACAAACGGCGCGGTATCCTGGCTTCGGCGATGGTGCGTGGTTCGCTTGCCGCGTTCTTCGGGGTGGCGATCTGGATCGCCACGCTGTACGGTCTCGATGTCATGACGATGAGCGGAGCACTCGGATGAACGAAGGGCGTCTTCGCATAGCGGTGCTCCTGGGAGGCCGTTCGGCCGAGCGGGAGGTGTCGCTCAACACGGGCGACCAGGTGGCGGTGGCGCTCGAATCGGCAGGCCATGCCGTGACACGTGTGGATACCGCGGATATCGGCTTCATAGAGACCGTGCGAACGGGCGGCTTCGATGTGGCGTTCATCTGTCTGCACGGTCGCTTCGGTGAAGACGGGACCGTGCAGGGGCTGCTTGAGTTGCTCGAGCTTCCGTATGTGGGATCCGGTGTCCTTGCGAGCGCGCTCGCGATGGACAAGGTGGTCTCAAAGCAGGTCTTCGTTTCTGCGGGCATCAAGACTCCCGCGTGGGAGACGGTGCGCGCGGGTGACGATGTCGCTCTGGACGCCATCAGCGGGCGGCTTGGCGACAAGGTCGTGGTGAAACCGGTGAGCGAAGGTTCCTCGGTGGGCATGTCGATCGTCCACGATCGCAATGAGCTCGGTCCCGCCATCGAGGAGGCTCTCCGGCACGACCACACGGTGCTCATCGAGCAGTTCGTCGCGGGAGCGGAGGTCACGGTGGGCGTCCTCGGCAACGAAGACCTCGAGCCGCTTCCAACTCTCGAGATCGTGCCGGAGCACGAGTTCTACGACTACGAATCCAAGTACATCCCGGGCATGAGCAGGCACATCATTCCTGCACGGGTCGCAGAAGGGGCCCGGAGAGAGTGCCAGAGGGTCGCGGTGGAGGCGCACCGTGCGCTTCGCTGCCGCGGGATGTCCCGGTCGGACACCATCGTCACCGACGAGGGGGAGGTGTACCTCCTGGAGGTGAACACCATCCCCGGAATGACGCGGACGAGCCTTCTCCCGGATGCGGCGCGCGCGGCGGGCATCGAGTTCCCGCAACTGTGCGACCGGCTCGTTTCTCTCGCGCTCGCCTAGGACGGACCCTCGTTCTCCGCCATGAGCGGAAGGTCGATGACGAAACGCGTCCCGCCGTCATCCGGCTCCACGAATGCCTGACCATTGTGGGCCTCGGCCACGACCCGGACGATGTACAGCCCGAGCCCGCTGCCCGGCGCGTCGCTCGACCCGCGCACACCACGGTCGAATAACGATTCGCGCTGCTCCTCCGGAATCCCCGGTCCTTCATCCGACACGGTGACGCGCGCATGTCCGTCGACCGACGCGACCCCGACCGAGATCACTCCCTCGGCAGGTCCGTGCTTTATGGCGTTGCCCACGAGGTTCGTGATCGCCTGCTCCAGGCGGTCGCTGTCACCCAGGACCACCATCGGTTCGGCAGCAGACACCTTGATGGCCTGGAGGGCTCCGATCTGGAGCGAGGCGGCCACTGAGTGTGCGAGTGCGCTCAGGTCCACCGGCCGCAGGACCTGCGGCGCGAGCACCCGATCGGCCCGTGTGGCATAAAGCAGGTCGTTCAGAAGGCTCTCGAGCCGTTCGGTGGCGCGGCGGGCGCCGCCCACCGCCTTCTGGCGCTGGGCGTCCGGGATGGGCGTGTCGAGGATGTCGAGGTAGCCCCGCACCACGGTGAGGGGGCTGCGGAGGTCGTGAGAGGCCAGCGACAGCACTTCTTCTCGCAAGGCCTCGAGCCGGCGCTGCTCGGTGATATCACGAGCCGAGATGACGTAGTCATGGGCATCGGGGTCGATGAAGGCCACGCTGATCTCCATCCAGCGCTCGGCGCGATCGTCACCCGTCACACATCGCACGACCGAGGCCTGGCCGCTGTTCTCACGGGCGATGTCAAGCAGGCCGACCCGCCCGCCCTCCTCATCAAAGAACTCCACACCGGCGAAGAGCCCGTCGGGTTCCGCGCGCAGCAGGTCACCAAGGCGAAGGCCGAAGAAGTGGGCCGCTGCGGGGTTCGCTATCTCAACCACGCCTCCGCGGACGAGGATCTTCACCTCGGGGGATTCCTCGACCACGGTGCGGAACGCGCGCTCCGCGGCCAGCGCCTGATCGTTCGCCTCCATCAGTTCCGCCTGGTTGATGCGGAGCTGGGTCATCAGGTCGTGGATGACGCCTCCCAGCTCGGCGAAGTCGCCCGGCAGGCCCGGCTCGACGATCAGTCCGTCGTCCGTGCGGAGTCCCTGGAGCGCCATATAGCCCTGCTCCTGCAGGTACGTCACGAACCGGTGGAGGGGGCGCGTGACGCTTCTCCCCACGGCCATGCCGAGCAGATACCCCAGGCCCACAGTGACGAGACCGAGTGCGATCGGGACCACGAGCACGAGCCAGAGCCGCCCCTGGCCGAGGCCCGGATCCGGACGCTCGATGACCACGGTCACCGCGGGCTGGCCATCGACCCCGGTGAGCGTGGCGTGGGTGATGAAGAGCCCGTCCCGCGTATCGGCCGTAGCGGTGAGATAGCCGGCAGGCAGCGGGATCCCGCGCGGATCGCTCCCGTCGGCGCTGTCGGGTGTCGGCGGGAGAAGCTCGGTCGTGTGCTTGTCAACGGTCACCAGCGACTCGGAGAGTGGACGCGCTATCGCGGTCGTCCCGGTGCCGAGACCCCCCGCGCGCACGGCCACCACGGCCGGGCCCGAGGGAAGCAGCACAGGGCCGCGAACGCCGCCGGGGTGCGACGACAGCAGGGAGAGCAGCGCGGCGGCGTCGTCCTCGTTGCCCCGGGAGGCGCTCACGTCACCGTTCTCGCCGACGCGCACCATCACGTCGGCGGGCGACTCCGTGGCAAGCCATCGCTCGAGGGACAACGCAGCGTCGTGGGTGTCATCGCCCGTGGCGGCGCCATACTCACAGAAGCCGGCGATCAGGGCGTCGAGCCGGCTCGCCTCGAGATCGAACTGCACGCTGATCATGTCGAGTTGGCGCTTGGCCTCGTCGGCGGCGAGTGAGCGCGAGTACTGCGTGACGCCAAGCCCTACGATCGTGGCGATCACCGTGAAGACCACTGCGGTGGAGAGCGCCATGATCACCTGCACGCGGGTGGACAGACGCATGCCCGCACGTGACACAGCGTCTTTCACGGGTCTGCGGTTCGGGGCGTCCATGCGCGTCTTTCGTTGGAGCGGCCGTCTCCTTCGATTGTAGCCGAGCATGCGACACGGGACCTGCGGTGTCCACCGGCGCCATGGCACGGGTTGACGCAGGCGAAAGCCGGGACATAGCATGGGGAGCGCGCGAGTTAGTGTCTACTAATAGCAGGCGGCCCGGCTGTGAGTCCCTCACCCGGGTCCGCCGCGGTACGAGAAGGGAAGTGCCCCCAGGATGAAGCGCATCGCGGTGATGAGCGGCAAGGGTGGGGTCGGCAAGTCGTTCGTGGCGGCAGGGCTTGCGATCGGATTGCGTCGTAGGGGTCTGTCCGTCGGGGTGCTTGACGCCGACATCACCGGGGCGTCCATTCCGCATGTGCTCGGAGTACCCAAAGGGCCTCGCACGAACCAGAACGGCAGCATGGCCGTGGGCCGGAGCGCCACAGGGATCGCCGTGGTCTCGATGAGCCTGCTGCTGCCAGCCGATGACAAGGCGGTGATCTGGCGGGGGCCGCTCATCTCAAGGGCCATCGACCAGCTCCACGATGACACCGACTGGGAGGATACGGAGGTCATGGTGATCGACATGCCCCCTGGCACCTCCGATGCCGCGCTCACCGTCCTGCAATCGATCAAGCCAGACGCCATCGTGGCCGTGTCCACGCCGCAGGACCTCGTGACCACCGTGGCGCGGAAGTCTCAGGACATGGCGGCCCAGGTGGACGTGCCGCTGCTCGGCTTCGTGGAGAACATGGCCTATCTGGACTGCCCCCACTGCGGTCAGCGCATCGATCTCTTCGGCGCCAGCGGCGAGGAGCGCCTGGTGCAAGGGGGCGCCAGGCTCCTTGCGCGATTGCCGCTTGTTCCCGAGCAGACGGCCGCCGCCGATGAGGGCCGCCTCGAGGAGGCGCCGCTGCCCGGGTTCGATGCGCTTGCCGAGTCGGTGTGGGACGCCGTCGGCACGGAGGCCCGGAGCGCAGAGTAGCCTGATCGCCGGGCTCGTCCGTCAGGCAGGCGCGCCCGGTTGCCCATATCGGCACGCGGTTCGCTCGTAGCCGGGTGCCGGATTGTACGGCCTTCGCACAGGGCGTATGCTGTCCGGGCGCTCAAGCGCAGTACAGACAAGCGTGTGGAAGGACGATGATGGAAGAGACTCCCAGCACGACGGCGCCCAACCGGACCGTCATGATCCTCCTGGTCGTGGTGGTCGTGCTCCTGGCGGCGATCGTGGTCTACCTGGTGCTTTCGGGTAGCGGTTCGACCTCGGCAGATAGCGGAGCCACCGGCACTGCCGTGTCGGGTGAGGCGGCGGCAAGCATGCCAAGCGGCATGACCGGGTCCGCCGAGGAGGCCGAGTTCGATCCGGCAACGGCCACCAGAGTCGCCGCGGGCACGACCCCGGAGCAGCACGTCACCGCGTATTTCGACGCGGTGGTCGAGGGTGACTTCGAGGGCGCGTACGCACTGCTTCCCGTAGCCAAGCAGCAGGATTACGGCTCGCTCGAGGCCTTCTCGGAGCAGCTGAACGGCTATGGCATCACAGGCTTCGCGATCGACTCCGTGGCAGAGGAAGGCGATCAGAGCCAGGTGACGGCCACCGCCACCATGCCCGGCGGCGACTTCCAGTACCTGTGGACCTTCGTGAAGGACGGCGAGGAGTGGCTCGTCAAGTCACGGACGCTCCCCGGTATGGGCAACTAGGCAGAGTACCGCGCAGTAGACCAAGCGACGGCGTCCCCGAGGGGGCGCCGTCGTCGTTCGCAGGCCGTCCTGCGGCCTGGCGCCAGGCGGTAGGAGTCAGGCCCGCGTGCTACGCTTCCACGCATGGCCACAGAACCGCTGATCCCGTTCCTCCAGCCGGGAACGGACCCCGATATCGCTGCAGCGTATGCGACGCTTGCGGAGCGTTCGCGCACCGCCGTGTTCGGGTTCGAGGACGAAGTCGCCTTCGTAGATGTGGAGACCACCGGGTTCGATCCCGCATCCCATGAGGTGATCGAGGTCGCGGCGGTCCTCGCGCGAGGCCCGGAGATCCTCGACCGCTGGAGCTCCCTCGTCAGGCCACGGGGCGCGGTCCCCCTCGAGACCACCCAGCTCACCGGCATCGATGACGCGATGCTCGCCGACGCGCCCTGTATGGCGGAAGCGGGGGCCCACCTCGCCCGCTTCGTGGGCGACCGGGCGGTGGTGGCACATAACGCGCCCTTCGACAGGGCGTTCCTCGAGCATCCGTCGTCCGGCGGGTGCCGTCTTGCCGGTCCCTGGATCGACTCTCTCGAGGTCGTGCGCATCGCGCTCCCGCGTCTGCGTTCGCACCGGTTGCCCGATCTCGCCCGCGCGTTCTCCCTCGACGCCGGCCGCGGCCACCGCGCGCCCGATGACGCGGAGACGCTCTTCGGTGTCTGGCGCATCGCGCTCACCGCGCTCGGCGACATGCCGCCCGAGGTGGTGCACGAGGTGGCAAGGCTGGCATCGGCGGTCCCGGGCTGGGGTGCGGCTCCGCTCTTCTCGCACCTCGCCGCGGGCAGCGGCGCCCCCGCCTTCGACCTGCGGCGTCTGCGCACCGCGCGGTTGCGGATCGAGCGGGCCGAGCCGCTCGCCGATGCGGCCGAAGTGACGCTTGAGCGGCCCTCTGCCGCTGACGTATTGGCCGAGTTCGCCCCGGGCGGCTCGGTCGAGCGCATGTATGAGACGTACGAGTCGCGCAACGAGCAGACCAGCATGGCCGAGGCGGTCCTCGATGCGTTCGCCAGCGGCGGTTCGGCTGCGATCGAAGCGGGCACGGGTGTCGGCAAATCGGTCGCCTATCTCGTCCCGGCGGCGCGCTTCGCGCTCACCAACGGGATCGCCGTCGGCGTCGCCACCAAGACCAACACGCTCATGGACCAGCTCATGCACCGGGAGCTTCCCCGTTTGGCCGAGGCGCTCGACTGCGGATTGCGATACACGGCGCTCAAGGGGTACGAGCACTACATCTGCCTCCGGAAGCTGCAGCGGCTCCTCGATGCGCCGTTCGATCAGCAGACTGCAGCGGCGCTTGCGATGCTCGTGAGCTGGGTCGCCCAGACCACCTGGGGCGACAAGGAGGGCGTGAACCTCCACTGGCCGCCGCGTTTGCGGCATGAAGCGATCGCATCGTTCGCCGACTGCACCAAGAAGCGGTGCCGTTACTACCCCAACCAATGCTACCTGCACGGCGCGAGACGCAGGGCGACAAGCGCACACATCGTCGTCACCAACCACGCGCTGCTCTTCCGCGACCTGATGGCCGATGGCGGGATCCTGCCCCCGATCCGCCACTGGATCGTCGATGAGGCCCATGCCGCCGAGGCCGAGGCGCGCGACCAGCTCTCACTCGGCGCGGGCCATCTGGAGTTGCGGGGATTGCTTGCAGGCCTCCATGCCAAGGGCAGGGGCGGTCTTCTGGACGCTGTGAGAGCGAAGGTGGTCCTTGCCGGGAGCGACGACCAGGCATCCGCCCTCACGGCCATCGACGAGATGCGCGAGGTCTCCGTCGAGGCGTCCACCATCGCCGACTCGTTCTTCGACTTCGTGAAGGACCTCGGCGCCGAGAGAGCGAGCACCTACGAGACCGCCGAGATCCGCCTGAACGCCGCGCTCCGTCAGAGCGGTGCGTGGGGGACCGCCGCAGGCGTCGGCCGATCTCTAGCTCGTCGGCTCGAGCGCATCGTCGAGCTCGGCCGCTCGCTCGTCACGTCGCTGGAGTCCGAGGGCGAGGAGTTCGCCGAGCAGCGGGCCGACCTCGCGGGCCGGATCTCAGGAGTGGCCGCGCAGAAGGAAGGGCTCCTCGCGGTGCTCGACGGGACCGACGACAGCTACGTGTACGCAGCCACGGTCGACCGCCGCCGGGATGCGTCCTCCGAGCGGTTGGATGCCCTGCTGCTCGATGTGGGCTCCGCTCTTGCCGAGCAGTTCTACCCGCGGATCTACTCGGTCGTGTACACGTCGGCCACCATCGCCGCAGGCGCGGACTTCTCGCACTTCGAGCGCGCGGTCGGCCTGGACCGTCTCGCACATGGGACGGTGCGCACGCTCAGGCTCGACAGCAGTTACGACTTCGAGCGGCAGATGGCGGTTTTCGTGCCCACAGGCCTTCCCGATCCCTGCGGGCAGTCGGATCCGGGGTATCAGCGCTACATCGCCGCGCTGGCGACCGCGCTCTACGACATCCACGTGGCGATGGGCGGCTCGGTGCTCACGCTGTTCACCAACCGGCGCGACATGCAGGAACTGCACCGCCGGGTCGCTCTTCCGCTCTCACGCGAGGGGCTGCGCGTGCTCATCCAGGAGCGCAACATCTCCCGCAAGCGCGTGGCCGAGGAGTTCATAGCCGACGAGCGCGTCTCGTTGTTCGCCACGAAATCGTTCTGGGAAGGGTTCGACGCCAAAGGGGACACGCTCCGCTGCGTCATCGTCCCGCGTCTTCCGTTCGGGGCCGTGAACGACCCGGTCCTCGAAGAGCGGAAGGAGCGCGACCCGGCGTGGTGGGAGCACTACTACCTCCCCGAGGCCGTCCTCGAGCTGAAGCAGGCGGCGGGCCGCCTCATCCGGTCAGCGTCCGACCGTGGTTGCCTGGTGCTCGCTGATGCGCGTCTGACAGGCTCCAAGCCGTATGCGAGGCGGTTCCTCGACGCGCTCCCGGTCCGCGACATCGAGCGGCTGCCGGTCGAGGACCTCGGTCGCGTGATACGCGACCGGTTCGGGGATGACCGGGGTTAGCCGGCCCGTTCCGGCCCTGACCCGGGGGAGTCCATCAGCTCACGTGATCGTGTGCAGCGCGTCCTCCGCGGCCTGCCGGACGGCCGCTCGGAGGTCCGGCGGATCGATCACCTGGACGTCTCCCAGATACGCCATCACGCGGCGGACGATCCACGCCGACGTCTGGTAGGGCACCGTCACGACCGTGCTGCCGTCGTCGCAGGTCTTGGCCGTCGAGCCGGGCCATGCATCGGTATCGGGTGCGGGGACGCCGGGTGCGAAACGTACCGTGGCGATGGGCAGTCCGTCCGCTCCCGGGGTGACGTCCACGGGAACCAGATCAGGTGGTTCGAACGTCTCTCCAAGCGGTTTCACATGGAAGATGCGGTCGAGCCGGAACACGCGCTCCTCGGCCACAGCCTCACAGAATGCGACGAGATACCAGACACCCAGCCGGTTCACGAGCGCCCACGGCTGCACCGTGCGCTCCGAGACCCGCCCGGTGGATCCGGTGTAGTAGTCGATGTGCACCTTCTCATGCCGGTCGGCGGCGGCGGCGAGCAGGGAATACGTCTGCGCCAGCCCTCCCGGGCCCGCGCTGGCCCGTACGGTGTGCTCGAGGTCGGCGAGGGACGGATCCTTCGATGCCAGCAGGCGCAGCTTCTCGCGCAGCGGCGAGTCGGGCTCGTGACCGGCGGCGTCGAGCGCAGCGCCGAGCGCCCGGGCCTCGCCGAGTGTCAGGCGCAGCGGCCGGTCCATCCCGGGCGCATCGGCGTAGACGGTCACTGTGTCGCCGTCTATCGCCAGATCGATCATGTCGTACGGCGTGAACGGAGGCACACCGCACATCGAGAGCGTTGCGAGGTCGGCCGCGACCTCGGCCGGCTCGCACCCTACCGATGAGGCGAGTTCCGCGAGACGGATCGTCTCCCCTTGCTTGAGCATGGGCAGCAGGGCGAGCAGCCTTCGTGCGCGCGTGGCCGAGTCGAGGCGTCTAGCCATGGACGTCCACCACCGCTCTGAGGCCGCCCAGGATACGGCTGACGAGATCCGGCGGCTCCACGGCCAGGACACCCGGTCCGTGATCCACGATCCACGATGCCAGCCGGTCCACGTCCGCCGCCTCTATGGTCCAGATGACCGAGCCGTCAGGAAGCGTCTGCAGCTCGCCCCGTCCGCGAGCGAGGCGGTCGGCCCGCCATGCCATGTCCGGGATGAAGCGGATCCTGGCGGTGAACGTCCGCGAGCCGAACTGGAACGGGAGGAGTTCGGCCCTACGGACGTCGAAATCCTCGGGGCGCTCGAAATCCGGCGTCCGCGGCCGGGCGGGGTTCACGTCGATCTCCCGCGCTCTCGCGATGGAGAACGTGCGGACCTCGTCGACCGTGTGGTCGCGGCCCACGAGATACCATGACCCCTCCCGGAAGAAGACGCCGTACGGGTCCACCTCCCGGCGCTTCTCCTCACCGGCGGCGTTGGTGTAGGTGAAGGCCACGCGTTTCCTGGCCTGCACCGCCTCCGCGAACGCCCTCGCATCGAGCCCCTGCGACGCCGAGGCGGCGTGAGCGAGTTCTGCGGTGGCCAGGGGGCCGCCCTCTCCGGTGGTCCCGAGCTTGGCCATCGCGGAGCGCAACTCATGACCGAACGGGAATCCCGGATCCTCGATGAACGCCGTCGCCACGGCCTTGAGCGATGCGCGCTCGCCCGAGTCGAGCTCGATGAGCCGGGCGAAGGTGGCGTCGGCGTCTATCCGGTACGCATCGGAGTTGTCGGCCTCTACCACGTCGATGACCAGTCCTGCCGAGCGCAGGGCGTCCTTGTCACGCTCGAACATGCGGTTGAACGTCGTGTCGTCCTGGTCTTCAGGGTAGCCGAGGCCGGCGGCGCGGCACTCGTGCGCGCTCCGCGCGGAGCGGCTGGATGCGAGATACAGCGCGAGGTTGACCAGTCGTTCTACCGCTTCAGACACCACGACCCCCAGACGGCATGCGGACACCCCGATTCTACCCGAGTGGTTCGCTCCGGGCAGGACGCACGGTCCACGGAAAAGGAAACGAGGTGCGCGGGGGGAGCGCACCTCGTTTGTTCGGGCGGCGATACCCCGCCCCTGAGGGGGGAGGAGTGGGCGGGTCGCACGGTCCCAAATCGATTCTAGCAAGCGACATGCCACGAGGTGGCCACCGTATCGTGATGCCGCGGATGCGGGCAGGCCGACCCGGTGAGACCCCGCTCCCAGGTTGCCCGGATCGCACCGTCGCGCTACAACAGTTCCGACGGACGGAGGCGGCATGACCTCGGCGGCTGAAGAGATCGAACCCAAGACCGATGAGACGGCGTCGACGCAGCGAGGACGGCGGTGGGCCCGCGGACTCCTTGTCGTAGGCGTCATCGCGGCGTTCCTCGCGATCATCTTCTTCGGATTCCGTTGGGTGGAAGCGAACGAACGTGTTCGCACGGCGCGCGACGGTGTCGAATCGGCGGGGCGCCTGCTCGACGTCGTCGAAGAGGACGTCCTGGTGGTGGACGCCGCCGTGCAGGCTGACATCACGTCGGAGATCGCGACGCAGTCCGCCGAGGCCATCGAGATCGCGGGCTCCGTCACGGAGCGGTTGGCCGAAGCCCGGGAGATGATCGAAGCGTCTCTCGCCGACCTGCCGGAAGAAGACGTCCCCATGGCCGAGGCGCTCCTGGAGAGCGCGGATGCGCGCGAGGAGATGATGGCAGAGGCGCCGGTGATCCTCGAGGCCAACGTCAAAGCGGCACGGGCCATCCCGTTCGCCGATCGCGCCCTGGATGAGCTCAAGGCGGCAGAGGAGTTGGTGGCTGAGGCCGCTGCCGAGTTCAACAAGCACACGGAGGCGGGGGTCCGGGCATCGAGCGCCGCGTCCGTCAAAGCCGAGGAGCGGCTGAACGAAGCCAGGTCTCTGCTGACCAGCGCCACGGCGGAATTCCCCGAGGCCGACTACTCGGCCTTCACCGGATACGTGGACGCGAAACTCGAACTCGTGAGCCTCTCCAAGAAGATCGATCAACTCTGGCTTGACGAGAAGATCGAGGAGTCGAACAAGCAGCTCGACGCGTACAACAAGCGCGACACGGAGGTCGTGGCGATGGCGAAGGCGCTTCCCGGCTCGGTGCGGGACCCGATAGCCGACGCGTACGAGTCGATCACGGAAGAAGCCGTGCAGCGGTACTTCGAAGCGCGCTCACGGGCGCGTGGCGCGGGTGACCGGGTGGAAGAGTTGCGGGACGAGGCGGCGGACGGATAGCGCCATCCTACTCTCCGTAGCCGGAACCCATGCGCGCAAGCGCCCCCACGTCGAAGACCAGCACCTCGTTCCCGCGTACCTCGAGCACACCGTCGTCACGAAGCCGTCCGAGCGCGCGGGACAGCGTTTCAGGCACGGTGCCGAGTGACGCGGCAAGTTCCGCCTTGGGCATCCCCAGCGGTACACGCAGACCCTCGGTCGTCGCCTCTCCGGCAGCGAGCGACCGCTGGAAGAGGTAGCGCGCCAGCCTCCCCGGCACGTCCAGCGCGAGTGTCTGGACCACGGCCGTCAGGTTCACCACCCTGCCGGCGAGGTCGCTGATGATGACCCTGCTGACATCGGCGTCGGTGGCCATCAGATCGAACAGCGCCTCCCGGGGGAGCCACGCCACCGTGACCGGGGTGGCGGCATCGATGTTGGCCGGGTATCGTCCGCCGGCGAGCGCCGCCACGGCGGCGAGCGGGTCGCCGGTCTCCACCATCTCGTAGGTGATGGACCGGCCATCGGCCTGCAGGTGGTAGACGCGGGCGCGCCCGGTCACGACAACACCGAACGTATCCGCCGGATCGCCCTCCGCCGCGAGTGCGGCGCCACGGGGCACCGTCTCAACCTTCGCCCGGGAGGCGAGCCGGTCGATAGCATCTTCGCTTGCGGTGCGCCACAGGCGACACGCCCTGAGTGCGGCACGCACGTCGTCTCTTGCTTCAGCGGACACGGGCTCTCCTTCCCGACGCAACCACGTTCGTTGGAGATTTGACGCGCGTCAAGGACTGGCGGGTACATCATCGGTACCGTCTCTCTCGCAACGACCGTGGTCCCGGCAGGAGCAGCACGGCATGACAGACAGGTTCGCAGAGCGCATGCGCGACAAGAAGGTCCGCTCCGATACCCGCATCGTGGCGGGCCTGGCGGCCATTCACTCCGAGAAGCGCCGGGCCTACTGTCCCCGGGACCCCAAGCCGTTCTGCGCGCATTGCGACACTCACTGCTACAAGCCGGACGAGTCGGAGTGGCAGCGGCAGATGATGACGTATGCGGGGCCGCGCTCGATGTGGCACGGGTACGCGATCCCGGGCATCAAGCACGCGCTCGAGGCGAGGAAATGGAAGCGGGAGATGGCACGACGCGCCGATCGTGAGGCGCGGTCGGCCGGGAACACCAACGACGCCGCACGGTAGCGGCACGAGACGAGAGGAACCGCGGTGGTAACGACAGTCACCAGACAGATAGTGAGGATCGACGAGGATCTCTGCACCGGATGCGGGCTGTGTGTGAGCCCATGCGCCGAAGGCGCGATCGTGATGGTCGACGGCAAGGCGAAGGTGGTCCGCGAGGAGTTGTGCGACGGCGCAGGCTTCTGCCTCGGCGTGTGCCCCACAGGAGCGCTTACGCTTGAGACGCGTGAGGCCGTTCCGTTCGATCATGAGGCCGCCGAGCCGATCATCGCCGAGAAGCAGAAGACCTACATACCGCAGGTCTGCTTCAAGTGCGGGGTCGACGAGGATCACGCGCCGCTGCTCCCGGTGCGGCAGCAGGGCCGGAGCGAGTGGGTCTGCACCCGCTGTCTGCCGGCGCTGATCCACGGCTGAGCATCACCGCGCCAGACCCCACAGGTCCGGCGCAACGGCGCCCGACCCCACAGGTCCGGCGCAACGGCGCCCGACCGCACAGGTCCGGCGCAACGGCGCCCGACCCCACAGGTCCGGCGCTCAGACAGTCCTCGGCGGGGGCCCGAGGCACGTGTTCTGCAATCAGTGCGAACAGGCAAGCAAGGGCGTGGGGTGCACCACCGTCGGGGTCTGCGGCAAGACGCCCGAGGTAGCGGCGTTGCAGGACCTCCTGCTGCACCAGCTGAAGGGCATCGCTGCAGTCGCGGTGGCCGGAGCCAAGGTCGGCGTCACCGACGACGTGGCCGATGAGTACGTCACCGGCGGGTTGTTCACGACGGTCACCAACGTGGACTTCGACTCCGATCACCTTGCGGGTCTGATCCGCCGGGGCGCTGAGGTGAAGTCGGCGCTCCTTGCCAAGGTCGAGGCTGCGGGCGGGGTCGTGCCGGCTGACGACCCGTCCGTGGCGTTCGAGCCGGCCGGCGATCTTGCCGCGCTCGTCGCGCAGGGCGAGGCTGTGGGCATCTTCTCCGACCACGACCGCGACGAGAACATCCAGGCGCTGCAGCAGACCGCAGTGTACGGGCTCAAGGGCATCGCGGCGTATGCGGATCACGCCCGCGTGCTCGGCCACACCGATCCATCGATCTACGCGTTCGAGCACGAGCTGCTCGCGGCGCTCTCGGACAAGGACCTCTACCTAGACGACTGGGTCGGCCTTGCGCTCAAGACCGGCGAGGTCAACCTGCGCGTCATGGAGCTGCTGGACGCTGCCAACACCGGCGCGTACGGTCACCCGGTGCCCACGAGCGTGCCGCTCGGCCACCGGCCCAACAAGGCGATCCTGGTCTCCGGTCACGACCTCAAGGACCTCAAGGAGCTGCTCGAGCAGACCGAGGGCCTCGGCATCGACATCTACACGCACGGCGAGATGCTGCCGGCGCACGGTTACCCGGAGCTCAAGAAGCACAGCCACTTCTACGGTCACTACGGCACCGCGTGGCAGAACCAGCGCAAGGAGTTCGACGAGTTCCCGGGCGCGATCCTGATGACCACCAACTGCATCCAGAACCCGCGCGACACCTACGCGGACAACATCTTCACCACCGGCCGGGTGGCGCATCCGAGCGCCGTGCACGTGGAGAACGGCGACTTCAAGGCCGTCATCGACCGCGCGCTTGAGCTGCCCGGCTTCACCGATGAGGTGGACGGCGGTTCTGTGATGGTGGGCTTCGGCCGCAACGCGGTGCTCTCGGTCGCTCCCACGGTCATCGAGGCCGTGAAGAACGGCGACATCCGCCACTTCTTCCTCGTGGGCGGGTGCGACGGAGCCAAGCCCGGCCGGAGCTACTACACCGACTTCGTGGACGAGGCGCCTGCCGATACCATCGTGCTCACGCTCGCATGCGGCAAGTTCCGCTTCTTCGACCATCAGCTCGGCGAGATCGGCGGCATCCCCCGTTTGCTCGACGTCGGCCAGTGCAACGACGCGTACTCGGCCATCAAGATCGCTGTCGCGCTTGCCGAAGCGTTCGAAGTGGGCGTGAACGACCTGCCTCTCTCGATGATCCTGTCCTGGTACGAGCAGAAGGCGGTCGCGATCCTGCTCACGCTGCTGCATCTCGGTATCAAGGACATCCGCCTTGGCCCCACACTGCCGGCGTTCATCACCCCCGCGGTGCTGCAGGTGCTGGTGGACAACTTCGACATCAAGCCGATCGGCGAGTCGGCGGGTGCTGATCTCAAGGCCATCCTCGGCGAGAGCGCGGCATAGGCATGAACGAGACGCTGAAGCGCACCGGGATCATCATCGGCGTAGTGGTGCTTGCAGCCGCAGTGGTGGTGGCCGCGATGTTCGCCTTCGGCAAACCGGTGACCCCACAGGCGTCGTCACAGGCGACGCCTGTGGGCACCTCCGACCCGCAGGCGGGGACCGCGGATGCGGCCGATAGCGCGGTGGTCGAATCGCATGCGTCGTACCGGATGAGCGAGTGCTTCGACTGCCACAGCGAAGGGATGCCCGGGATGGGCATGTAGCCATCCGCTTGCGCGCCGTCCGTGACCAGCCTGCGCTATCATGACAGCGATGGCCCCGGGCCGCGGCCGCCCGGGAACGAGACCCGCCTGGAGGTGCGCATGTCGCTCGTCATGGAGCAGATACGCGAACTCGCGGACACCATCGGCCCACGACCGGCCACCACCGATGCCGAGTCGCGTGCCGCGGACCACATCGAAGACACGATGCGCTCGTATGGGATCGATGTGGAGCGCCAGGAGTTCGACTGCCCGCGCTCTGACGGCCGGGCCACGATAGTGCACGGTCTGTTGCTGATCGGCGCTTCGGTGCTTGCGGTGTGGTGGAGTCTTCCCGCGCTGGCGCTCGCCGCGCTCGTGGCGGCGCTCGTATGGCTTGATGCGTCCGGCAAGCCGGTCATCTCCCGCTACCTGGGAAGCGGTCCCAGCCAGAACCTCATCGGCAGGCACGTGCCACGGGCGCGACGCAACGAGCGCTTGCGGCGCGTCGTGATCGTGGCGCATTACGACACGGCCCGCCCCTCGTTCCTCACGAGCCCCGGATTCGTGCGCCATCTCGGTACCGTCGCCGTGCTCACGAGGTGGGTCCCGGTAGGCGTGACCATCTGGATCGCGCTGACCGCGCTGCCGTTCGCCGCTTCGTGGAAGCCGTGGTCGGGCTACGTGGCGGTTGTTGGCGCCATCGTGATGCTGGTGCCGGTGGCGGCCGCGCTTCAGAAGGAACTGCTCTCGCACGCCACCGACGGCGCCAACGACAATGCCTCCGGCGTGGCTGCGATGTTGGCGGTCATGGCCGCCACTGTTCCCGAGGTGGAGGAGTCGCAGCGGCGCGCCCCGGTGCGCCGCGGACAGGAGGCCGTCGAGGAGGCCGGTGAGCTCGACGAGGACGTCGTCCTCGAGTACCGCCCGGTCGCTCCGGCCACTCGCGATGAACAGTTGCCGATCGAGATCGACGACCTCGGCATGGACGATTTCCGGACGACTGACATCGGCATACCCGCGCAGGTTGAGCCGACCGGTATCGGGACATCCGTGCAGCCCCGCGGCGAGACATCCGTCTACCGTGAGGACGAGGGCCCGGGCCTGGATGACGTCGAAGCCGGGTGGGATCTCGAGGAGGCCGTGCCGGGGCAGGTGAGCATGGACATGGGATTCGAGGATGAGGCGATGCCCGAACCCGTGGCCGAGGTTCCTGAGCCGGAGGAGTACGCGGAGGAGCCATCAGGCCGACGCGGACGCTCGCGGTCACGTCGTGAGCGCGATGACGACGAGGATGAGAGCAGAGGCCTTCGCGACTGGCTGGGCATCGGGCGAGGGTTCGATGTCCGTCGTGCGGGCAAGGAGATCGGCTCCTGGGACAACCTCGATGACGACGACGAGTTCGGTTTCAAGGCGGGAGCCGCCGGCGAGACCGATGCTGATGACTATGCGGACCCCTCGGCCATCGCGGCGCGTATCCGCCGCCGGGTGACCGATGGTGTCGACCGCGCGCTTGCCGAGAAGGAGATCTGGTTCGTCGCCACCGGGGCCAAGGAGGCCGGCGGCTGGGGGATGCGGACGCTGCTCGACGCGTACGGGGAGGATCTGCGTGACGCGATGTTCATCAACATCGACACCGTGGGTGCGGGCGGGCTCTCGTTCGTCTCGCGGGAGGGCGGCGCAACGACGCACCGGGCCGACCGGCGTCTCGTGACCCAGGCCAAGCGGACTGCGCGCGAGAACGACATGCTCGTGAAGGGTCGTGAGCGCACCGGCACGGTGAGCGACGCGTCGGTCGCCTTGTCGCGCGGGTACCGCGCCATGAGCGTGATGGCGTTCGACATCAACGGACGGCTCCCCAACTGGCACTGGCACACCGACACGATCGATGCGGTCTCCGAGTCCACGGTCGAGCAGGCCGTGCGGTTCGTGACCGCGCTCGTGCGCGACCTCTAGCCCGCGGTCTCCTCATCGATCGCCGCCCGCGATGACGATCGCGCGTAGAACGCCAGCCCCGAGCCGATGGTGAGAAGCGCGGCGGCCAGGAGCGAGACGGGAAGCATCGCCGCCGAGCGCTGCAGCGCGACGATCACGAGCGCTGCCACGATGAACCCGAGGTGCAGCAGCCCCGAGCCGGCCTTGGCGATCCGGTTCTCCGAGAGGTAGCGTAGCCCCTGCGTCCCGGCGAGGGTGAGGACTACCACCACCACCTGGATGGCCGCGGCCGCGCACAGGTAGACCGTGAGCCCGGCCGTGACGGACCGTGTGATGATCGCGGCGAGCCCACCCGCGGCGACCATCCCGGCTGAGACGACCACCAGGGTCCGCCGCGAAAGCAGCCGTTTCGGCACGCACAGTCCCATGACCACAACGAGCGCCACCACGAGCGGCGCGGCGACCGCGTTCATCGTGGCGATGAACTGCGGCTGTCCGCTCTGCTCCCATCCGGTCACATTGGCGTACGCCCACCACGTGTACAGCGTCCCCACGAGCGACTGGACGCCCAGCGCCCCCATCAGGGCCACCGTGATGGCGATCAGGGCGAAGTCCCACGATGTCCTGGCCCCGTTCGACTGCGCGCTCCGCCCCACAGACACCTCCTCACACCACCGAGTGCGCGCCGGGGATCACGTACGTGGTCACATACGTGAGCACGAGCGCAACGAACGAGAGCACCGCGAGAGCGGCCACCACGCGCCACATCCCCGGACGGCGCAGGTACAGCCGGGCGTGGAGGTACGCGGTATACAGCAGCCACATCATGATCGACATGTTCACCTTGCCCGACCACCACCACGACTCACCCTGCCACGCGATGATCGCCCAGGGGATCCCCACCACCATGCCGAGCGTCAGCGGGAGGTAGCCGAGCCGGGCCCACCGATACGCGACCTGCTCGTACGACGAGCGCCGGTGGACAAGCATCAGGATGCTGCCGAAGAAGGAAGCGACGAACGCACCGTAGCTCAGGAAGAGCAGTGGCGGGTGCGCCCACATGTACCACGTGTTGTAGTAGTACTGACGCGATGCCGCCAACCCCTGCGCGAGCCCCATCGCCATCCCCGTGTCACCGGACGTCCACGCGGCAAGGTACGCGCGATAGCCGCCGAGGAAGTCGGGAAGGGGGTCGGCGAACGGCCGGCCCCACACGAGCGCGCCTATAG
>LDZT01010717.1_pt1 | contig 20095 bp, 19 predicted proteins | sample 615521 | NCBI WGS metagenome assembly LDZT01 (sample SAMN03408292, study PRJNA278302) | terrestrial metagenome | isolation source: oil reservoir sample SB1 | place: USA: Alaska, North Slope, Schrader Bluff formation | collected 2011-09
TGTTGACAGTAGCATTAGATTTGTGATACCAATAATGCTAGATAAAGTTTCAGTACAGATTGGCAACTGGAGTGGATACAATGTCTTGGCGCAGCACCATTCGTTATTACGTGGTCAACCCTAATTTTTTCCCAGCTCTTTCAAAAATATCCAGAGCTTCATCAATATCTTCAGAAGTATGAGTTGTTAGAACATGAGCTCTAAGCCTATTAGTCCCTTTTGGAATTGCCGGGAAAAGAATTGGACAGATAAATACCCCTTCATCATTAACCATTTTGCATAGTTCTAATGTATCTTCTTCATTCCCCACTATAATAGGAACAATAGCAGTAACACTACCCCCGGTATTATAACCCATAGAATCTATTCCTTCTTTAAATCTTTTCATATTCTTTTGTAAATTTTCTATACGTTCCGGTTCATCTTCAATAACCTCTAAAGAAGCTTTAGCAACAGCAGCTGTTACCGGAGGAAGAGGAGCGGAAAAGATAAACGGCCTTGAATTATGTCTTAAATAATCAATCATATCTTTATTTCCGGCTATATATCCTCCTACAGAGGGAATAGTTTTACTCAAAGTCCCCATATGGATATCTACCGCATTTTTTAATCCGAAATATTCCTCTATGCCATGGCCGGTTTTACCTAAAACTCCAATAGAATGAGCTTCATCTACCATTACTTTGGCATTATATTTTTTAGCTAAACGCGATATTTCCGGTAAATTAGCTACATCCCCTTCCATACTATATACTCCATCCACTATTATTATCTTGTTAGCGTACTCTTCAGAATTAATTAAAATATCCTCTAATCTTTGCATATTGTTATGTAAAAAAGTTTTATATCTTGCTCCGGAAAGTATGCATCCATCAATAATACTGGCATGATCTATTTTATCAATTATTACTAAATCTCCTTTTTGATAGAGAGAAGTAATGGCCGCCAAATTAGTAACATACCCACTTGTATAAGTAATTGCATCTTCTGCTTTCTTGAATTCGGCAATTTTTGCTTCCAATTCTTCATGTAATTTAGTAGTACCCGACAACAGTCTAACGCCAGATGTTCCTGTACCGTATTTTTCAAGAGCTTTAATAGCTGCCTCTTTTAATTTAGGATGATCAATTAATCCTAAATAATTATAAGAAGCAAGCATTATTTTTTCTTTTTGATCAACAAATACTCTTGGCTTTGATGCTTCTTCAACAGTTTTCAAATAAAAAAAAGTGCCTTTCTCTTTCATTTTTTCCACTCTTTGCTTAAGTTCATTTATTCTATCTTCTAATAAAATTGTCATTCTTATTTCTCCTTTTTTATATTTTTTTAATTTAATTTTTCTATTCTTGGCTTAAAACCTACTTTTTCTATTAATTCTAAATAGTCCTCTGGTTCCAATTCTTCTGGAGATTTTCCGGAAATCGCTACCAAAACACCTTGAAATACATTAGTCCCAAAAGACCTTCCGTTAAATTCCGGAGTTGTAGTAATTAAATAACTCACTCCCCTTGCCTTAAGTTTTTCTACATCAGAACTAGTAACAGTATTAGTGATAATTATTTTGCCTTCCATATTCTCAGGCATATAACGCCCTATAGAAATATAGTCACCTGCTATTATGTCATTTTCTAAAAAATATTTAATGTAACGAGGATCAGATTCAGTCTGTTTTTTACCCGTAGGATACAACCACTTCATAGGAACTCTCATCAGGATAGGAAAAGCCAGGGTAGCTAATATTTTGATAGTTTTAAAAGAATGCATTCTTATACGAATATTTAGAGCAAATATTAAATCCCCAAAAGTCATTTGACATCCAGCTTCTACTAAACCTAATGCTAATCCAAATCTATCTACAGTAATAGGTACCAGGGCTTTTTTATTTTTAAGAGGAATATCTGTTTCTTTGACGATATAATTAACTACACTTTTTTCTAAAACATATTTTATTCCTGTTCCATCTACAATAGGAGTTTTTTTTATTACGTCTACAATCCTCTTTGACTCTAAATGAGTATATCTTTTACCGTGCGGATCAGCAAAAAAATAAAGATCAGTCCCTCCTAAACTAAAGATATCTACTTTCCCATCATTCTCCTGGAATATTTGCATCATCTTTTTCACATCACCATCGGTTCCTCTTCTTTCTATCTCAACTTCTTCTCCCAAAACTTCTATTTTTACTTTATGATCTCTGGTGGAAGAACCTAAACTAACTCCTAAAACTTTTTTCATTCTAATCCTCCTTTTATAATATATTTATAATAATTAAATATTTAAATTAATTTCTAATTTTTTTCATTATTTCTTTTATCTTTTCTGGATTAATATATTTACTATTTTTAATTGGTGATTGTCCAATAATTATTCCGATTACTTGAACGCTAAATATTTTTTCTACTACCGGTACTCTCATATCCGAACCCAAAAAGATAATCAAATCAAAATCTGATAGTTTGACAATTATCTCCATTACCTCATTAAATAGTTCGCTTTTGGTTTTTTTCTTTATAAATTCAAAACGTTCCTTTTGGGTCAAAAGCAAAACATATTCAATCCCTAACTCTTCTGCTAATAAAGTTAGCTCTTCTTTGTTCTTGATAGGAAAACCAATCAAGGCAATCTTCTTACCTTTCCTTATTTCTCCTAAACTTTCTAACCTGGAGACAAAAGTTCTTTCCACTCCTAATTTGCGGGCTACTCCTTCCTGTGTTACTCCTTTAGTTCTTAATTTTAAAATCTTATCAATTTCCCTATTTAATTTTTCTTTAGATATTACTTTTTCCCCAATTCGGATAAACTGCATCCTTAAAATCTCCTGTATACATTTTTGTATACATGTAGTATAACACAACTTTTTTTCACTATCAACTTTTTTTAAAAAATAAATGAATGAATTTACAATATTACCGTTCTTGGTTTTTCTGCTGTGGAATTACTTCTCGTGGATTAAAGAAGAAAATTTAAAAGGAGCAGGACATAAAAATCTTAAAATCTAAATTTGTGTATGAAAACTTCCTTTTCTTGTAAGCCCTAATTAGTGAATAATAACAAAAACGAAAAGTTAAAAGTTAAACTCGTATCTCATATCTCTTGAATAAAATAGAAGCTAGAATTCAGTATTCAGAATTATTTTAGAATATAAGGTTACTTTATCTTGTTAAGTTATTTTATATTCTTCTGACTTCTGACTACTGGCTACTGAATTCTTAAATAATAATTATGCTTTTTCTCTTTTAGCTTCAAATTTTTAATTTAATTTAGGACAAATTTTATTAATCCAAAACTATACGCTAAACGCTGTACGCTCTGCGCTAGGTTTATTCGCTAACAACTGATTTATTTATCCTTCTATTATTCCGCCTCCTACAACTACATCTCCCTGGTAAAATACTGCTGATTGCCCCGGGGTAATCGCTCTTTGGGGTTTTTCAAAATTGATTAGTATCTTATCTTCACCGCAAGAGGAAATAGTTGCGGAAGATTTTTTACTATTGTATCTTATCTTTACCTCTACTTTCATAGAATCCGAAAGTTTATCACCAGAAATAAAACTTAATTCTTTTACGAATAATTTATCCTTATAAAGATCTTTATCATCACCCAATGTAATCACATTTTGGTGGGAATTTATTTCAATTACATACATACGCTTATTCAAAGATACCCCCAATCCTTTTCTCTGTCCAATAGTGTAAAAAGGAATACCTTGATGCTCTCCTAATATTTTTCCTTCTTTATCTATAAACTTGCCAGGTTTAATAGTATCTTTAATATGTTGAGTTAAAAACTTTCTATAATTATCATCCCGGATAAAACAAATTTCCTGACTCTCTTCTTTTTTATAATTTTTTAATCCATATTTTTTAGCCAATTCTCTGGTGTGGCTTTTCTTAAATTCGCCCAAAGGAAACAAAACGCAGGGCAATATTTCCTGGTTTAATCTATAAAGAAAATAAGATTGATCTTTATTTTCATCTACCCCTCTCTTAAGTAAAAACTTCTTGCTTTTCTGGTCATATTTATTGATAGCATAATGGCCGGTAGCAAGATAATCCGCACCTAAGGATTTTGCTTTCTCCAATAATAATCCAAATTTTATTTTCAGATTACAGACTACACAAGGGTTGGGGGTTCGACCTGTAAGATATTCTTGGCAGAAATAGTCTATAACTATATTTTTAAATTCTTTGGCAAAATCCAGAACATACCAGGGAATTTTCAGATTTTGAGCAGCCTGTTCCACTGATTCTAAATTTTCGTTACCCTCATAATGATGGATAGTTATACCGAGAACATCATAACCTTCTTCTTTTAACAGGGCAGCGGCTAATGAACTGTCCACCCCTCCACTCATAGCCACTACTACTTTCTTTTTTAAATTTTTAATCATGATAGTTTATTCTCTTTTTTTGCTTAGTATTTATCCTTGTATTCTTAGGATTTCTAATTCATCTTCTATTAATGGTTTTACTTTCATGGTTCTGACCAATTCTTTAGATTTACTATAATAATTAATATTGACTTCTTTGTTTTCTTCTTCATTTCTATCACAATACCTTGCAGTAATCCGACAGGATTTATCAATCAGTTCGTTATTTGCTTTAGACCCCTTCTTTAACAAAGAAACCGGGCCTTTTAAATTTTTAGCTTTAAAAAGAAAGTCTTCATCTTGAAAAAAATTTAGCAGTTGTTCGTTCTCCTCTTTATTTCTTCCTACTACTAACTTAATATCTCTGCTTAACCTGAAGTGCCGGCCTAATTTTAACAGCTCTATCTCTTCTAAAGAAAAACTTTCCTGAGTAAATAAATCTCTTAATCTTTTAGAAAAAGCTGGCTCAGTTAATTTACAACCTCCGGCAGGTGAAGGATAATCCTCTATCCCCATCTTAGCAGCTAACTCCATCTGTCTTTTCCTTGAGCGGCCAGAAATATCCAACAATTTATTTCTTTCCACCAACCCCTCTTTTTCGGGAATGGTCTCCACTAATAATAAAGCAGATAATGGACGGAGAATTCTACCTTCAAACCCTGATTCTCTTTCAATTATATTTAAACTGTTTCTGTTCTGAGACATGGGCCTTTCTCCTAAAACTTCACCACTCAAAATAAAAGAAGCTCCTATCTTGTTCATATATTCTCCCGCCTTTTTGAACATAAGGGCATGACAGTCTATACAAGGATTCATATTCTTTCCGAACCCATGCTTGGGATTTCTTAAAATCTCCAGTAGTTCTTGGGTTATATCTATAATTTCTAAATCCATATCAAAATTTTTCACTGTTAAAAAAACCTTATCTAAACCAAAAAAAGGAGTTTTAAAGTTAACTCCTTTTACTTCTATCCCTTGTTCCTGGATAAGTTTTACTGCTAAAATACTATCCAGGCCACCAGAAAATAAAGTAACTGCCTTTATCTTATCTTTCATCTTTTTGTCTTTCTCCTATTTTTTGAGTTATAATACATAAATCTTTCAAAGAAGTAGCATCTAACGTTTGATTTATCTTCTTAGCTACCCCCTCTAATAATACCTTAATGGCACAATCCTCTATTTTTTTACATTTTTTTGGGGAATTCTTTTTAATTTTTTGGCCAGCTAAAATGCAGTCAACTAAAACTATCGGTCCTTCCACTGCTCTTATTATGTCACCGGCATTAATCTTCTCGGCTTCTTTAGCTAACAAATACCCTCCACCTGCTCCCCTGGTACTTTTTACTAAATTCGCTTTCTTTAATTTATTAAATAATTGTTCTAAGTATTGCAAGGAAATCTCTTGTCTTATGGAGATATCTCTTAAAGAAATCGGCTTTAAATTATTACATTGAATTTGAGCTAAATCTATCATAGCCCGAAGTGCATATCTTCCTCGAGTAGATAATTTCATTGGTCTTTCTCCTCAATTAATTTAACTTTATTAAAAATTATATTATTTATGACTATTTTTGTCAACTTTCTCCTTAATAATTCGTATCTCGTGAATCGTATCTCGTAAAGAGAATAGAAACCGAGAACCAGAATGAAGTCGTATCGAGTATCACGTTAAGGAAGAGAAAGAAAATAAATTAAGGGAAACTGGCACCACTCTATATCTTTTTGGTTAATTGTATTTTTTTTCTTAACTAGGTATATGGTACAGAAAATTATATTTTTCCTGATTCAGCTTTAAAAACTTAAAATAATGTTTTATAATACTTTTTATAAGATTAAAATTTATTATGTAAAACACAAGTAATTATTTTTAAAAGATACAGGAGTATAAAATGGAACGAAAATGGTGGAAGGAAGCGGTAGTGTATCAGATCTATCCCAGAAGTTTTAAGGATAGTAACGGAGATGGTATCGGAGACTTACCGGGGATTATTCAAAAATTAGATTATTTAAAAAATTTAGGGGTAGATGTTATCTGGTTGTGCCCGGTCTATAAATCTCCCAATGATGATAATGGCTATGATATCAGTAATTACCAGGATATTATGGATGATTTTGGTAACATGAAAGATATGGAAAATCTTTTAACGGAAACACATAGAAGAGATATGAAATTAATTATGGATTTAGTAGTAAATCACACTTCTGACGAACACCCCTGGTTTATAAAATCCCGCTCTTCTTTAGATAACCCTTATCGAGATTTTTATATCTGGAGAAAGGGTAAAAACGGTTCACCTCCCAATAATTGGGGTTCCGTTTTTAGCGGTTCCGCGTGGGAATATGATAAAACTACTGATGAATATTATTTACATCTTTTTTCCAAAAAACAGCCTGACTTAAATTGGGAAAATCCTCGGGTAAGAGAAGAAATTTACAAGATGATGAAATGGTGGTTAGATAAGGGAATCGATGGCTTCCGAATGGATACGGTAAATATGTTCTCTAAAGTCCCCGATTTGCCCGATGGGGAAATAATAAAAGGATATAAATATGGAGATGGCAGCCTTTATTTTTTAAATGGCCCGCGTATTCACGAATACTTGCAAGAGATGAACAAAAAAGTACTTTCAAAATACGATATTATGACTGTAGGAGAAACTCCGGGGACTACCCCTCAAATCGCAGTTAAGTATGTTAATCGGGATAGACATGAACTTGATATGGTCTTTCATTTCGAATTGATGGAAATTGACCATGACCCTATAAATAAATGGAAGCCTAAAGAATGGAAATTGACTAAGTTAAAAAATATCTTTACCAAGTGGTATGAAGGATTAAAAGAAAAAGGATGGAATAGTCTTTATTTAAATAACCATGATCAACCTCGTATGGTTTCCCGATTCGGTGATGATAAGAAATACCGAGTGGAATCAGCTAAAATGTTAGCTACTTTACTATATACCCTTCCAGGAACTCCTTATCTCTATCAAGGTGAAGAAATCGGAATGACGAATGTTGTTTTTGATAATATAGAAGACTATCGTGACATAGAAACTCTAAATTTCTACCGTGAAATGACTAAAAAAGGTCTTCCTAAAGAAAAAATTATGGAAGCTATTCATCGAATAAGTCGGGATAATGCCCGTACTCCTATGCAGTGGAGTGATAGCCCTAATGCAGGTTTTACTACCGGTACCCCCTGGATAAAAGTCAACCTAAATTATCCAGAAATAAATGTTGCCCATGATTTAAAAGACTCAAATTCAATATTTTATTACTATAAAAAATTAATGCAATTAAGAAAAAATAATTTAATTATGATCTATGGAGATTATAAAATTATTTTAGAAGATGATGAACGCATTTATAGTTATTTACGTACTCTTAATAAAGATCGATTATTAATTATTCTTAACTTCTTCCCCAACCAAACAATTTTTAATCTTCCAGAAAATATTAATTACCAAGAAAAAGAACTACTAATCAGTAATTATAGCGTTGAAGAAAAAGAAGATATTAAAAGTACATACCTACGTCCTTATGAAGCAAGGGTGTATAAATTAGTCGATAGTGAATAGCTGTTAGTCGTTAGTTCAAAACTTTTAACCTTTTTTGTATAAAGTATTGCTTTTAAAGTAGGGGTCGGATTTATCCAACCCGTTTTCATTGCGGGTTCGATTCCTGCCTGTGTGCGTACACGCACAGACAGGAATCGAACCCCTACGGTAAAAGGAAATTTCTGTACAATCAAATTGTACTAACTATTAATGTAAAAAGGAGCAGATTAATTATCTGCTCCTTTTTATTTATATTATTTTTATATTGCTTGCTCGTTTTACTCACAAGTTATGGCTTCTACCGGACAACCATCAGCAGCCTCTTTGCATGATTCTATCAAATCATCTGGTACCTTGCTAACCTTTACTGTTGCTACATCATCCTTTATTTCAAATACTTCAGAACAGGTATCTTCGCATAATCCACACCCGGTACATAAATCTTTATCAACTACAGCCTTCATTTTACATTTTCCTCCTTCTATTATAATTACCGATTTTAAAAATTATTAGGTAATTAAGTTTAAATTCAACACCACTTTAATTTTTATTTTCTTTGTAATTATCGACCAATGATTTCTTGATTATTTTATCAGATAATTCTCCTTATTAAAAGAAAAATTTATTTATAACATAAAAAGCATACATTAAAAAAAGACAAATTTCAAGTTTTTTAACAACTTTTTTATATGCCGTCAGTAATCCTTATATCTTATATTCCATAAAATCCTCTGCTAATATAGTATCAGGAAACAAGCTCTGGGCCTCAAAAAGTAAACCGCTCTCAGTTATTGCCAACTTATTATTCGAGCTATAACGTGGACTAATGTGAGTTATTATCAACTTTTTAACCTGGGCTTCTTTAGCAACCTTGGCAGCTATTGTGGTAGTCGAATGGAAATTTCTCTTAGCTAAGTCTTCTTCCTGTTGTGAGAAAGTTGTTTCATGAATTAGGAGATCGGCACCTTTAGCTAGATACAATAAATTTTCACAATAGGTAGTATCACCACAAAAGACTATCTTTCTCCCTTTTCTAATTTCGTTTACAAAATCCTTACCCTGAAAGATTCTTCCATTGGGTAATTCAACTTTTTTGCCTTCTTTTAAAGTACGATAAATTGGACCAGGAGGGATATTCAATCGGTGGGCTTTATCTATTAAAAAATGACTCCTATCCTTTTTTTCTTCGATAGAATAGGCATAAGTTTTAATATTGTGATTTACTTCTGTGTATCGAACTATATACTCCTCATCTTCCCAGATGATTCCTGCTGATAAATTTGGTGGAATAATTTTTATCTCAATTTCATAAGGGATATAAGTTTTGGTTATATTTAGGGTTTCTTTTAAATATCCATCAAGGCCTTCCGGGCCAAATATTTGAACTTTTTGCTGTTTTTTTCCGCCCCTTAAACCCCGGGAAGCTAATAGCCCTGGAAGTCCAAATACATGATCCCCATGTAAATGAGAAATAAAAATCTTTTCTAATTTAGATACCTTTAAAGATGTTTTCTGAATCTGCTGTTGAGTGCCTTCTCCGCAATCCCATAACCATAGTTTGTTTTTATTAATAAAAACAAGAGCAATAGAAGATACATTACGTTTCAAAGTAGGCATGCCCGAACTGGTGCCTAAAAATATAACTTTCATTAATTTTCACCTAATTTCTTCATCATTTCTTCCACACTCAATAGCTTGGCCTTTTAAAATTTCTATACCGTGCGGCAATGCCTCTAATACTATTTCTAAAGATTCTCTTACTCCTTTAGGACTGCCGGGTAAATTTACTATCAAACTTTCTTTTCTAATCCCTGCCACCCCTCGAGATAATATCGCTCGATTGGTCTTTTTAAAACTTTTATTTCTGATGATTTCACTAATCCCCAAAACTTCTTTTTCTATTACTTCTAAGGTAGCATCAGGAGTAACATCTCTTTTGGCTAGACCAGTTCCTCCTGTAGTTAAAATTAAATCGAGATGTAATTTATCAACTGCCTTTATCAACTCTTCTCGAATAATATCCTTTTCATCAGGAATAATTTGATAATATTTAACTTCTCCATTAATCTTCTTAATTACTTCTTCGATTACTTTTCCACTTAGATCTTCTCTCTCTCCTCTTGACCCTTTATCGCTTATGGTTAAAATTCCTACCTTAATCATTCTGAAACCACCTCAATTCCATCACCGGCTTTTACTTTTCCTCCCTGTAAAACGCGGGTAAAAATCCCTTCTCGAGGCATCACGCAATCCCCAATCTTTTTCCTAATTTCACAACCCTGGTGGCATTCTTTCCCTATCTGGGTTACTTCCAATAAAGCATTTTCTCCAACTTTCAATTTTGTTCCCAAAGGAAGTTGATATAGAACAATACCTTCTACGGTTAAATTCTCAGCAAAGTCCCCATGTTTTATTTTAAATCCCTTTCCTTTCATCTTATTAATACTGTCCACTCCTAATAAGCTAATCTGCCGGTGCCATTTGCCTGAATGAGCATCTTTTTCTAATCCGAAGTCCTCGATTAATAACCCTTCGGCTATCTCTTTTTTTACAGTCCCCTTCTTTTCACTTCGACATACAGCTACTATCTTTCCTTTTATTTTACCCATTTTATCCTCTTTCTCCTTATCATTTATCTGCATATTCAATCACTCTTTTTTAACGGTCTCGAAAAATGCCCACTCTTGCCTCCGCTTTTTTCTAAAAGATATATCGATTTAATAGTCATCCCCCTATCTACTGCTTTACACATATCATAAATGGTAAGACCAGCAGCTGCTACTGCAGTTAAAGCTTCCATCTCCACTCCGGTTTTGCCCATGGTTTTGACTTTAGATTGAATAATAATCTTATTTTCAATCTCATTGATTGTAAAATTAAGATCCACATTGGTAAGTATTAAAGGATGACACATGGGAATAATCTGGCTGGTCTTTTTAGCAGCCATAATGCCGGCTATCTGGGCTACTGCTAAAACGTCTCCCTTGCCAATCTTTCTATCTTTAATCATTTTCAAAGTTTCTGGTTGCATAACTATAGAACCTTCCGCAATAGCTATTCGTTGTGTGTCTTCTTTGCCTCCAACATCCACCATATGCGCTCTTCCATTTTTATTAAAATGGTTTAGTTCTTTTTCTTTCATTTGCTATCCTCCAATTTTAGACATCTTAAAAAACTCTCTATTTGAGAATTTCTTATTTAATTTATGGCCTTCGGGTTTTATGCTTATTGCTTCTCCAATATCATTTCTTATTATTTTACTCCTGATTATTTTATCATCGGTTTTTGCATTCCTTATTGCCTGCTTAATATCAACCTCTTTATTAGAAAACAAACAAGGCCTGAGTTTGCCTTCGGAAGTTAGCCTTATCCGATTACAGGTTTTACAAAAATGCTGGCTCAAGGCAGTAATAAAACCTATAGTGCCTTCTCCTCCCTTGATCTGAAAATATTTCGCCGGTCCATTTGCAGTACTAATTTTTATAGGCTTTAATAAATATTTCTTTATCAGTTTCTCTTTTATTTCCTGAACTGAAATAAATTTATTTTCAAATTCATTTATTACTTCTTCCCCAGAGGGCATAAATTCAATAAAACGAATATTCAAAGGTCTTTTTAGGGTTAATTTAACAAAATCATCTACTTCATTATCATTAATCCCTTTTATCAATACTGTATTAATCTTAATAGGTAATAAATTTTCTTTTAAGGCAAAGTCAATTCCTTTTAATACTTTTTCTAAATTTCCCCCTCGAGTGATTTTTTTATATTTTTCTTCTTGCAGGGAGTCTAAACTAATATTTACTCGATTCAGTCCAGCGTCTTTTAATTTTTCGGCATACTCACTTAAGAAAAACCCATTAGTGGTTAAAGATATATCTTCTAATTTTTTAATCTCTCTTAATTTCTTAATAAAATCTACTACTCCTTTTCTGACTAAAGGTTCGCCACCGGTAATCCTCACATTAGTTATTCCCAAGTTCACTGCCTCTTGTACAATTTCCACTATCTCTTCAAATCTTAAAATCTCTTGATGAGGAATAAATTCAAATTTTTTTTCAGATTGGCAATAAATACATCTATAATTACACCGATCCGTTATAGAAACCCGAAGGTAAGAAATTTCTCTGCCAAAATTATCTATTAGTTTATTCATTCTTTTATTACCTTTCCACTCTGAGAGAGGTCATATCCTCCCAAACTCAAAACTTTTTTCCTAAATTTTTCCGATCTAATAATAGTCAATAATTTTTGAATCTTTAAAGAAGAGTGATACTCTTTAGGTATAATTATATCATACCTCTCTTTAGCCACTGGCACAAAATCTAAGTGGAAGGTTTTGGCAGCAGACAAAATCCCCAGGCTTGCATCTACGCTCCCTTCCGCTACGGCAGAAGCCACCATTAAATGGGTGTACTCTTCCTTAGAATAACCCTGAATATCTAAAGGATTAATGCCCTTCTTTTTTAATAGATAATCCAATAGAACTCTGGTTCCTGACCCTTTCTGTCTATTAATAAACTTAATATCCTTTTTAACTAAATCATCTATTCCTTTGATATTTTTTGGATTTCCTCTTTTTACCATTATCCCTTGTTCTCGGTATGTTAGATTCACAATTATCAATTCTCTCTGAGGAAGCATCTTTTTTATGTATGGAAAATTATATTCTCCACTCTCCGGATCCAATAGATGAGCGGTGGCAAGGTGGGTTCTTTTTTGTTTCAAGGCTAATAATCCCCCCATACTTCCTACATTAAAGGATACTAAATTAAAATCAGAAAACTCTTCTCGTAATTCATTTCTTAAAATATCCAAAACTAAATCATGACTCCCGGTCACAATGATATTGTTCTTTATTCTATTTGAATCTTCTAAAAGTTCGACTTCTACTTCTTCTCCAAAATCTACCCCCTCTTTAAGCAAGGGAATACGAATCAGGGCATCTGCTTCTACCAAAGAAGTAACCACTCCCGCTCCTCGGGAAAGAGGATAGGACATTATCTTCCCATCTATATTTCCTAATTTTACTCTTAGAAATTCTTCATCTCCTAAATGAGAAACCACTTTGTGGGCCATATGAACTTTAATTTCTTCTCGCCTTTTTACAGTCAATCCTAATTTACGGAAAATTAAAGGTTTCAAAAATTGCTCTGCAGAAATAATCGCTGAGACCGGATAACCGGGAAGTCCGATAAAAGGAGTATTATCAATGATTCCCAAAATTGTCGGTTTTCCGGGCATAATGGCAACTCCGTGAACCAAAACATCACCTATACTTTTAACAATCTCGGAAGTGAAATCTTTTGAGCCAGCAGAGGAACCGGCTATAACCACTACAATATCATTTTGTTGTTTGACCTTCTTTAAAACTTTTTTTAAATCTTGAGGAATATCTTTCACTATTTCGTATACTCTTGCCTCTCCTCCCCACTCGTAAATCAAACCTTTAATTATTTTAGAATTAAATTCAATAATTTTGCCAGGACTAATTTCTTCCCCTGGTGGAATCAATTCATCACCAGTAGGTATAACTGTTACCTTGGGCTTCCTACGGACAAAAAGTTGGTTTACTCCTCCTGCCAATAAAGCTCCGATATCTACTGGGCGGATTTTATGATTTACAGGGATAATTAACTGATTAGCTACCACATCTTCCCCAATGTTGCGGATATGTTGCCCCGGGAAAACTGCCGAAAATATTTTAACTTCTTTAATATTTTCTTCTTTTGAATCATCGGTAAAATTATTAGAAATATTTTTGTTCTTATCTCCTCTAAATTCATTTAAAAGATTTATATCCTCAATCTTTATAACTGCATCAAAGCCATGAGGTATAGGATTACCGGTATTTATAAAATAAAAGTCTTGATTAATCTTTAAATTAATTGGAGAAGATTCAGAAGCTTCGTAAGTATCCCTTGCTCTGACCACTACTCCATCCATAGCTGCTACCTGATAATGCGGAGAAGATATCTTGGCAAAAACTGGTTCTGCAGTAATTCGACCTAGGGAATCTTCAGTAGAAACCAATTCCCCTTTTAGAGGCTGAGCAAGTTTGTATTTTAATAAAGTTTTATAAAATTTTTCTTGAGCTTCTTTTAAAGTTAATTTACTTAAATATATATTTCTTCTCAAATCAATTTTTCCTCCCCTAAATAGTCGTTAGTACTTAGTTAGCTAGTTAACTGGTTTGTTGGTTAATTAGTTTAGTATTAATTCTTCAATATACTTTCCTCAACCAGCTAACTATTCCTCTTCACGAGATACGAGATACGAATATGGTTTTTAGCTTAATATAGTAAAGATATGATACATCATGTTTATTTGATTCAACACGGAGTGTCATATTAAACATTAAAATAATCTAACCCTTACTTTGCTGCCCTTTTCTACTCCTTCGATATTTAATCCTATCTTTATTAAACCTGAAGCTCGAACCATAGTAGAAATTAATCCTGATTTTCCCAGAATAGGCTCGGCATAAAATTTTTCACCTTCTTTATATACAAATACCCGTACATAATCTTCTCTCCCCGAATTTGAAACCATATTGCAGGTCAACTCTGCTTCTATTTCTTTGGTAGAATTATAATTATATTCTCCCCCCTGTAACCAGCTAATTAAAGGCCGTACAAAAAGGTCAAAGATTATCATCGCTGAGACTGGATGACCGGGCAAGCCAAATATCGGCCTATTATCAGCTACAGCAACTATAGTAGGTTTCCCTGGTTTTACTGATACTCCATGAATTAACACACCAGGTCTTCCTAACCTATTAAGCACTTCTAAGGTAACATCTCTTACCCCTACTGAACTCCCTCCGGAAATAATTACCGCTTCTACCTTATCTTCTTTGATAGTCTTTTTTATCTCCTGCTCCAATAGAATAACTTCATCTTTAATAATTCCTCTATAAACAGGAACCCCATCTGCCTCTTCAATACAAGCTCCAAGGGTGTAAGAATTTATATCCCTTATCTGCCCTATTCGAGGTTCGCCTTCAGCTGGGATTATTTCATTGCCCGTTGAAATAATAGCAATTTTAGGTTTTCTATAGATTTTGATATTAGTTTTCCCTATTCCAGCTAAAACTCCTATACCCTGCGGACGTAATCTGTGTCCTTTTCTTAATATAATCTCTCCTGTTTTTAAATCCTCATCCTCTCGGACTACATTTTCCCAGGGAGAAATTGACCTCCTTGCCTCAATGGTAGTATCATCAATCTGTTCAGTATATTCTACCATCATCACCGCATTTGCTCCCCCAGGAAGCATACCTCCGGTGGATATTTTTACCGCCTCTCCAGGGTTGATCTTAAATTCAGGTCTAACACCCATCTTTATTTCTCCTATAATCTTCAAATAGAAAGGTAAACTATCAGTTGCTCCAAAAGAATCTTCTGCCCTAATGGCATAACCATCCATTGTAGAACGATTAAAACCAGGCAGATTAGCGGGTACAACTATCTCTTCCGCCAAAAACCTATGTAAAGCTATTTTAACATCGACTTCCTCTATGTTGTTCTGGGTTATCTCCTTTAAATTTAAATGATCTTTTAGCATCGTAATTACCTCTTGGGAGGTATTAACTTTAAATAAGGGTTTTGCCATGTTCGCTGTTTATCTCCTAATTATTAATTGTTTATATATACTGTTTTATAAATATCTCGTTTTTTAAAATTAATATAATTTTATTGCCGAAGCTTTAAAGGTTAAATAAACCTTGCTTCCCAGATTAAGATTCATCTTAAAAAATGATTCTCTGGTAATAATCACCACTAAAGGGATACCAATATCTATTTCTAATTTTACCAAATGATTTTGCTCAATAATCTTTGTTATTTTCCCTAAAAAGGAATTTCTGGCACTGGATTGAAGCTGTTCATAAGATAAGATTATATCTCTGGGGTCAATAGAAATATATGCCAAACCAATTTTTTCACTTACTATAGCAAATTTTATATTTCCTGCAGTTTTAAACCATTTTAAGCCATCTTCTTCTACTATTTCTCCCCGAAGAAGGTTTTCCGGAACTTGTTTAATAATTTTACCATCCAAAAGGGAAATCACCTCATCAGCTAAACGATAGGCCTGGGAAAGGTCGTGAGTAGTAAATATTACAGTAGTTTTAATCTCTTTCTTTATTTTTTTAATAATTCTTTCCACTACATCTATGTGCTTTTGATCCATACTTGTGGTAGGTTCATCTAAAAAAAGAATTTCTGGCTCTATTACTAAGGCTCTGGCAATCACCACTCGTTGAGCTTCTCCGCCCGATAATTGGTTTGCTTTTCTATCTTTAAAACCGGAAAGTCCTACTATATTTAAAGCACTTCTAATTCTACTTTTTTGAACTTTAGGAGGAATTGATCTTATTTTTAATCCATAGGCAATATTATCATAGACTGTAGAATGAAATAAGAAAGGATCCTGATTTACTAAAGTTATTCTCCTTCGAATCTCTAAGGTATCAGAATTTGATTTATTGGTAATTTCTTGATCGTAAAAAAATATTTGACCTTCATTTGGTTTCTCTAATAAATTTAAAATATTGAGTAAGGTGGTCTTGCCCGACCCGTTTGGACCTACAATAGCATAAATCTTACCTTCTTGAAAATTCAAATTATCTACATCTAATACAATTTTATTATTATAAACTTTTTTTAAATTTCTAACTTTAAATATTAATTTATCCATATTTTAAGTTTACACTCTCTTACTTTGAAAATAGTGGAGTAAAATATTTATACTAAAGGCGACAAATAATAATATAATTCCCAGGGCAATAGCAAAACCAAACTCTCCTTTGGTACTCTCCAGGGCAATGGCAGTGGTCATAACCCGGGTACTTCCTTTTATATTTCCTCCTAACATCATAGCAGCCCCAACCTCGGCAATTACTCTTCCAAATCCAGTAATTACCGCAGCTAACACTGCATAACGGGCTTCTTTAATTACCATCCAGGCAGATTGGGCTTCGGTTGCTCCCAGAGTTAATACGGTATTCCTAACCCTTTTATCAATCCCCTGTACTGCTGAATGAGTGAGAGCAATAATTATAGGGACAGCCAATATAAACTGTCCAATAATCATAGCCGAAGGGGTATATAATAGACCAAAGACTCCCAGTGGTCCTCTTCGAGAAATTAAAGAATAAACAATCAGTCCTATAACTACTGTTGGTAAGGCTAATAGGGTGTTCACCAAAGCTACGCTAAATCTTTTTCCCCAATAATCTTTTACCGCCATTAAAAATCCTAAATATACTCCCAATAATGAGGCTAAAATAACAGCAGTCAATGATACCTTTAATGAAAGTAAGACAATATTGAATATTTCGCTATCTAAAGTAAAGATTAATTGAAAAGCCTTCTGTATCCCTTCAATAATAAAATCCAAAATATCACCTCGAGTAATAAATTCGTATAGAGTATCGTGTATCGCGTTAAAAACCAGTATCTCGTATCTCGTGAATCGTATCTCGTATGTATTAGTTAGCCAGTTACCCGGTTTGCCAGTTTACCGGTTAAGGATTGGTTAACCAGTCATCAGTAAGTAAAGGCGTATAGCAATAAGCAATACGCCTTTACTTACTGAAAACCGAGAACTGAAAACTGTAAACCAAAAACTATAAACTTGCATCTTGCAACTTGTATCTAATACTAACGACTATTCACTATTCACTATCGACTATTTAATTGCCATTGGATGGAAAAGGATTTCTCCTTCTTTCTTATATTCTCCAATTATTTTCTGGCCTTCTACTGAAGTGACCCAGGCGATTAATTGCATAGCTTCCATATATTTTGCCTGAGGATAACGAGTAGGATTAACTGCCATTATGCCATAAGGATTAAATAGTAGACCATCTCCTTCAGAAAGAATAATTAAATCTATCTTATTCTTATAAGCCAAAAATGTGCCTCTATCACATAAGACGTAAGCTTGTTTCTCATTGGCAACTTGTAAGGTTGCACCCATCCCCTGGCCAATTTCCATATACCATTTCCCCCCAGGAGAAATCTTCGCGCTTTGCCATAAACTCTTTTCCTTTTTATGAGTCCCAGAATCATCACCCCGAGAAACAAAATAAGCCTTGCAGTCAGCAATCTTTTTTAAAGCTAAAATTACATTGCTTTCAGCTTTAATCTCTGCCGGGTCATTAGATGGTCCAAGAATAATAAAATCATTAAACATAACATCTCTTCTGTTTACTCCATAACCTTCTCCAATAAATTCATCCTCTGCTGCTCGGGCATGAACTAATACTACATCTACATCTCCATTCTCCCCTAGTGCAAGGGCTTTCCCGGTACCAACTGCAATAACTTCAACCTTAATTCCATATTTTTCTTCGAAGGGAGGCAATAAAACCTCCAGCAGCCCCGAATTTTCCGTACTGGTAGTAGTGGCTAATTTTAGGCGAATAGGGCTAGCATAAACTGAACCAATTAATATCATACTAACAGCAAATAAAAACACTGCCTTAAAAATAATATTTTTCTTCATCGATATTTCTTCCCTTTCTTGTAATTAAATTTAACACCACACAACAAAAAAACCAACACTGTGTCCGGTGTTGGTTTGCAAGTTTAAATCATAATATCAGTCCTCCTTTCCAAACACGGGAGGAATAAGAGTTTCCTCTTATTCCCTATCGGCTAATCCACCGTCGTTTTCACCTTAGGTGTGATAGCTCGGAGAATATTTTTTTATAAAAAAATATAAGCAAGAAATATCTTTGCATATTATAATATTTTTTCTTTATTTAAGCAAGAATAATTCGTATCTCGTATCTCGTGAATCGTATCTCACATTTAGTTAGCTGGTTAGTTGGTTAATTGGTTAGCGGTTAAGATAGCAAAAAATGAATCAGTATTGCGTAAAAAAGGGATTAGTTTTTTAAAATTTTTGACATTGGGGACAGATGAATGAGCTTCTACCTTCTATCCTTACAACTTCTATAGAATGTCTACACTTTATACAAGGTTCTCCTTTTCGGGCATAAACCTGTAATTTTTTTGCAAATTTTCCTTTTTCACCATCTGTGTCTCGATAAGCTTCATCGGCTACCGTACTCCCCCGAAGTTCGACTGCTTCACTTAACACCAGTTTAATCTGCTGATACAAATTTCTAACTTCTTTTTTATTGAGAGAAGAAATTAATCGTAAAGGATGGATATTCGATCTATACAACACTTCATTAGCATAAATATTACCTAATCCAGTGACAAGCTCCTGTTTCATTAAAAAAGATTTTATTTTACTGTTTTTCTTTTTATTTAATATCTGAATAAAAACTTCTTCTGTGAAATAATCCTCTAAAGGTTCAACCCCTAATTTAGTTATACTTTCTACTTCGTCAATGTTGGAAACTAAAAATATTTTTCCGAATCTTCTAACATCATTAAAAACTAATTGGGTATCATCTGTAAAAGTAAAGATAAGATGGTTATGCTTGGGGTTAATTTCTTTCTCTGTAATTTTATTATCATAAAGATAGATTAACAGTCCGGTCATCCCTAGATGAACTATCAATTTATCTTCTGAATCTAGATGAATAATAATATATTTCCCGCGACGGTCTACCTCTTTAATCTTTTTTCTCTTTATTTTAGTAATAAACTCTCCTAAATATGGTTTTTTTACTATTTTATCAACGTTTACTACTATATCTTTTATCTGTTTATTCTTAATTTTTTTCTGAAGGCCTCTCCTGATAGTTTCTACTTCTGGTAATTCAGGCATTGTTTTCACCTCTTTACAGATTAACTGATTTGCCGATTCTCCAATAAATTAATTCACCAATTACCCAATTGACCGATTTACCAATTAATTTAGTTACCCGGTTCGTCAGTTAACCAGTTAATATTAATTAGCCAATTACCTAATTGCTGATTTACCGACTAACCAATTAGTTAGTAAATATTTAGCATAAAGAAAAATCACAATTATTATTTAAGAATTTAGATGTCATTAGTCAGAAGTCAGTAGAACATACAATTTAAACATACTTTTATAACTTAAAATCATTCTGAATCCTGAATTCTGGCTCCTGACTTCTATTTTCTTCGTCGAGTAGATGAACATCTCTCAACCTTAGGAACGGCTTTGTATTCCCTGTTTGCTTCCTGTTTCCTTTGGAAGTGTCACAATATTTGTT
>LDZT01010234.1_pt1 | contig 20087 bp, 19 predicted proteins | sample 615521 | NCBI WGS metagenome assembly LDZT01 (sample SAMN03408292, study PRJNA278302) | terrestrial metagenome | isolation source: oil reservoir sample SB1 | place: USA: Alaska, North Slope, Schrader Bluff formation | collected 2011-09
CAACTTGTATTTTTTCTTCTTTTGAAAACTTTCTTCGGAGGGAGAATATAATTTTTTAGAAAAAGCCGGCTCAAAATAAACGCCATTATTTTTAACGTTGTCGTACCCATGCTCTGACAAATAATCATAAAGCAATTTTGAGTTAACAATGGGTATTAGAGATTCGTTTGTTAAAGTATTATAACAACGTAAATGATAATCTCCATGATCATAGAAGAATGTTTCTACTTCCTGCATTATATAAAATGTTTTGCCTACTATAGTTTTTGTATTCAAGACTGAATCTGCATTATTCCACATTGTACACATAAAATGGTCATTCTCACCTATTTCAAGATATTTGGGAGATTCTGTAGAATAAAACTCAATCTCTTGATCAAAATTAAGATCGAACAACTCTAAAAACTCGTTAAATATGTTCCTCTCTGGATTTTGCGAAATAATTCTAAGTTCATAATTATATTTTTGAGCGAACTTAACAGCTAATATTAATGCTGTAGCCTTTCCCCCAAAAAAACAGCTTTTATTAAATCCGTTATAAACAATATTAATCCTCGGAGAGCTATCTTCCACAGAAAGAGTTTTGAGAGGGAGGCTTTCTTGAAAATAAGACTTCACTAGCTCGGTTACAGAAATTTGAGATTCAAAATCATCTCCTAAGTTATTTTTTAAAGCATACAGAATTGGGTTCTCTCCAGTTTCGAAAGCTTCTGGATATTTAGCAAAAAAACTTGTGATACTAAAACCCTCACTCGGACTTCGATTCTCCTTCCAGCCATAATGATAAAAATGGCTAGCTGCATCCAGACCAGCAATGGCAACATCAGCATTATTCTCAAGATAATATTTTTCATCGAAGAAAGGACTCGTTTTTATCCTTCTAATATCTCTTCTTTCCCTCCAATTTTTTAAATATCGAATTGCTTTATCAATAAACATTTTTACACTTATAAAAATTACATGCCATTATATATTAAAAAACTTCTAGGTTCCACAATATCTTATAATCTAAACTTTTTACAAGCTTCATCAAAAAGTTAACATCTTTCTGATAAAAACTCTCTAGTTATATACTTTAAAGGTCTGCTAGCCCTTCCTTGGCAAATTCTGTTTAATAGATAGCTCTTCGTTAAAAAGCTTATTCCAAGATAGCATATTAATTAACTTAATAAAGAAAAGAGTATATACTGCTGTCAAAATAGCTCGAGACAAGGAGACTAATTTATATGGATCATAAAATTTACCGATAAAAGCAAAAAGGTTTTTGCTTGAAATTCCGAGACTCAAAGGCCGAACTATCTCTGGAATAATTGCATTGTTCCATCTTAGAAGCAAGAATGGGAAAGCTAAGACAACAATCACATTTAAGATCCAAAACTGAGACCACTTTTTCTCTGTTAGAAAAGCCAAAGCGAAAAATGGTATCCCCCAAGCGTAATATTGGGGATGTAAGAAAGAAATAGAATACAAAGAGGCAAATACAAGAGAGATATATTTAAGGACTCTATGCACGTCTCGGTTTCCTACCATCCAATCCAAAAAGGCAAAAAAGGAGATAACTGTATAAACACTAAAGAATATAGGAAGCTTTACATCTGCAGCCGTTTGAATATAAGTCCCCCACAAATAATTGACATGCGTTCCATCGGTTAACCAGTCAGCCATAGTCTTTGTCAACATGAAGTTCTGAAGTCCAAGAAATACTATAAATGGAAGAATCATTAACAAAAAATATCCTATCTTTTGCTTAATATTTTTACCTATCAACATTGTAACAACGGGGATTAATAGTAAAAAGGACATTCTAGTAAGTGGAGCTAACCCAAACAATAAAGCTGCCCAAAATTGTTTATCTCTTTTCCAGAAAAACAATGCTCCTAGAATGAAAGCTATTGGAATAGTCTCGTACCTTCCAAACATGTAGACCCCAAATATAAGGATAGGGTTTAAGAAGTAAAAGATACTAAGCTCCAACTCTTTTTTACGATTTAATTTAAATATCTTCACCAGAAGATAGAGACTGAGTATATCAAAAAGTAAATACGGTATTTTTAACATAAAAAGAACAAACCTCGATGTTGAAGTCGACAATTCTCCACCGAGAAAAGTTTGTATCCATTCTCTTGGCAGAAAAATGTCATAAAGACGAAGAGTTATTACTTCAAAGAAGTGAGATAATGGATCTGTAGTACTTAATACACTTTCACCTTCAAACGCATAAGAATAAGCTCTGTTATACGTGGACAACAAATCTACGTGTGTAAAGAAAGGCATCAACAAGAGTCTTATAAAAATACCAATAATCAATATTTGAATCCAAGGAGAAAGCTTTTTAAATTTTCTTATTAAGGACATAATACGAACAATTATAATTTAAGTTAAAGAAGACAATCTCTATATTTCACTCAAACATGATAACTTAAAACTGAAAAATCTTAAAGTTAAGAATAAGGGGTCTAGAATAGTTGGGAAATTAACAAGCATTCTTTATAAAGATAAAAAATCCCTAATAAACAGTCCAGAAATATTTAATAACCTCTATCATATTTAAAATGAAATACGGAGAATAGGCAATTGAAGTAGCTAAAGCTGCACCCTCAGCCCCCATCTTTGGAATGAGAAAAAAGTTCAATAGAACATTCAAAATTAATGCTATTGTCAAATTAATAGCCCTCCTATTTGCCTTACCAACGTAATCAAGAAAACCGCTTAGTAATATCGCAACTGAATACATTAAGGTATAAGGGACTAGATATTGCACAGACTTAACAGCTTCTATGTAAGACTCTCCATATAACAAATTGATTATAAACCCAGAGCCAAAAATCAAAATCAGAGATATTGGTACAAAAATACCTAGATCAATTAGTACTAATCTCCAAAACTTTTTTTCTAATTTCTTAACATTATCACTATTTATCTTTGCAAATACTGGCATTACCCCCATGGATAATGCAAGGGCAATTTGAGGAAGTTTTCCTGTTAACTGCTTCGCTATATTATATAGACCAGTCTCATAATCAGTTGAAATAGTGTTGATCATAATAGTATCCAATTCCGTTAAAACTAAAAACCCTATACTAATAATAAATAATGGAATGGCATATTTAGCCATATCCTTATTAACCTTATACGAAATCTTAATTTTTTTCTTATGAAAATAATCAAAATAGAATATTGTAAGACCTACTAAAGAAGCTAAGAATAAAGAAATTACAAATGCAATCAATATAAAAGTTATTGACAATTCAAAGAAATAAGCGAATATTAAAAGAAGCATTAAGCGGCTGCCAAATTCTGCAATATTTACAAAAAAATTATATTTAATCCGATGTAATCCACTAAAAACACTTTTAAAAAATTCACTAAATGTGCTTAAGAATATAAAAACACTCCCTAAAACAATAAATTCAAGATACTCAGGAGATTTTGTAAGAATTAAAATTATAAAAAATAAAATTGGAGCAACAAATAAAGCAAATAGAGAAGCTACAATTCTAGTATTAAGAGACTGTTTGAGAACATCTTCAATATTCTCTTTTGGGGATTCGGCAAGAAACTTTTTTACCGATGCGTTAACACCAAAATAAGCAATCGTAGACAAAATTGTAAGCAAAGAGAAAAGGAAGGACCAACGGCCTAATTCTTCAACAGTAACATTTCTACTTAATACAATACCAAAGAGGAAATAAAGTACAAAGGTCCCACCCTTAGTAAATACTGCCCAAAGAGTCTCCTTGATTTCTTTTGATACTAATCTCGATAATTTTATAGCCATCTCGTTAAATCTCTATTAATAAACTTTTGTAACTCATCAATATCTTCCTCAAAATATTCAATTAATTTATCCTTATCATAAGAGACTTCTTCAATTGAATTCTTCATATTGATTCTCATAACGAAATCTTTTAAGCCTATTCTCTTTAAAAAAGTAGTCAACTTCGCTAGGCCTAATCTGGTTGTAATTCTTGTATAGGTACTCATAATGTTTAGGAGGAGTTTACTTCTTGTTGAACCAGCTGGATTACTTTTCTCTCCTAGACCCTTTGGAATGAAGTTTTTATCAACCCCCAAGATACTGTAGGCTCTTCTTATTACACTCTCCGGATTGTTTTTAATGTCATCTAAAAAGAATATGTGTAATTGTTCTCTCTTAAAATATTTTAAATAATTTTGTATCTGTTGATAATACAAGCCCTTCTCTAAACATTCATCTACCTCTCCAATAACTTCCATAAATGGTCTATCCTCTACCTTCAACTTGTTTCTATACATTTTGTATTGAGATACAGCTCTACTCACAGGATCCCTCAGACAAATAAATACGTGAATATTGGGAAATCTCCTTGAGATATTTTTAGGAGCCTCTTTATCATAAAGGTAAAAAGTCGAAAACTCCCCTTTGAGGTTACCTCCTTTACAATGTACAAAATGATTCTTATACCATTCCCAACTTTTTTCTCTTTTTTTATTAATACCACCTCTGATATATGAATCTCTTTTGTTGAAGTAATGTATCTCCTTTGGCTCAGACATACAAATATTTGGATGTGCACTCAACATATCGGCAAGCCAAGTAGTTCCAGCTTTTTCTGCTCCTACACCAATGAAATCTAGTTTAAAATCCGCCATTAAATATGTATATTAAATTATTTCTCTTTCAATATTCTAGCTGGGACTCCACCTACTATTACATTACTTGGGACATCTTTAATTACTACAGCATTTGCCCCAATATCAACATTATCACCGATAATAATACCTCCCAGAATTTTAGCACCACTACCAATTCTAACATTATTACCTATGATAGGAGACTCACCACCTGTATACTCGCGACTTCCAATAATAACATTGTTATATGTAGTACAATTATCTCCGATCTTCGATTGAGGATTAATAAATATCCCACCAAAATGAACTACCCTTAAATTCTTTCCTATAAAAGTTTTACCATAAATCTCAATGCCTGTTATAAGGGAGATTAGTCTCCAAATAGGAAAATAAAAATAATATAAAGGTCTCAAAAATTCGCTCATATATAAAAAGTTAGCAATTCGGTAATTATACAATCCCCAATATGAAGGGGAGATAATCCTTTTTAAAATACTAATCGATTCTTTCATAGTTCGAATACAGATTTAATTAACCTCTTTGACCCTTACACACTTCGTTAATTAGTGTCTAAAAGAGACAAATAATATTCATTCAACTTATAATTATAAGAACTGATTGAAAACTCCTTTGCAGAAGCAACCGCTTTCCTAGACAATCTATCTCTCAAGCTATTGTTAGATCTAATCAATCTAACCTTTTTGAGTAAACTTTTGTCATCTTTATTATTAAATAATAGTCCATTACTTTTATCTGTAATAATTTCATTAAAAGCCGGAACATTTGTAGCAATTACTGGTATGCCAATGGACATAGCTTCCAAATATGTTAAACCCATGGGTTCAACATTAATTGAGGGAACTATGAGCAAATCTAAAGCAGAATAAAAGCTTTCGATATTAGATACAAAACCTAGTAACTTAACATTATCTAACTTGTTCGTTTTAATATAGTCATTAATTTGATCAAAATCATCTCCAACTCCTGCTATTAAAAATACAGAGTCCTTTTCTTCTATAAGTTGTTCTGCAACCTTTAAAAAAAGACTCCAACCTTTCCTAGGAATAAGTCGTCCAGCAAAACCTATCAAAAATTTATCATTACCAATATTATTCTCAGATCTAAAACTTGCACCCCTAAACTCTTTTTCCTTATTTGAAAATCTCTTAGTATCTATGGGGTTGTATAAAAGTTTTATTTTATCAATAGGAACATACCTCTTCAGAGAAGACTGAACTACTCCCGAGATTGCAATAAAGCCATCAAAAATCTTTCCAGAGCATTTCAACAAATTTTTATATATAAACATAAATAAGCTCCCCCTCTCAACTGCATTCAAAATTGTTCCATGTTCGTGATAAACAAACTTTACTTCTTTTCTAGAATTGAAAAACAAAGAAATAAGTAATCCAATCATTAAAGAGTTTGTTAAATGTAGATGAACTATTTGTATATCATTATTCCTGATAAATCTTTTTAATTTGAAGATATTACTAATATTAAACTTTGAGTTCCTAGTTTGTTGTACGATACGAGCTTGGATTTGAATCTCATTATCCGTTCTTCTTAAAGGGTAAACCCACAACTCATTATCTCTATAATCATTTTCCACAATACTCTTAACAACAACTTGAGCCCCCCCCATAGTTAGTTTATCAATTACATGAACTATGTTCATAAAATTTATTGAATTTTTGAAATAACATATAAATACTTTCCACTCTTGCTAGGTTCAATATCCTCTACTATCTCGAACTCTATATCAACATCCTCTCCAAATACTTCACCAAATAAATGTCTAATTTCCTCTCTCTCTTCTTCCCAAAGCTCTCTATCTTTTACTACAACCTTAATCCTTATTCTATCAATACTTTCCTGTATAACCTGATACTTAGAAAAAGACCCAAACAAACTACCATCCTTCCTATAATAAAACATAGAAGTAACAGCAGCACCATCTACTGTACGACTCTTAGTCCTTAAAACTGAATTAATTCTACCCTTAACCGCTTTAATATAATCCCACCTTTCTCCAAACTCCCCTACATCACCTATCTCATACCTTATCAAAGGCATAGAATAATTGGTTAAAAGTGTAACGTATATTTTAGAATCTATAATTTCTACATAATGATTCCATACACTCAATCTTAACTCATCTTTACCACAAGCCATATCACCAACCTCTCGACTCCCATACCTGTTATATACATCACAAAGGAAAACGTTTTCTATTAAACTTCTAGCTTCATCAATTAAAGTCCCAGCAGAAGTAAGAATCCCATTATCAGGAGAGTATATATCCAAATTATTATCATTGATAAACTTACTAAACTCAAACATAGATTGAACATAAGATTCTACCCAATGAGGCTTATACTCATTCCACTCATCTACGTATCTTCTCATCTCTTTCTTTGACATTTTGAATGTATTAAACTCTTTCCTGTTAAATATGAAATTTCTAAATCTCATTTCTAGAGTTTCTTTACCCTCTAAGAGATCTCTCTCAGAACCCCAGAATCGCAATTCTTTTTCTCCAATACCCTGTCCAGCCACATATCTGTAGTACATCTTGTTCGCAACATTCCAATCATCATACTCCCTGTCTTGAATAAACTTTACAGGTTCTCCTGTAGAACCTCCAGAAGTATTCTCAAAAGGTTTTCTACTTTGATAATCCTTACTTAGCATACTATCCTTCTGAGATCTCAATATCTCTTTAGTTAATATCGGTATATTCTTAAAGTTTTCTAGATATACTTTACCCTTTTTAACTACTCCACTCTCTTCTAATACCTCTGTATAGTAGGGTACATTCTCGTATGAATGTAATAATAATTTCTTAAGTTTATCTTCCTGTAAATCCTTTAACTTATCCTCAGACAACTTTGAATACTCAATTATCTGATTATAATATTTCATCCTATTACTACCCTGTAGGAAGGATAGTACATATATTAAAGGTTTTCTCCAGTTAACCATCAATAGAATTATATAACCTTAAATAACTCTCCCCCATCTTCTCCCAACTCATATCTTCTGCCTTCTTTCTACTCTCTATTCCCATATCCTTAACTAACTCTCTATTACTATACAACTTCTCTAAAGCATTATAAATATCATTTACACTCTCTTTCTCTACAATAATACCATTAGAACTATTTACTAACTCCTTAGTACCACCTACATCTGTAGCTATTACAGCTAAACCACTAGCCATAGCCTCTAACAAACTATTACTCATACCCTCATTCTTAGAAGGAAGAACAAACACATGAGCAGTAGGTATAACCTTAGCTATATCTTCCCTATCTGTCTCTCCAAAGAACTTAACTTTATCCTCTATACCTAATTCTTTAACTAAATCCTCTAACTTCTCTCTCTGATTACCATCACCATAGAACCTTAACTCAACATCATCCTTACCCTTAGAAAACTTACTAAAAGCCTTTATTAAATAATCTAACCCCTTCCTCTCTATCAACCTAGAAGTAGAAACTACTACAAAACCATCTTCTTTCTCTTTAGGTTTAAATATATCAATATCTACACCATTATATATAACTCCTATCTCCTTCTTATCATATGCCTCATACGCTAGGTCTCTTAACCCTTCTGAGTTAGCTACTACATACTCTGATTTCTTCCATATTAATTTTGATAGATGTTGGAATATATATTTATCTAACTTCTCATACTTCTTACTGTAAAAAGGTACATCACTACCTCTTAAAGAAGTAATATATGGTTTACCACTTAACATAGCTAAGAAACCACAAGGTATACCAAAGAAAGCATGTATTAGATCATATCTATCTCTATTCTTTCTAATCCATCTATATGCTTTAAAGGAATATTTAAGTAAATTCTTATTACTCTGATTATGTAAATCACCCTCTTTACCAATATCCAACCTTATAATCTTAATATTACTACCTATATCTTCTTCTTTATACTCTCCAACAGACGATGTAAGTAATATTACATTAATATCTTTCTTATCTTTTAACTGCTGTAAGAGATTATATGTAGCTGTAGCAGCACCTCCACCTAAAGGAGGGTATTCGTAGTTTAAGATTAGTGTTTTCATTTTAATCATTTCTTTCTAATAACAAGTATATACTCGCTGGGGAAAAGCTTTTTCACCCCGATATATTTATCTAAAAATCCAAAGATTTTCTGAGAAAGAATATTCAAAACAATAGCCACGTATTTTATTAATGGGATCCAATAGAATAACAATATTATTGTTTTCGAAAAATATCTCCCCGTTAGAGAAAAAATGCCTCCAAGTTCAAACAACTCAAGCACCTCAAAGCCATTGTCTTCGGATATTAACTTTAAAGCATACTTGGTATATCGGAAATAATCATAGGGTTCATTGTGTAACTCTATCAAAAAGGGTGTAGAAATAATCGCGACACCTTTTATCTTTAAAATTCTGTTTATTTCCCGTAGAGCCTTATCCGGATAAGGTACATGCTCAAGAACTTGATTACAAAAGACAATATCAAATCGATTATCCTCCAATTTGGTCTCAGCTGCTGTTCCAATATAATCTAGGTCCTCATGAGTTTTTTTAAAATCGAGGCTATAATAATTGTCAGAATATTCTCCAATAATATCTCTATAAGGAAGTCTGCCTGCTCCTAAATCAAGAACCTCAGAATCCTTAGAGAGATATTTCCTGAATAGATGTTCAAATACCGTTTTCAAGTTATTCCCTACAACAGAACTATTCCAATATACCCACGTACCATAATACTTGTCGGCATAACTATCTTGTTTTTTCTTTAATAACTTTTTTAAAGACATAACTTTATACATTCCATTTTAACTCATAATACCCCTCAAACCACTCCACAAACTTCTCTATACCCTCATCTAATGTAGTTTTAGGACTATAACCTAACATCTTCTTAGCTTTAGAAGTATCTGAGTAAGTAATCATAACATCACCCTGTTGCATAGGCAATAAGTTCTTCTTAGCCTCTATACCCATATACTTCTCTATAAGGTCTATCATATAACCCAACTCATCAGGACTACCCTTACCCAAATTAAACACCTCATTCTCATAATCACTCTCTAAAGCTAAACAAACACCATCTATAATATCATCTATATATGTAAAATCTCTCTTTAAATCCTTACCGTAATTAAATACAGGAATCTCTTCATCATTCATCATCTTCTTAGCAAATTTGTATATAGCCATATCAGGTCTACCCCATGGACCATACACTGTAAAAAATCTTAAACCAATTGTCCTTAAACCAAACAAATGATTATATGTATATGCAATTAACTCATTGGCCCTCTTACTAGCTGCATACAAAGAAATTGGATGATCTACATCATCTAACTCACTACAAGGATACTTCTCACCATTACCATATACAGAACTAGAAGAAGCATATACAAACTGTTCTATACCATTCTCCTTAGTAAGATTAATCATATTAACAAACCCTACTAGATTTGCATCAGCATATACATATGGATTCTCTATTGAGTATCTTACACCAGCTTGTGCAGCTATATTACATACCTTATCAAACTCATTCTCTTCAAATACCTTCTTTAAATCTTCTAAGTCAGATATATCTAATCTATACAACTTAAAGTTATCATACTCCTCCAGTATCTTATTCCTATCTTCTTTTAAAGAAACTTCATAATAGTCATTAAAGTTATCTATACCTACTACCTCATTACCTTCATCTAACAATCTTTTAGCTAAATGAAAGCCAATGAAACCTGCTGTACCTGTTATTAATATTCTCATAATTAAGAAGCCATATTCTCAAAATTAAATATCTTACTCATCTTCTCTTTATCTAAATAGTTTCTAGCATCATAGAAATTCCTAGATTTCATTGTATCAGCTAACTTAACAAAATCTAAATCCTTAAACTCTGGCCAATCAGTAGCTAAAACAACAGCCTCTGAATCCTTAAAAACCTTCTCTACACCCTCTGTATAAACCATGTTATCCCTCTCAGGAAATAGTTCTTTAGCCTCCTCAATAGCTTGGGGATCCGTAGCAACAACATCATACCCCTTATCAGACAACGCCTCACACAACCTACCAGCAGGAGAAACTCTAACATCACTAGTACCCTGCTTAAAAGCCAAACCTAAAACACCAACCTTACCCTCCTTAACACCCATCTCCTCTAACTTCTTGATAACAAAATAAACCTGATCCTCATTAACCTTAAGAACCTGATCAAAGAAATCATAATCAACATCATGCTCCCTTAAAGAATTGATCAAACCCTTAACATCCTTAGGAAAACAGCCACCACCAAAACCAATACCAGCATACAAGAAAGACCTACTAATTCTTCTATCCATACCAACACCATCCATAACCTCATTAACATTAGCACCAACCTTATCACAAATTCTAGCAATATTATTTGCAAAACTAATCTTAGTAGCTAATAAAGTATTCGCACAAACTTTAATAAGCTCTGCACTCTCTAAACAAGTTGAAATACACTTCTCTCTAAAATCTCCCTCCTTATGATCATTATTAACCATATGATTCATTGCATACCTACTAATCTCTGGAGTCTCGTCCATAATCTGAGGGGCAACCTTTTCGATATCCCCAAACAGATCAAACAAAATTTTTTTCTCTTTTTCTGTACCACCACCAACCACTATCCTATCCTGTACAATGGAGTCTATTACAGCTGCACCCTCTCTTAAAAACTCAGGAGAGGCTAAATACGAATACTCTAAATCAGGATTTGTCTTCTCTATGATATCCATAGCTTGTTTACCTGTACCGACAGGAACTGTACTCCTCTGTACAAATATTACTCCATCCTTAACATATCCTGCTGCATCTTCTACAGCTTTGAATATATATGTAAGGTCAAAACAACCATTAGAATCAGAAGGTGTACCAACAGAGAGAAATATTACATCTGCATCCTTAAGACCCTCTTCATAATCTAAGGTTGGTATTAGATTACCAGAATCTATACCATGCTTAATCAAATTATCTAAACCTAATTCATAGAAATATGATTTACCTTTTTTAATAGTCTCAATCTTAGATGGAACTACATCTATACAGTATGTCTTATGCCCTACTTTAGCTGTTAGAACACCTAGTGTAAGACCTACATACCCAGTACCAATGATTGCAATGTTCACTATATATTTGTATTAAATAATATATACTATCTCCAGTATATCAACAAGAAGTTTTAGGTCAACATTGAGAAATATCTTCAAAAATGGTAAAAATGGTACAGTTATTTATACTAAAACAAAAATGAGAAAACAACCTAAGCTATCTATAGTTATACCAGTATTGAATGAAGAGGAGAATATTCCTACCCTTAATGATCGAATTAAAAAAACTTTAGATAATAAAGTTGATTACGAAGTAATATGGGTTGATGATGGATCTAATGATTCCACACCTGAGATCTTAAAAAGAATTACATCTGAAGATAGTAGAGTAAAAGGTCTAACACTAATGAAAAGAAGTGGCCAGAGTGCAGCTCTAATGGCTGGTATTGAAAAAGCTACAGGAGAATATATAGCCACTATAGATGGCGACAACCAGAATGATCCTAAAGACTTTCTAGCTATGCTTAAGAAACTAGAAAAAGAAGATTTGGATGCTGTAATTGGTTGGAGAAAGAATAGGTGGAACGGTAACTTCTTTAGAAGAATTCCATCATTAGTTGCCAATAAAATGATGAAGATTGCTTTTGGTGACTTAGGTATACATGATACCGGATGTATGGTTAAGGTTGTAAAAGCCAAAATTATGAAAGAGATAAAACTATACGGTGAATTACACAGATTCATGTCATACATGATTGGTATGTATGGGGCAAAGATGGGTGAGGTACCTGTATCTCACAAAAAAAGAGAAAGAGGTGTAAGTAAATACGGCTTAGGAAGAATGTTTACAGTTATCTTCGATATAGTAAATATAAAGTTCTTAAGTATGAAGAGAAAAACACCTATTCAATTTATGGGTCCTTTAGCATTGATTACATATTTTATTGGTGCTATAGCGGCAGGCTGGGCATTCTATGAAAAGTTCGTAAACGGTGTAGATCTTGATTCAAATCCACTACTAATATCTTCGTTTATTTGTTTAGTTATGGGAACTCAGTTTATATCTTTTGGACTACTAGGTGAGCTAATTCTTAGATCATATTATGATAATTCTGAAACAACAATATATGTTGTAAGGAAAGAATATTAACAATTCCTTTTCAATTCATTTTTCACTAGAGAATAATTCTACTCTACCTTGACCCTAAAATCCTCATGCTCATAACTCAAATTTATATTATAAAAAGGATCATACCCACCCATATCATAAATATATTTACCCCACTTATTCCTTAACTTCTTAGCATTTACCTCATCTCTCTCTAACTCTCCATCCTCAAACCTACTAACAGACTCATAATGAATAAGTTCTGCATAAGGAGTATATACATTATACAACCCCCTCTCAAACAATCTTATACCAAAATCAACATCCTGATAAGCAGGATCAAACTGAATATCAAAACCACCCATATCTATAAAAGTTCTTCTATTAACCAACAAACAAGCTCCTGTTAAAGCCAAATAATTCCTAACATTAACCAAAGCCCCATTATAACCAAAACTATCACCATCCATTAACCTATGCGAATGAGCAGCAGCACCACCAGCACCAACTATCACACCTGCATGCTGTATCCTCCCATCCTCGTAATACAACCTAGCCCCTACACTACCAACCTCAGACAACTGTACCCACTCCAACATACTCTCTAACCAACCATCACTTAAAACCTTAATATCATTATTTAGCATTAACATATACTCCCCATCTATCTGTCTACTAGCCCAGTTATACAATCTCCCAAAATGAAAAGGCTCATTAAAATCTAAAACCCTCACCCCTTCCCTCCCCTCTATCTCTTTAAAATATCCCAGCGTCTCCTCCTCTTCAGAATTATTATTAACAACCACTATCTCATAATTACCATACCCCGTATGTTCCCTTATACTATCTATAGCCCTCTTAAGATAATCTACCTTATCCTTAGTAGGAATAACTATACTAACCTTAGGATTACCAATAATATCAAGCTTAACCCTCCAACTACCCTCGAAAGCTCCCTTAAGCACCTTACCTTTTAATCTTCTTCTTTTTAAATACCTCTCCAAAACATATTTCTGATTCTCATATGCCCAATCCTTACTACCACTATTTGCTAGTGCTGTAGAACCTCGTGTAACCCTCCAATGATAAAGAACCTTAGGAATATGTACTACATTCCAAACCCCTTCGTACTCTGTAACATACCTCAAAACCAAATCCCAATCTTGGGCTCCTTCCGTTCCTTCAACCAATCTACCCAATTTATCTACAACATCTTTCCTATAACAAGTAATGTGTGTAGTATACATCTGTGAGGTTAAAGTATGTGGAGACCAATCCGGCCAAAAAGAAGGATCAAACCTCCTACCTCCCTCATCTATTTTGTCAAAATCACTATACAAAAAATCCACCTTAGGATTCTTCTCTATCTCCTTTGCTAACTCTAGAAGACAATTAGGAGATATCTCGTCATCACAATCCATAAATACAATGTAATCACCACTTACCATACTAATTGCATTATTACTATTCTCTACAATATTAATCTTACTATCTGTATCAATAAAACCTAATTGAACCTTCTCTGAATATTTTTCTTGGAATCCTTTTAAAAACTCTCGCGTCTTCTCTGTATCTTCTGTAGAACCATCAGATATACATAACTCCCAATTCTCATAAACCTGACCTAGGACAGAATCCAAAGCCTTCTGAAGCATCCTTTCACTCTTATTCCATACTGGGAATACTATACTAAACTTAGGCCCTTTTTTAAGACCCTCATACTCCATAACCATACTCTCATGATTAAGATACTGAGCTTCTACATTCTCCATCCATTCCACATATTGAACCTTTCTTAATCTAGAAACATCCCCTCCACTTACTACAAACCTATATACCTTTCTAAACATTCTTTTAAGGGTGGTACCTAATCCTTCTTTTCTAAGAAGAGTTTTAAACTGTTGGAAATAAAGAGGAATACGGTCAAGAACTCTTTTGATTGTCTCAAATACTCTCATAAGCCTCCTTTTTAAAGACTTCCCTTATATTTCTCCAAAATCTCTGCAGGATCCCCTATCTCATAAGTCCTATCCTCCTTAAGCCAAAGAACCCTATCTGAATACCTAGAAACAGAACTTAAAGCGTGAGAAACATATAATATGGATTTGGTTCCCTTAATACTGTCAAAATAGGCATAACACTTCTTCTGGAATTCGGCATCCCCTACTGCTAGAACCTCATCTAGAACTAAGATATCTGACTTAACTCTTATCGCTATTGAAAATGCTAATCTTACTGCCATACCTGAAGAGAAATTCTTTATGGACATATCTGCAAAGTCTCTAAGTTCTGCAAAATCAAAAATTTCATCTATGTACTTATCTAACTCCTTCTTAGTAAGACCTAATATTGTTCCATTAAGATAAACATTCTCTCTTGCACTAAGTTCTGGATTAAATCCTACCCCTAACTCTAAGAAAGGAACTAGATTTCCATTAACTTCTACGGATCCTTCATCTGGAACATATATCCCAGATACTATCTTAAGTAATGTAGACTTCCCAACTCCATTTGGACCTATGACACTAAAAAATTCTCCTTTCTTAACATCAAAGGATAAATTTTTAAGGGCAGTAAACTCTCTGTAATGTGTCTTTTGAAAAGGATTAAGAAATCTCTCTTGCAAAGTATTCTTGTTCCCCTTAACTGGAACCTTGAACTCTTTCGTTACATTCTTTACTTGTATTGCAATATCTTTTTCCATATTAGAAGTTTTCCGCTACCTTTAAGATTTTCTTTTTAAAATATTTATTTCCTATTATGATTAGGATAATCGACAGTAACAAGCTTAAGAGTACAAACTTAACATTCATAATATTTTGGTTAATCAGAGCCTCCCTTACTGCCTGAATAAATAGGGCTATTGGATTATATCTAACAATAAACTGATACTGTTCTGGTATCATTTCAATCGGGAAGAAAACGGCAGATGCGTAGAACATCAATTGAAGGACAAGCTCCATGATGTGTGCCAAATCTCTAACATATACCATCCAAATACTTGTAAAAAATGCTATACCATACATACCTAAAAACATTACAAGTCCTATTAGTAGTATATATGCTATACCAAGAAGCGAGAATTGTACTCCTAATACTGTTCCGATAACTCCAATTATTAACAAATTAATACCGAAGTTTATCAATGCCATAGTTAGGGCACTAATTACTACAATTTCCCTTTTAAAGTTTATCTTGACTATTAGACCCGCTCTTTCCATGATAGAGTTAAGTCCCCAAGTAATACCCTCTTGAAAAAAGGTATATATTACTAAACCAGACAGAAGATACACAGCATACTGCTGAGATGTAAGATTTCCTACCTGTCCAGATATTGAAGAGAATACTACAAAGAGAATTAGGAACATGAAAAATGGTTTAAGAAGTACCCAAAGAAAACCCAGTATAGAACCTTTGTATCTCATCTTGAAGATTGTCTTAACAAATTGTTTGTATAAGTCTATATCGTTTTTACTTATCATCCAGGTACTGTTTTAAAGTAATTTTTCTAGAATAGAATATCTTCCATCTTATCCAAGAGAAAAGATACCACAATGTTTCTTTCATTGCCACAAAGAAACCGAATCTGCCTTTAATACTAGTATATCTATTCCTCATATTCATCCAGTTTCTTTTAAAACTTCCTAAGTTTTTTGTAGAAGCCATATGGTCGTGGTAGACAGTAGACTGACCACAGTAGTAGATATCATAACCTGCATCTCTTATTCTTAATGATAGATCTACATCTTCATAGTAGAGAAACATCTTAGGATGAAAACCTTTAACCTTTTCTAAAACCTCTTTAGAAACTAACATCACTGCTCCACATATACCATCTACTTTTTCGGTGACAGAATACTGTGCTTCATCATACTCTCCTTCGTATCTGTCATATGCCATGTAATGATTATTTATATCCATACCTGCAGAGTTTATTACATCTCTACCATCTTTCTTATTAGATAACAGTATCTTTGGACCAACTGCACCTATATTATCCTTCTTATTAAAAACTTCCAACATTTTAATTAACCAATCTGGAGTAACCCTAATGTCGTTATTCATAAATACATAGTAGTCATACTCTGGATATTGCTCTAGCGCTAGGTTGTGTGCTCTACCATAACCCAGATTCTCGTCTGATGCTATTACCTTAACTTGGGGATATTCCTCCTCTAAAAAAGCTACAGAGTCATCTGAAGAGTTATTATCTACGACACAAATATCATAGTGAACACCTTCTGTTTTTAGTATATATGGAAGGTTTTTCTCAAGAAGGTTTTTACCATTGTGGTTTACTATTACTATTAGGGTTTTCATATTAGGAATATTATATCAGGATTCACTTGGAAAATTCGAAGATTACACCACCAACTCACTAAGCCTTTCTACAAAATTAGAACAAATTCTCACAAACCATCTCATATTTCTTCTTTAATTCTTTATCAAAAGTCAATAATGTAGCACCTCTATCTATAGCAGAAAACAAAATTATGGAATCCATTGTTTTTAACTTATCCTGATAATATGTCCTGAAAGTAAGATATGGGATTATGTTCTCTACACCAAAAGAAGAAACCTCTGATGCTAAATCCATCGCATTATCTATCAATAGATCTCTTAAATCTAAGTCCCTGTTGAAACCAGATAACTCCGCAATGACAACTGCTGGAATTATAAAATATTCGTCCTTTACTTCTTGGGCTATCTTCTTAGCATTTAAGTGGTTAACATCATCTTTATTAAAAAGCGCACTCAAAAAACTTGTATCAGCTAGATATCTCCTCATTCTTGATCCCTCAGTTCTCGAATATATTTCGCACTATCTTTATACTCTGGGGCGTGAATCGCTTTATGACCATATCTCTCCCAGAGAGATTTACTTTTATCAACAGCTTTGTTCTTCTGAGTATAATCTTTGTAAGAAGTAAGTACCGCTAAAGGCTCTTTCACCCTCTTATATCCTAGAAAAACTATCCCTCCATCTCTCACATAATTTAGAACTTTAGAGGGATTATTATAAAACTCCGTTGTAGTATATTTCTTAATTTTCTTCATACCAACATATTACCAACAAGTTACCAACTTCGTCAAAACACTAATTATTCCACTATACTAAAACATATGTTAATATGTATATACATAAATTAAACTCTCTAAATTATGAAAATCTTTAAAAAGATATTACTTACCCTCCCCCTACTACTCCTTCTAACAACAATATCTTTACTACTACCCTCTAAGACAGAAGCTGCTCAATTTGAATTCAAACCCTACACCCTAAATTCTGACCAAACCGTAGACGAAGACCTCTATGTAGTTGCAGACGACATAAAGATAGACGGAGTCGTAGATGGAGATGTCATACTAATAGGAAATACCGTAAAACTAGATGGAACAATAACAGGAGATGCATACATAATAGGAACTACATTAACCATAGATTCCAATATATATGGAAATATATTCGTACTAGGAAATAATACAAAGATAGAAGGATTAGTCACAGACAACACATATATTATCTCCTCCTTCCTAGACTACCAAGCAGACACACAGAGAGATATGTTGGCCATATTCTTTGACGGGATACTCAAAGGTTCTGTAGGAGATGACCTAAGAGCAATTGGAGTTAAACCTCAAATAGAGTCCATCATAAGAGGAGATCTCGTTTTAATTGGAGAACAAGGAAACCTAACAGAGACAACAGTAACAGGAGAGATCTATGATTCAAACAGATTAAGCAGAATAGCAGAATCCCAAGGAGTAGATATTGAAGAAACACCCTCCTTTGGTCTGGAGACTATATGGGAGAGTAGAGCTCTCTCTTTAACAATTAACTTCCTCTCCTTCCTTCTGGTAGGCTTCATATTAATAAGTATATCCCCTGTTAAAACATACAAGATACAAGAGCAAATAACAGGCTCTACAAATGAATTTCTTAAGAGCTTAGCAGTTGGCTTTATTGTTTTCATGCTAATACCAATCCCCCTATTCATCCTCACAATATCCATAGTAGGAGCACCCGCAGCTATGTTAATAACAGGCTTACTCATCTTCCTAATGTTCTTCGGTAAAGTATGGGTAGAGACAGCACTAGGTAAGGAGATATTAGGTTTACTAAAAGTAGAAGGATACCGACCATTTAAATCCTTCCTCACAGGTAGAGTCTTAACAATATTGGTAAACATAATTCCAATTGTCAGAGGTTTTTACAACATGATTCTCTCCTTTGTAGCATTGGGTGCTGTTATTAGAATGAAGAAAGGTTACTACCAACTAGCAAACAAAGAAGCTAAAGAGTACAGAGAGAAGAATAAAGATACTAAGAAAAAGACAATAAAGAAAACTACAGAGAAGAAGAAAACAAATAAAAAGAGGGAGTCTTAGACTCCCTCCTTCCATTTACAATCCCTTAGAGATTAGAAGTTACTATAAGTAACTCTCTATAACCTCTACAAATGAATCATATGGATATGCTCCTGGAATTAAAACTCCATCTACATTACCATCTTCGTCAAATGTTCCAACTACAAATCCTGGGGTTCCCTGTATACCTGCATCTGCACCAGCCTGCTTATCTGCATCTATCTCATCCTGGTATTGAGATGAACTATAACATGCATCAAAGTCAGATTCATTAACACCAACCTCTTTTGCAAGAGCATAAATAGCATCATCATCCTCTAGATTGAATGCATTTACATGAAATTCCTTATACATATCTACTCCACCTAAATGGTAAACACACTTAGCAGCGTTCGCTATGTCATCACCATACATTGCAAACTCCTTATAAACATAAATCACATCACCTGTGTCTATATAGTTCTCCAAGATAGATGGAAAAGTCTCATCTAAGTGCCTCATACAATAACTACACCTAAACTCACTATGTTCAACTATTGCCACCTTTGCTGTATCCCTATCTCCTAGAACTGGGACATCTCCAAATGTTGTTGCAGCCGCCTCAAATTCCCCTATACCCTCTCCTGTAGATTCTACTGTCGTGTCCACAGTACTCTCTTCAGCTGTATCTGTAGTAGTTGGAGTATTATTCTTAGAGGCAAAGAATATTACTACGGCTATAATAATCCCTGATATCAATATTGCTATTGGAGTTCCAATATTGTCCAAGTTAATTACTACTTCCTCACTCTTTTTCTTACTTTCTTTCTTTTTGCTCTTTGGCATATTAATTAGAATGAAAATTTATTTAATTTGAAAGTTAACCATTATACACAGAATAGACAGAGATAGTAAAACA
>LDZT01008711.1_pt1 | contig 20061 bp, 23 predicted proteins | sample 615521 | NCBI WGS metagenome assembly LDZT01 (sample SAMN03408292, study PRJNA278302) | terrestrial metagenome | isolation source: oil reservoir sample SB1 | place: USA: Alaska, North Slope, Schrader Bluff formation | collected 2011-09
TTTTTATTTTTTAAGCGATCTTGAATATGATCTTGAGGATTTAAGGCAAAATCAAACCTCAGAGTTGATGTCTCAAGCACTTGAGGTAGTTGTCAACAAACTTAGCGATCTAAGCGACAGAACTTTAGAAAACTGGGAAAATGTAGTTAGATTGACAGCTGACGATCTGGGACTTAATCACAAAGATCTTTTCATGTCGATGCGCTCGGCGTTGACTGCTCGCAAGTTTACTCCTCCGTTGTACGATGTTATGAAAGCACTTGGTTGGCAGAAAAGTTTTGATAGACTGAGGAGTGCGGCTAATTATTTATTAGAACAGTAGAGAGCGCAAAAATATGCTGTCCACCACTCTTAGCTCTCCTCTTCCGAATACATCTTTATTGTCTACAGATCTTATGAAGAAATATTCTCAGCTAATGGATAAACTGGCAGAGAAAAACAAGGAAGCTCATGATTGGTTGTGCTCAACTTTTCCTGACCAAAGCGAGTTAGCAGATTTTACCAAGCAGTTTATGACTGCTGTTACTTTTGCAGCTCAAGTGGCGGTAACTGTTCCGGTTGAGGCTCAGGTGCAGCAAAACCTCTCTGCGATGGAAGAGAAACAACGCAATAAGCTTTTGAAGGAGATTACCGAGCAGGAACTTGAAGAGATTATGAGCAAGATGGTGGGTTATGTAAATATGGAGGTTGGTCATCTGCCCAAAGAAGAAGAGTTGTATTTAGAACAGCAATTGAGTGACTTATTGGGATTTGAGGTAGTTGCAGAACTCGAGGGAAATAGGCTCAATCACTCGATTGGCATCATGGGGGGTGAACAGCATTTAATGAGATATCCTGGTGATAAGTTGTCAGAGCACGATACCTTTTTGGAGGCTGGCATCTCTCCACAAAGAGGAGCTTTTGGTTGGTTCACTGAGGATGGAGAGCTTACTGAAAAATCGATCATGATGGAAAAGTATTATTTTGCGGTGCAAACTCTTTATCTTCCCGATTGGAATACTAGACACTCAGAACTAAAGCCATGGTACAAGTTTCGCAAGATGATTGCGGTTAATCCTGCTGAAGGTGTGGCAGTGGTGGGAGTTGTGGGGGATGCAGGGCCGGCAATGTGGGTTAAAAAGCAGTTTGGAGGATCGCCCGAGGTAATAAGAGAAGCAAAAATTTGGAGTCCACAAAGCAGAGGCAGAGTGATTCTATTTTTTGTAGATGATTCTGAGGATGAAGTGCCACTGGGAATAATTGATCTTAAAGAGGTTATTCATAATTTAGGAGAGATTTAAAAGGAAATTAATATGGAAGAAACGTCACAGATGGTCTTTGATCCAGAAGAAGAAAAGCAATCCTCAAACGTTGAAAATCTACTTATATTTCTTCAAGATACTCGTTTCAGTGCTGAAATTCTAGATAAAATTTATAACTGTTTTCAACAAGGAAAACTCAAGGAAGCTGTCGCGTTGATTCGGCAAATCATGAACTCCGATCAGCCACAACCCAATCAAGTCAAGCAACCTGTAGCATAATTTTCTAATGATCAAAATAAACTTTAATGTTAGTTCAAGATATGCGGTAAATCGAAAAAAACTTCGTCAAAAAGCGATCGAGGTTTTGGGCAATCACAAGCTGGACAATGTGCAACTGGATGTTTGGATTGTTGGTAAAAGGAAAATTAAAGAGCTGAACGAGAAACATCTCAAACATAAGGGCACGACCGACGTTCTCTCTTTTCCTCAGCACGAGAGGAAGAAGCTAGATGACTTTCCTTTACCCAAGGGGGAAGCCATTCATCTGGGAGAAATTGTGATCAGTTTTCCTGAAGCGGTCCAAACTGCAAAGCGCTATGGAAAAATGGTAGACGATCAGTTATCTTTTTACTTAGAGCATGGATTAATGCATCTGTTAGGTTATCATCATCAGTAAATTTTTTAAGAGGTTAGTTGGTTAGAACTTTTTTTATCACTAAAGAAAAATATGTCTTGGTATCTGAAATATCGACCGCATCAAGTAGCCGACCTCGACTTAACTAGAGTTAGAGAGCAGTTGCTAAGAATGATGGAGTCGGGAAAATTTCCTCAAACATTCTTGTTTGCAGGACCTAAAGGCACTGGAAAAACATCGGCTTCTAGAATAATTGGGGCGATGCTCAACGACCCTGCAAACGAGGAGGCAGTTACCAAAATATTTTTAGACTCGACTTCAAAAGGTAAAGCTGTATCTCTTTCAGAGCCAGATCCAAAAAGCGATTTTGCACGACGAGTTTTCAGTGGTGACTCACTTATTGTTCAGGAAATGGATGCGGCTAGCCATCGAGGAATTGATGACATTCGTCAGCTAAAGGAGCGAATTTTCATTCCTCCTCAAGAAGGGAGTATGTCGGTTTATATCTTGGACGAGGTCCATATGTTAACCAACGAGGCCTTCAACGCGCTCTTGAAAATCTTGGAGGAGCCTCCTCCTCACGTTGTTTTTATCCTGGCGACTACCGAGTTGCATAAGGTGCCTGCGACCATTGTTTCTCGATGTAACTTGATAACTTTTTACAAGGCTAATACTCAGGAGATTATCGATCGCTTGAAGAAAATATTAAAGCAAGAAAAGATAGATTTCGAAGAAGAAGCGCTTCTAGAGATTGCTCGTCGCTCTGATGGCAGTTTTCGCGATGCGGTTAAACTTGCTGAGATCTCTAGTCAATCGGGCAAGATTACTTTAAAAAAGGTGGACGAACTAATTGGAGGATCGGCATTGGTCGAGGTTAAAAAGATTATTGAGTTAATCTTGGCAAAAGATGAGGTTGGCATCTGTCAATTTTTCATTTCTCTTCGCGAGAGAAATTACGATGAAGAGTACTTCATTAAATCATTTTTAAGTTATCTTCACCAAAACTTATTGGGAAGTTTAAAGGTAGTTGATTTCAAGCCGACTCTTGAGCCAAAGGTTAGCCAATTCTTGCTTAATCAACTGATCAAACTGGATTTAGAGCAAACTTCACCCATCTCGTTTCTTCCACTTGAGTTGTTATTGTTGTCACTGGTTCAAAGAGCCAAAAAAGATAAGCCTGAATCGGCCCCTTCTAATGATAGCGGTGAAAAGAAGATAGTCGAAAAAAAATCATTAAAACAGACTAGCTCATCTGAAAATAAACAAACTAAAAAGAGTGTGGAAAAATTAGAGAAGGAGGAAGAACCCTTATCAGAGAGTCCGCTAGATTCTTCTGTGATGGAAGTGGTGAATGACTCAAGTCATTCTCTAAGCGAGTCTTTATGTGAGCGCTGGCACGATTTTTTACAGATGGTTGAGGGCAAAAATTCAACCCTTGCGGCTTTACTTAGATCAGGACAACCTCATTCTGGACCTAACGGGGTAGCCCAAGTTGAAGTTTACTATCGCTTTCATCAGGAACAGTTGGAGCAGCCTAAGTTGCGAAAAATTATTGAAGACTGTGGGCAAAAGATTGTTGGTGACAAGATCTCATTTAAGTTTATTTTAACCTCTCCTCCGACAACTGCTGAAGTTGTGGATGTACCAGCAGAAACAAAAAATCTTGAAACTTTAGCCGAGGAAGTATTAATGTAGATATGTTATACTAACCTTCATTAAATTTATTAAAAAGTACTCAATCAAAATATGGCAAATCCATTAAAGTCATTGGGAAATTTAAATCAATTACGTCAGCAGGCACAAAAGATGCAAAGTGAGTTGGCTGATGAGGAGATTAAAGTAGAAGAAGGAGACATCGTTGTAATTATTAGCGGCGATCAGAAGATTAAGCATTTCTCTGTCCAAGGAATTAGTAGTGATGATGCTGTTAAGGTTCTCAATAAGGCAATTACCCAGTCTCAGCAGTTGGCTGCCAAGAAACTCCAATCGATGAGCGGTGGTTTGGGTGGTTTGTTGGGCGGAATGTAAACAACTCCATTTGATCAAGATGAAAAAACTACTGGTAGCGACCCATAATCTGGGAAAGTTGGTCGAGATAAAAAAAACCTTAACCGATCTATCGCTTGAAGTGATTGGCCTGTCAAGCCTGTCTTCAGTTAATTTGGATTTTTCAGAACTGTCAAAAATAGATGTCCAAGAAACTGGATCTACCTTTAGCGAGAATGCTCAACTTAAAGCTAAGTTCTTTTCAACTAAAACAAATCTATTAACTGTGGCTGACGATTCCGGCTTGATGGTCGAGGCTTTAAATGGATTCCCAGGAGTTTCTTCAAACCGTTGGCACTGCGGAACTGATCATGATCGTAACGCTGCCTTGCTCGAGAAGATGAATGGTGCAAACAGCAGAGCTGCATCATTTATTACGGTGTTGTGTTTATCTGATCCGGTTAATAAGCAAGAGCATTTTTTTGAGGGAGAGGTTAGAGGAACTATAGCGGATGATATTATGGGCGATGAAGGCTTTGGGTATGACCCTATTTTTATTCCGGATGGATATCAGCAAACTTTTGCGCAACTAGGTGTTGAGGTAAAGAACGAGCTAAGCCATCGCTCAAAAGCACTAATTAAACTGAAAAAACATCTAGAAACATTGGATTAGAGTATCAAATTGCGATTATATTTCCAGAAATTATTGCAACTATGCAACGGTTATCTCTGGACATAAATAGACATCTTGAACGGCCTGTAGTATCTTAACTCCGTCGTTCATTGGTCGCTGAAAAGCCTTTCGACCCATAATTAAACCCGATCCTCCGCCACGCTTATTGATTACAGCACTTTTCACAGCTTCCTCTAAATCATTATCTCCACTTTCTCCTCCTGAGTTAAGTAAACTAATTTTCCCCATGTATGCGTGAGCAACCTGATAGCGAACAAGATCGATTGGATGATTGGTGGCTAGTCTTGAGTACATCTCAAGATCATATTTAGCAAAATTAAATGTTCTAAAGGCAGCTAAACTTTGCGGCATCTTTTGTTTAATGATATCTGCCTCGATGGTCACACCTAAATGTATAGCTTGAGCAGTAGTGTCAGTGGCAGACTCATAGTTTTTGCCGTTTTTTACCCAGGCTGGGTTACGAGGGTAACACCAAAGAATAGTGAAAAGCCCAAGTTGATGTGCCTTGGCAAAAGCTTGGGTAACTTCCTCAATTTGGCGATTTGATTCTGGTGACCCATAATATATGGTGGCTCCAACACCCAGAGCACCCATGTTATAGGCTTGTTCTACTTGGGCAAACATTCGCTGATCATGTTTGTTGGGATAGGTGAGCAACTCGTTATGATTAAGCTTAAGGATGAAAGGAATTTTATCTGCATATTTACCTGACATCAGCCCAAGTACTCCCAAGGTTGACGTGACGCCGCTGCAACCTCCCTCAAGAGCGAGTCTTATAATATTTTCGGGATTAAAATATATAGGATTATGGTAAAAGCTATAGGCTGCAGTATGTTCGATGGCTTGATCTATAGGCAATATTGATAGATATCCAGTATTAGCCAATCTTCCATGAGAATAAAGTTGATTGAGATTATCTATAACCTCAGATGACCTATCTGAGTTAGAAAAAACTTGACTTACGTGTTCAGAGTTTGGTTGATGAATTTGATCAGCCGTGATTTTGGTACACCTGTGAGACAGCAGGTCTTGCGCTTGATCTCCTAGTAGTGAAGTGATTTCCTTTAGATTCATGGGCAGCTGGTCAGAACTTAATTTTATTAAATTGTTGTACTCATTTAGTTTATCAAAGATCAAACAGTATTCCTAGTATTCTCTTTTATAAGTTATAATTGAATGGATGAGTTAAAATTATTCGGAATTGTTTTAAGCTTATTAATTATTACAAATAATTAATGCCACCTTCAACTGAGATTAGTTCAGCGATTGATCCAAGAAATAAACATTCGGAAGATCGCAGAGGATGCACTTTGGCTGTCTGGTTCGCTTCGATTGGCTATCTTTATCAGTTATTTACGAATAAGGAACTGCGATCAAGAATGTTAGATGAGATGGCAAAAAATCAAGATCAAGAATCGAAAAAATAAAGAAAGGCATGAGTCATATGCAACACTCATTAGTTGAAAAAAAGCTCAGGCAAATCATTCTAACCGACTTAATTCACGAACGGTTTGGATTTCTCTATAAAGCTCACATGGAATTAATGCTAAATTGGTTAAAGCTATTGATGAGCGAGATGTGTCTTTCAGCGCCAGAGCAAAAAGTTCTCCTGAGTGCGGCATATGGTTATCACTGGGGTTGTGGTACTTTATTTAACCTAGATCACTCTCATATTGACTCTCCTTTTCAACATCTGCCGAAATGTTTTCAATTAGCTGCTTCGAAGATAGAGCGTTTTCTAAATTATCACTTTTCTAAGCTTTTTACGCAAGAAGAGCTGCTAAAAGTTGCCCAACTTCTTGAGGATCAAACTCATCTTGATAAGCGTAATGATGAGCTTTCATATTTGCTCTGGGAGTCATCTGTGATAGCTTGGTTCGAGCTTTATCAAGATCAAGACTCGTTGTTAAATAAAAAAAATGAAAAAGAAGTAATTGGAAAATTGGATATATCTCATCTTCGAGCTCAAGAAAAAAATTTTCACAACCAAGTTTCAAGACAGGTCTTCTCAAGCTTGATGGAATAGTTTCTTCTTTCACTTTCACGCGTCAATGTAAGCTCACTCACTTGAATCTAGCTGCTTTGCAGACTACACTTATATTTAATCCATAATTAATTACAAAAGGACAAATATGTCAGAACTTTTTGATTTATCAAACAAAAAAGCTGTAGTGACTGGTGCCTCAAGTGGCTTAGGTGTGCAGATGGCGAAATCTCTGGCTGCTCATGGGGCTGATGTTGCTTTACTGGCTAGAAGAAAAGAAAAACTGGAAGTGGTTCAAGGAGAGATTGAAAATGAGTTCGGTGTGAAGGCGATCTCAGTAGAGTGCGACGTGGCAAACCTAGATCAAGTTGAGGCCGCCGTTACAGAAGTTAAAAAAGTATTTGGAAAGGTTGACATATTGGTCAATAATGCTGGGGTAGGAGGTACTGGAACAGCTCAAGAAATGACACTTGAGGAATGGCAAAAGGTGGTGGATGTAAATCTAACAGGTGTTTTTCTTTGTTCTCAGAAGTTCGGGAAGTTAATGATTGAGCAAGAGTACGGCAAGATCATTAACACGGCTTCAATTTTTGGCTATGCTGCCAACTTGGCTTTTCCAGTTTCAGCCTATCACGCTACCAAGGGGGCTGTGGTTAATTTAACCAGAGCTCTCGCATCCGAGTGGGCTAAATACAATATCACGGTTAATGCGATCGGACCAGGTTTCTTTGAGAGCGAGATGACTCAAGACATCAAGAATAACGAGGAAGCTAATGCTTTTATTATTGGGGGAAATCCAATGCATCGCTGGGGGAAAGAGGGTGAGTTAAATGGCACCTTAATTTTGCTTGCTTCAGATGCCTCAAGCTATATTACCGGTCAAACGATTTATGTTGATGGTGGCTGGACGGCAGTGTAAAGTACGAAGGTTATAAGTAGTAATAATTGATTATTCTGTGGCTTGGAGTTCTTGCAAGCGTAGTATGTATTCACCCAACACTTCATCTAGTGATCGATTATCACGGTTTGCAATTTTTTTAAGTCTCTCAACTGTGCCGAAGTCTAAAATGTGATACTGTCTTTCATGAGTGGGTCGAGATTTGTGCAAATTTGTTTCTCTTTCAGAATGCTCCCTTGGCATATCAATTATTCTATCTCCTTTTGACTCTGCCTGCTGTTGCACATCTCGTACCTTCTGGAATCCAACCATTCTTAATTCCGAAATGTGAATAAAGTTCAGAATATGGACAAAGCACAACTTTACCCCTACGTTGTATTAAATCATCATTTAGCCCTGTTAATGCATATACTGCTTCTGAGGCTAGCTCTGTGTTTTCAATAACGACGACACCAAAAGTTTGAGTCGATTTTAGGACTGGAAATAACTTTTTCGAAGCTTCTTTATGCTTTTCACCCGTGCTTCCAAAATGATTGCGGCAGTAATAATTGATCAATGTCTGCAGACCTCCCTCTAAATAAGTCGCAGTTGGATAATTTGAAGGTTTATAGAGTTTGTTATGAGCAGTGGTAATTCCAGGACTACGAGTTAGACCTTCTCGGCAGCAGTAGACAACCTGATTCCAACCTTGTTGAAGTAATTTAACCAGTTTTTCTGTTGTTACTCGCTCAGGATATGGAAAGGTTTTGGGGCACTCTGGACTTCTGGTCATATTTCGCTTGGACGAAATAATATGTGTAACAGTTGAGTATTATATATTAATTATATTTTGAAAGGCAACTGATAGTTTTTGAAATATTAAGATATAATTAGCGAAATTATTTTTTAAAAAATTAATTTACAGTAGAATTAATCAACGAATGGAGCGAATCAGACACGAGCAAACAACAGCTGAACGCCTGAGTCAGTCAGCCGAAGCTCTTTTACAATTGGTAAGATCACATGGTTATCATCAGCTTGTACTGATGGTGGATCGAGATGGAGTTATTCTTCCTGAAGATTTAGTGCAAGCAGCTAGGCAAAGAGCTTCATTTGAAACGAAAGTAGAGTATTATCTCAAAGTTTCACTTAGAACTGTACGCCCCAATCCTCTTCTTACACTATTTTTAGATCAATGTAATCAAATAGGAATTCAAGTATGTCCAGGAAGTAGAACTGATTGGCTTTTTTCTAATTCAGAAATTGAGGAAGCGCACCTCCATCATTGGTGGTTAAAATTTCACGAGAGATTTTCAAATAGCCAAACTTTTTTGAGCATAAATAAAGAGGGGCTGCAGATTAGTGGTTTCGCAGAAAATCCTTTTATCATATTTATCAGTAATGATTTTTCTGAGTCACAAAAGTTTACTAGTACTTTTGAGAGTCTATTTAAGAGTTTTAGAGGAGTTTGTTCTGACTTTCAATCTTCAACAGATTTTTTTATTATGCCGGTCCCCAGTTACGGGAAGCTAGCTTTAATTGCTGACCAATCAAGATTTAGTAACTGGCTTCCTAATTATGATTTTGATCAAGAATTGCTACAAAAACTTAAGCAGTTTTTCCGTATTAATCCATAAAATACTCAAAAATATTTCACTATTTAGAAAGATACCTCAGCCTTCCCTCAACCTCACTTTGAATATTTTGATGAGTTCTTAAATACTCTTCCAGCACTTGTTGAGCAAAAATCTTCCCTTGCTATCTTAACCTTAGTATTGATACAGTGATTGATAGTAATTAGTATTTTGCTAATCGATTACAGCATAAATATGGAGCGAGAGCCCAACTATATTGTATTTGGACTGCATGCATATCAGCCACTGAGGTTTCCATTTCTTAAAACCCTTGCACACCTCAATCCCAGCCCTGATGGTAAGGATTGGACTCAAATTATTCAGCAGGAATGTTATCTACCCCTGCTGGAGTCAGGTGTTTTTGATCGCAGCACATTTGATTTTTATGGATCTCTCAGAGCTCAACTAAACCTATCGCCAGAAAAGCTGCTCGAGCTCAGAGAGGTTATGGCTAAACGGGGGGTTGGCGATCCATTTTTACACCCAATTCTTCCTGATCTAAACCAGCGTGACAAAAGAGTATTGATTCGAGCTGGACGAGCTGACTTTATCAGAGAATGTGGTCAAAAACCAAACTGGTTTTGGGCACCGGAATCAGCTTTAGATACTTCTACCTTAGTGGAAGTAAAACGAGCTGGATATCTAGGCGTGGTTTGTGCACCAGAGCAACTTGTAAGAAATGATGGCAAGGAGGTGGATAATCAGCCGGTAAGAGTAGTTCTACCTGGCGGTGATTACATCCTTGCCTTTCCATTTGATAGACCGGTATCCTCTCAAATTGGTTTTGGCGACAAAAGTTGTGCTGATCAATTTGTACAGAACGTTATCTTACCCAGATTAAACAACCTACCTGATTCAAACTTACTTGTGACTTGGACTGATGCAGAAACCTTTGGTCATCATTATCAATATGGAAATCTTTTTGCGGCCTATCTACTTTTTAATAGTCTTCCAAACAATAATATTCATCCGATATCATTAGACATGGCCTTAGACCTGTCTCAACAGCAAGCTGGATCTGAATCTCTTACAGATGCATCATTAATTGAGAGAACTGCCTGGTCTTGTTCGCATGGAAATCTATTGCGTTGGAATGGTGAATGTGGATGTGCCGGAAATAACGGAAGTTGGAAAGCTCCATTTGTCAATGCATTGAGGAAACTCAACAGAGAAGTTGATCGTGTAATGGATGACCATTTGCCTGGATGGGAGGAAGGATTAACCGCAGATTTCAGGCGTTTTTTTGATGGAACAGGAGAACCCAAAAATCCACAAGAAGCACTGCTATGGGCGAAGGCATCCTCACTTACAGCACTTACTAGCTGTGGCCTTTTCTTTGATAATCCTCATACTTCAGGCAGACTTAACATCTTATTTGCTTGTCAGGCAACTGTGGCTCTAGAAGAGGCAGGTTTGAGAACTGAGGCTGAAGATATTCTAAATGATTTTGATTCTAGTTTAACTGATATTTATGACTTAGAAGGTCGCCCCTTGAGTAAAGTACTAGAGTTGTTTAGGAATTAGAAGTGATTGAAATTATTTTTATGTTTATGGTAGTGTTGGAAACTTAGTAAAATCGAAGATATTACTTAGCTTTGGGTGAGATAGATTACAAATATTTTGCTAGGTTGAAACTATTTGAATTAACAGCGGATAAACAGACTGTTGTTCTTTTTGATATGATTAGTTACCTATGCCAAAATCAAAAGTCTATTTTCATCCAATAACTTCTAAAAAAGATTGGAGCTCAACTGCCAAGCATGTTTTAAAACAGTTGATTGACGAGCAAAAAGTTAAGCTTTCCTCTAGTTTAACCTTAAAGATTCACTCTGGAGAGCCAGGCAATGTCACCTTCATTGATCCCAATTATATGAATGGAGTCATTGATTATCTTGAGGCTCAAAAGATACAAACTACTTTTATGGAAACTAACACTGCCGGTGGTCCTCGCTCTAAGGGTAAGCGCCACAGGCAAATTGCCAAAGAACATGGCTTTACTCGGTTGCCTTTTGTAGTGGCCGACGGAGATGACGGCAATAATCATATTTTAATTCCCATAGATAATGGTAAGCATTTTAAAAAGTGCAAGATTGCTCGACTGCTTCATGAAAGCGAGCAAGTTTTAGTGATTTCTCATTTTAAAGGTCACTGTATGACTGGCTTTGGGGGAGCGATCAAGATGCTGGGTATCGGTTACGCTTCTTCCAGAGGTAAGGTTGAGGCTCACGCCATTCCTGACATTCCTGAAGATGAAACCATTGATTGGGACAAGGCTATCGTAAAAGAAGATGAGCGTTCTGGGAAAGTTGACTGGAATGATGCTTATGTTTACGACAATGTAGCATTTATGGAGCGAACTGCGGAGTACGCTCTTGCTGCCAAGAAGGCTAACGATATTCATCTGGTTTATGCTGTGAATTTAGTGCGGAATTGTGACTGCGATGGACAAAAGATGAAGCCAATCTATGATGACTTGGGTGTATTTGCCTCGAGAGATCCTGTAGCGGTAGATAAGGCCATGCTTGATATGTTGGATGAGCGAGAGGGTGAGTCTACTTATTGGGGGCGACCGATTTTGGAGTATGGTGAAAAAATTGGATTAGGTAAACAGGAATATGAGTTGGTTGAGGTGTAGAGGGATTACAGAAACATATTGGCATCAAAAGTCAAAAAACTGGTGGGCAAGATTTTTAAAGTATTGCATTAGTGTTACTATGCTGGATTAAACTAAGCTGAGACTCTTTTACTGCATGATGATATAATAAGATATATTATCAATAACTTTATATCTATTATGACAAGTCCGGAAAATACAGGATCACGGGGGGGAGAGAGAGGGGAAAAGGTTGGTCTGCACTTAGAAAGTCAGTAGGTTCATTTTTGAGACGAGATAAAGCAATCACTTCTTCAGTATTGAGAGCTTTATGCAAAGAACATGGTTATAAGGAATCATATGTCACTAACATAGCAGCTGAGTTAAAAGCTGCTCAAAAAAATCGCCGTACGGCAGCTAGATATGGATTAAATCCTGGTCAAATTGAAATAAGTAACCAAAATAAACCAGGCACCACTTTTAAACTACGGAAGTAATAATTTGCTGAAAATCATTATTTAAGTTTTAGTGATTTTAATGTGTGGTAATATTGTTTTTTTGATTAATGCTCACGAAGATGATTCCACGGGCCTGCTTTCTATTTCTAGCAGGCGAGGAAATCACTACTAGTCCTGCTTAGCAGGAATCTCAGTACTACTCAGGCCTGCCTGCCGGCAGACAGGGAATTCACTGCTCGTCCCGCTAAGCGAGACTTGTACTTGGCATCAGAACAAAGGAATCAGAGGCCACGGGGAATTCACTGCTCGAAAAGCTTTCAGCTTTTCTCCCAGTATTACTCGGGTGCTTCACATATTATTATATGGAGCTCCGCACTCGACGGCAGAACGAGGGTTCTGCTTTCCAACCATGAGGTTATATCAATAAAAAATCGCCTTTGTGGCGATTTTTTATTGATGTGACCCCACGGGGAATCGAACCCCGGTTGACGGAATGAGAATCCGCCGTCCTAACCGCTAGACGATGGGGCCATGCGTTTTACTTTTCCAGTCTTGATATTATATCTTCTCCTCCGACCACAGACAACATTAAGTGTGTGGCTTTCTCAGTCTTCTTCACTCTCAATTTAGACGCATCTTCCCCAATTTTAATTTTCATACAGTTTTCTTCAGCTTTCTTTTTTACAGTTAAGAAATGAAAGAAAAGAAGAATAATCACTATCCAACTCAACTAATGCCAATCTTTACCCTCACCTCAATAATCATCACACTTATAGGATACGGCTACTTGAATGGTTATAGGCTTTTTGTAATTGCGTCAGGCTCAATGGAGCCTAGTCTGTCAGTTGGAACATTGGTAGTGACGGTGCCACGTTCTAGGTACTATCCGCGCCAAGTGATAACTTATTATAAGACTGTCCCATATATATCTGATCAAGAATCTACGATTAAGTCCTATAGTAACTCCAACGGCAGTTCCTTAATTCAAAAGCCCTATAGTAAGCCTCGCAACATTGCAAAAGCCTATAGTGCCAGAGATATTTTTAAATCCCCAGATGTTACAAATGCTCAGCAGTATGCTGTGACCCATAGAATTATTTCAAGCCTTGCTGATGGTGAAGAGCTATTTTATAGGACTCAAGGTGACGCCAATCCTTATCCAGATACCGAGTTGGTTCATCACAACAGTGTGGTGGGCAAGGTTTGGTTGGCTATTCCACTTCTTGGTTACTTGTTTCTTCTGCCTCATTATCGAATAGGTTTTTACTTCATAGTCTTGTTGCCCACAATGTTATTGATTATGTCGCATTTGATAAAAATTTTTAAACTATTAATTTCTTTTAAATAATGAAAAGTCATGAAAACAACTGTTTTATTTACTTTCTCTCAGATGTTTGGCAAACTTAAAAAATATTTAATTGCGCTTACCGTTAGTTTTTTCTTACTTAGTTTTTTATTAATGCTGTCGGTTGCCAATTGGGAGGATTTAGAGGAACTTCTCTTAAGTATCACTTTTGATGATTTTGCTTCTCAGCAGTTATACTCAATTCAAATTTTAGAAGAAGAAGAAGATGAGTTTGAGATTAAAGAGATTATCGATAACCCCACCTTTTCTTTTGGACTAGAGGGCTGGGATGCTATTGGTCATGTTGAAACTTCCGCTGGTTTCGATTCTTACGCTCAGCTTGGTTTTAATGGCAGCAGTAACTTGATTCAGGAAAACTGCATCTCGCAAGATATTCAAACTGAAAATGCAGTCCAATTACTAATTGATTATCAATGGTATTCTTCTGAGGATCTGACTGGTTTTGATCAAATATCTTTGGCTGTATTGCTGGATGATAGGTTGTTACATTTGGAATCATCTTTACAAGCTGAAAAAGAGCTTCGCCAAGAGTTAATTCTCAATTTGCCTGCGAACGATTCAGAATCATCTAAACTCAAGATTTGCGCTGGCAATACTGGTGATAGATCGGCATCTAGTTGGTTAAAGTTGTTTAAGATAAGTTCTCTAGTAGTTGCCATCAATAACAGTCAGCAGTTAAAAATAAAGGCTGAAAATTCAGTTATAAAAGCTAGTTATCAAGTTGACGATCAAATAATAGAAAATTTTGCGCAAGATGCGCTGACAGTTACTTTTGATAGTTTAATCGCTGATAACAAGCTACATATTGAGATAGAACATCAAGACAAACAACTGATCACTAGAACTGTAATACCTACCTATGTGCACACTCAGCCTCCAGCTAATCCTAGTGAAGCTATGATCTGCGCTACTGGAGAAAATCAATACGTTCTTAGCATAGATTATCCAGAGAATATCGATCTTCTCACTTGGCAGCTTGAATACTCTCCAATAGAAAATAATGACTTACCTTCTGAACAAAGATATCAGGCAATTCGCTATTTTCCGGATTGGCCTCTCTCGCTAGTGCCTCCAGTTTGCAGTAACGAGAGATGTGTCTTATATTTTCATCTAGATCAAGAGGCTGAGATTGATTCTGAACAAAACCTCGCTTTTTATATTAGAGGCTGTGATGTTACAGGGCTATGCTCCGATTTTGTGGAGGCAACTGATCTTGATGATTGTCGTGAATTTTTTGATGATGGACAAGAAGATCAAATGCCAATCCTGATCAACGAGATAATGTTTAATCCTTTTGGTGTTGATACTGGAGATTACTACGAAGGGGAATGGGTAGAACTTTTCAATCCAAATAATTTTGAACTAGACCTCTCTAATTGGAGAATAGAGGATGAGGCAGGTTGGGTGATTAGTCTTGATTCAGATAGCTGTGACAGTAATCACGACATAACTGATTCAGGCGAGACAATTATTCCTGCAAATGGTTTTTTAATCGCTTTTACTAGAGGCAGAGCAATTTTTAACAACACAGGAGACTCTGCATATTTATATGATGCTGATAGTCAATTGATAGATGAAGTCTCGCATCCAGGTTCTTCGGTAGAAAACAAGACATATGGTCGTTTTCCTGATGGAATTGATCAATGGTTCCCTCGAATGATATCTACTCCTCTTGCTCCCAACCAGATAGATTGAGCAGTTTTGATTTTTTCAGTTTAATGTCAGAATTCAAAATTACTATTAATAATGAAAGGAGGTGAACATGAACAAAACAACAATTAAACACATCACCCTCTCACTCTTAACAATTATTGCAACTGGAGGAGCAGCCTTGGGTTTGAGTAAAGCTGTTTTCCAAGATCAAGAAACCGTCGATCCTGAAATTTCGATGGGAGTCTTAAATTTACAAGTTGGCGATGAAGATCCAGCGAACGTTCCATTGGATTTCAGTGGTATGGTTCCTGAGGAGGTAAGAACATATACATTTGATGTAAATAACACTGGTCAGGTTGAGGGTAATTTTTGGCTACAAGGCTTTATAACGCAATCAAGTGAGGGAGAAAATCCTGAATCTGAACCACTCACGATCTTTGACGGAGATATTGCTCAATGTGCAAGACTTACATTGGCAATGATCGATAGCCAGGACAATGAAGTTCTTCTTATTAATGATGAGCTGATTGAAAATATTCATCAGCAAACTTATGAGGCTAATTCTGGAACTTTGGTTGATGAAGCTGTTAACAACGGTCCTACTGAGGCTAGATTAACCATCAGTGCTTATGGGTGTGACTCGGTAACTATGGGAGATGTCTTAAATCTAGATCTATTGTTTCACTTAACTCAAGTATAGTTTGCAGTAAAATAGTTGATTTCATTTTCAGCAGCTTGAGTTCCTCAAGCTGCTGATCGCTATATTATCCTCTCTAGACAAATTTTAGCTAATTCTGCATAATGTATTTGCACAATGATCCTTGATTTATTCATCAGATTATCTGATATATTAATCTCAGTGTGTATAAACTTACTCTGTCCATGAATAACAAAACAAATATTTGGACTAAATTTTCTCATCTGTTTATTCCTTGTCGATCAAACAATCACAGACCAAAAATTCTTCATCCAGAATCACTCATAGTTTTAGCTCTGGTTGCTACTGGTTTCTTTTCATTGATTCAAACCGCCAGATTTTTTCCATCATTACACAATTCAATATTGGGTTTTTCAAGTTCTATAACAGTTGAGGATGTAGTTTCTCAAACTAATCAAAAAAGAGTTGAAAGTGGGCTGCAGCCGCTAACCTTAAATGCACAACTTTCGGCGGCCGCACTGGCAAAAGCTCAAGATATGCTTGATAAGCAATACTGGGCACACTCATCTCCTGATGGAAAACAACCCTGGGACTTTATGAAGGCAGCTAACTATCGATACAGAGTTGCTGGAGAAAACCTTGCCAGAGATTTTTATCATACGAGCGATATGATTCAAGCTTGGATGACTTCTCCTACTCATCGGGATAATATTTTGAACAGTCAATACCAGCAGATAGGGATAGCAGTAGTTAATGGAAATCTTGAAGGATTTGAGACAACTTTGGTCGTTCAGATGTTTGGCACTCCAGCAACTTCACAACCTGTGGTGGGAGAACAGGCAGCGGTTGATCAAGCTACCACTCTTGCATCTGATACAACCAGCAATCAAGATACACCACCGGCTCAAACTCCTCAGGCTCAATTAACTAGTGATAATTGGCAAGCGGAAATACACAATCCGGTTAGAGCTGTGGCCGATGATCAAAGTTTTGAAGATCAAGACCTTGACTGGATTAAAACCGATTCCTTGAGTTCGTCAACTCAATCTCAAAAAAAGGGTGGGGTATTATCCTCATTCATTGAACCACTCACACAAATCGGCAGTTCGCCTCTGTTTTCACCACTTCAATTGACCAAGATAATCTTTTTAGCAGTAATCTTATTGGTAATTTTTACCCTTATCTATGACTCGGTTGTTATCGGTAATAGAAAAACCATGAGATTGGTTGGGGAGAATCTTGCTCACATTATACTTTTTTCATGTGTGGCATTCTTGCTAATTTTATTTAAAGGGGGAATGATTAAATGATGAGACAAGAGTTATTGAATCACAAGCTATCTTATTCCGTGTTGATAATCTTTTTGATCATAGTCTCATTTTTATTCTTAGCTGTGTGGCCAGACGTCCATTATCAACGATATTTAATACTGCTGCTGTCAACTTTCTATTTTTTTTGGGGGATCTTGGTTCATTTAAAGAGAAAGGAGCTTAACTCAAAAATAGTACTTGAGTATCTTGGAATATCACTCTTGGCGGGATCATTGCTCTTTCTTGTAACGTTTTAAACCATTATTTTATGACTAGCATCTAGAGTACATATGATAAACTATCATAGTACTACGTACTACTAACTATTTATCTTTTTATGAAGGGTATTATTTTAGCAGGGGGTAGAGGCACAAGATTACAACCGTTAACTCGGGTTACAAGCAAGCAGTTATTGCCAATTTATGATCAACCTATGATCTTTTATCCTCTTCAGACACTGTTACAAGCTGGGATAACAGAAATAATGATCATTATAGCTCCCGATCATGCCGGTGACTTTCTGAAGCTACTTGGAAGCGGCAAGGAGTTTGGTTGTGATTTCACATATGAAATACAGGAGAAAGCAGAGGGGTTAGCTCAAGCGTTTTTGATAGGAGAGTCGTTTATCGGGAAAGATAATGTAACTTTAGTTTTGGGCGATAACTTGTTTGAAGACGATTTCACTCAAGCAATTCAATCATTTGAGTCAGGAGGAAGAGTTTTTGCCAAAAAGGTTTCTGATCCAGAAAGATTTGGTGTAGTGGAGTTTGATTATGAGAATAAGGCTATTTCTATTGAGGAAAAGCCGGCAGAACCGAAATCGGAGTATGCAGTAACTGGTTTGTATATTTATGACTCTTCTGTTGTGCAAAAGGCAAAAAGCTTAAGTCCATCGGCACGGGGTGAGCTTGAGATTACCGATTTGAATAATCTTTATCTTGCAGAGAAAACCCTTGATGTAGCATTCGTAGAGGGAAAGTGGTTTGATACCGGCACCTTTGAGTCGATGTATGAGGCAACAACTTTTGCACGTGAGAAGAAGTTAGCCAAAAAATAATTTGATTGATGTCTATGAAAAAAACATTTCTAAATTTGAGCAAGATTGGAGCTATTGCCTTTATATTGATATTGGCTTGTATTTTTATAAAGATTGAAATTGTATTCGGTGATGAGCTTGTCGACGATAAAATGGCAGAAGAGATGTTTGATCAAGATTTTGATCCTCAAACTTTGGAATCAGGTGAACAGTCACTTTCAAGTTCGCAAGTTATTTTGCGAAGAGAAAGACTTACACAAGAAATTTCGGATCAGCACAAACAGCTACTCGGACAGCTAGCTGTTTATCAGCAAGATGAGCGTAAATATAGGATAACTTTAGATCAATATCAAAGATTGCAAACATTAAAATCTATTGAGGATATTATTGAGGTATCAAGAAAGTTAATTCTTTCTAGAAACACTGCTTTAAATAGTTATTTAAATTTATTGAGACTTCAGGTAATTGAGTCAGAAGGAATAGAGCAAACTCACAAAAATCGAGTGATTGAACAGATTGAGATGCTTCAAGATCAATTAGCTCAACACTCAAATCTAGCCCAAGAAATTACCGATAGGGAAAGAGTAAATGAGTTAGCAGTTGATTTCCAGTCAGTGGCAGATTCAATCAACACTACAAGTTATTATGCTTTAAGTGTTTTGGCAATAGGTAGGTTACAATCGGTCTATGATCAAGCGTTGGTGATTAACCAAAGAATTAGAGAGAAAGATGAGCAGACTCAGACTACTAATCCAGCGAGAAACAGATCATTGGCAGAGGTTGAAAAGCTAATCAATGAGTTACCACCGCTAAATCATCAAGCTTGGATGCAAGTTGATAAGGCTGAATCTGCTTATCAAAGTTACGAAAAAGTATATCGGAATTTATCTCAAGATCTCAACTCGATTTATTCGAAGCTATCTCGACTTGTATCTTATTATGAGGAGCTGGAAAATATTAGATGATATGCTTGTTCCGTTAAGCAAGTAAATTATTAATTCAATATGGTCGCACCAGAAGAAAACAACCAAGATGGGTATCATAAAGATGGCCCAATTATTGAGTGGGATCAAGAACAATGGTGGCGAGAGGGCAAAAGTAGGGTTGTCAAAGACTCTTCTTTTTTTTCGTCCACACGAGGCAAATTGATCATGGTATTTGGCTTCATCATCTTGATAATTGTGGTGTTGCTGATTGTTTTGTTGGATCAACCCCAAACGGTTGTAACCGATCCGCAAGTAGATCAAGAAGCATCTATCGATCAGGGTTTAACCCCACTACAGCAGCAAATCAAGCAGTTGAGAAGACAGCTTGAAGTTGCTGATCCGGCTATCAAAGACACACCGCTACCCCAGGTTGAAATGAATATTACCATTCAAGACGAATAAAAATGATATTTTATTAAAAAATTATTTATCATCAATTACTCTCACAATACTATGTTTAATTTTCAAGAATTTAAGGCAACTCTTCAAAAAATCATTGAACACACTAGAAACGAACTCTCTACACTGAGGACGGGAAAAGCATCGGTTACGATTCTTGATCCAGTGAGAGTTCAGGTCTATGGAACCAGTATGGCCATAGGTGAGCTTGCTAATATCTCAACTCCAGATTTGAACATGATTGTAATAGACCCCTGGGATAAAAATATCTTGGAAGACATAGAAAAAGCCATCAATAAAGCAAGCTTAAACTTGAACCCAGTTGTTGATAAGCAGATAATTCGAATCATCATCCCTCCATTAACCGAAGAAAGACGTAAAGAAATGGTGAAGCAACTTCATCAAAAGATAGAATCGGCAAAGGTGATGATGCGTACCGCAAGAGCTGATATAAAAAATGAGGTTGAGGAACAGGAAGGTCAGTCTGGAGTAAGTGAAGATGACATTTATCGAGATCTTGAAGAAATGGAAAAAATTATGGACGAACATGAA
>LDZT01010966.1_pt1 | contig 20051 bp, 18 predicted proteins | sample 615521 | NCBI WGS metagenome assembly LDZT01 (sample SAMN03408292, study PRJNA278302) | terrestrial metagenome | isolation source: oil reservoir sample SB1 | place: USA: Alaska, North Slope, Schrader Bluff formation | collected 2011-09
TATTACCTTAAAGTTAATTTCAAGTATTGTTAAGGGTAATAATTTCTCCTGATTATCTTGTTGCTAAACAAGATAGCATTTTCTTGAATTGTATTCTCTTTGAGTGGTTTCAGGGGATACCTCCCCTGATTATCTTGTTGGTACAACAAGATAGTATTTCTTTAAAAAGTATTTTTCTTTATTTCTTAATTAGAATTTACTATATACGTAATACGGTATACTAATTTGAGTGGTTTCAGTGGGCGGAGTCCCCTGATTATCTTCTAGAATATTCAAAATAACCTATGGTTAGTTATATTATTACTCAAAATTGGTTACTGAAAGGAAATTTAAAAAAATTTTGGAGGTGAGGCAAAGAAAAGAAAGTAGATATTGTAAAAATTAAGTAAAGAATTTAAAGGAGGAAAAAAATTAATTATGAAAAAGTATACTTTACTATTAATCTTATCTTTGTTACTGGCTATGGAAATAAGTTTTACCTCTTTAGGGTATCAAGAAGCACCGCAATTAGCTGAGTTAGTCAAAGCAGGTAAATTACCAGCTGTAGAAGAAAGACTCCCTGAAGAACCTTTAGTGGTAGAACCAATTGAAGGAATTGGTAAATATGGGGGTACCTGGAACCGTGGTTTTACCGGAATTAAGGATTATCATGCCTTCGGTAGACTGGTGTACGATCCTATACTGAGGTGGCCTAGAGACCCTAAAGACCCGGTACAACCAGGATTGGCAAAGGAATGGAAGTGGTCTGAAGACGGCAAGACGTTAACTTTGCACTTACGTAAAGGTTTGAAGTGGTCTGATGGGCATCCTTTCACTACTGCTGATATTACCTTCTGGTGGTATGATATTGAGCTGGATCCCAATATAACAGCAGCACCTCATATAGAGTGGGTGGTTGATGGCCAGCCGATGGAATTGGAAGTGGTGGATGACTATACCATAAAATTAAAATTTTCCCAGCCTAATGGTCTTGCCGAAACGGTGGGATTAGCCTTCCATGGAAATCAATGGCCTTTAGGCTTCGAACGCTTCGGATTTTTTGCACCTCGTCATTATCTGGAACAGTATCATCCCAAATACAACCCTAATGTTGATTATGCAGCATTCGAAGACAAAGCCTTTGATTACAATACCGAAAGACCAGTTATGACTGCCTGGCAGATTAAGGAATGGGGACCTGGCGCAACTCGATTAGTGGCTAAGCGAAATCCTTACTACTGGAAGATCGACCCGGAGGGGAATCAACTTCCTTACATCGATGAAATAGTGCTCACCCTTTTTGAAGAAGTTGAAGCATTAAACCTTCGTGCTATTGAGGGTGGTTTTGATATGCAATTTCGTCGTATAAGTTTGTCTAACTATCCTGCCCTTCAGCAGAATAAAGATCGTTACGGTTATCGTGTTCTTTTGTGGCCTGATGCAGTGGGAACTAAGTATGGCTACTTCTTCAATCAATCTATTGATGATATTGGTTTACGGGAAATTTTCCAGAACCCCAAATTCCGCCAAGCAATGGCAGTGGCAATTGATCGGGAACAGATTAATGAAGTAAGCTATCTGGGTATAGGTGTACCACGTGCTCATACTGTAGTACCAGATTCACCTTATTTTGAGCCCGGACTTGATCGACTCTATGCTCAATATGATCCAGCTCTGGCTAATCAACTTCTTGATGAAATTGGTTTAAAGAAAGGCCCTGATGGTTTCCGAACCAGACCGGATGGCAGCAGGTTAGAGATAACGGTAGAAGGCATGGATTGGGATAAGGCAACACTCGATGAAATGGAACTGGTAGTGGCTGCCTGGAATGAAGTTGGAGTAAGAACTTCCTTAAAGACTATGTCCAGAGAGATTTACTGGACCAGGGCTTGTAGCAATGAAGTTCAGGTAGCTACCTGGACAGTAGATCGGGGTATTGATCCTATGACTGATCCTATTTACATTTTCCCATTTGATGAACGTTCCTGGATGGCTCCCGCTTACGGAACCTGGTATAAAAGTGGAGGTAAAATGGGTCAGGAACCACCTGCCTATTTCAAGGAGATGATGAATCTCTATGACCAGTATAAAGTAACGGTAGATTCTGAAAAACAGAAGGAGATAGGGAAAAAACTGGTTAGAATGAATGCCGAGGATGTTTTTGTTATTGGAACTGTGGGTATGGTACCCAGTGTGGTGGTGGTAAAAAATAATTTCCGTAATATTCCAGAACATTTTACTACAGACTGGATTTATATGGCTCCAGGCACTTTAGATCCCTGTCATTTTTATTTCGACCGTTGAGTTATTTAGTATAAATTAACAAAAAAAATATTATTGTCCCGGGGTTATTGGGAAAAGAATTTAACCCCGGGGCAATAATAAAAATAGGGTAAGGTAAAATGATTGCCTATATTCTCAAACGTTTTTTAGGGATGATACCAACTTTTCTGATAATTTCTGTTATAACCTTTATTATTGTTCAGCTTCCACCTGGTGATTTTGTAACCAGTGCCCAGGCTGAAATAGCTGCCTCAGGAGGAGGTATGGATGCCGCTACAGTGGAGGCGATGCGCATGCGATATGGGTTGGACCAGCCTATTCTGGTACAATATTGGAAATGGATCAGTGGCTTTCCCAGGGGTGATTTCGGTTATTCCCTGGAGTGGAATGCCCCGGTTTGGGATATTATAGCTGGTCGTTTTGGTTGGACCCTTTTACTTTCTGGTCTGGCACTTGTTTTTATGTGGGTAGTCTCAATTCCTATTGGTATCTATTCAGCAAGAAATAAATACTCCTTAGGAGATAATGTATTTACATTTCTCGGTTTTTTAGGATTGTCCATTCCTGATTTTATGCTTTCTTTGATGTGGCTTGTTTTTGCTACTATGACCCTGGGGATATCGGCCAGTGGTCTTTATTCCCCATCGATGGTAGATGCACCGTGGAGTATGATAAAATTTCTAGATTTACTGAATCATCTCTGGCCACCAATAATTATTATGGGGATTATAGGTACTGCAGAACTTATCAGAATAATGCGGGGGAATTTATTAGATGTTTTGAATCAGCAATATATAACTACTGCCCGTGCTAAGGGTTTAGAGGAAAAGGTTGTCATTCAGAAATATGCAGTACGAATGGCTATCAATCCTCTGATTAGTGTACTGGGGATGCAAATTCCCAAAATGATATCCAGCTCCATCATCGTTGGTTTAGTCCTTTCCATTCCAACCTTGGGACCAATTTTTTTACGTTCTTTAATTACCCAGGATATGTATCTGGCGGGGGCAATTTTATTATTGATGACTGTTATGTTACTCATTGGTAATCTGCTGGCAGATATAGCCTTAGCCTGGGTAGATCCGAGGATAAGATACGAATAATGGATGATTATCCAGAGAAATCAAATTATATTAAAAAATTATATGAACAGCAAAGTAATCTTGACCAGACCATTGCCCATCAGATGATGAGCTCTGAGAAGCTTGCTTTTGCTACCTCTCAGTGGAGAATGATGTGGCGAAAGTTTATCCGTAATCGGACGGCAGTGGTGGGGGGAATTGTAATATTGTTATTTTACTTAGTTGCCTTATTTGCTGACTTTATTGTTCCCTATACCTTGCAACAAAGAATGACCCAGTATTCTTTCTTACCACCTCAGAGAATTCATTTTTTTTATGAAGGGAAATTCCAGCCCTTTGTTTATGATATTAAAGGGAGTCGTGATCCGAATACTCTAATGCGAGTATATGTTACTGACCCGGAGAAACGGATACCAATTCGTTTTTTTATTCGGGGGGAACCGTATAAACTTATGGGATTATTTCCAGCTAATATTCATCTCTTTGGTGTTGAAGAGGGAATAGTTAGTTTAATGGGTACTGATGGTCAGGGAAGAGATATGTTTTCCAGGGTCATAATAGGTAGTCAGATTTCTCTTACCATTGGACTGGTGGGAGTAGCCTTAAGTTTAGTAATAGGTGCTTTTTTAGGAGTTTATTCAGGCTATTTTGGGGGCTGGATAGATAATCTGATTCAAAGGATTATTGAAATTATTCGATCATTTCCACCAATCCCTTTATGGATGGCCTTAACTGCGGCATTACCTTCCTATTGGTCACCTCTGAAGGTTTATTTTGCTATAACTGTTATCTTATCCTTGATTGGCTGGACCTGGTTGGCAAGGCAGTTAAGGGGTAAAGTTCTAGCCTTACGTGAAGAAGATTTCGTTATGGCTGCCCGATTATCCGGAGCAAGTAATTGGTGGATAATTACTAAACACTTGATTCCTGCCACTTTCAGTCATATTATTGTGATATCAACCCTTTCTATGCCTGCTATGATTCTGGCAGAATCTGCTTTAAGTTTTCTGGGTCTGGGTCTTCGTCCCCCCTTAACCAGCTGGGGAGTTTTACTGCAGCAGGCTCAAAATATCCAGGTTTTATTACTTTATCCCTGGTTAATGATGCCAGGATTTTTTGTGGCAATTTCTATTTTGGCCTTCAATTTTCTGGGTGATGGTTTGCGAGATGCTGCAGATCCTTATACTGTGTAAGACTTATGAAAGAAAATGAACAATATCTTTTAAAGATAAATAATTTAAAAACCTATTTTTATACTCTGGATGGCATTGTCCGGGCAGTGGATGGAGTCTCTTTAATTATCAAACCAGGAAAAACCGTGGGTTTGGTAGGAGAATCAGGTTGTGGGAAAAGCGTTACCGCTCATTCTATCCTGAGATTATTACCCTTAAAAACATGTAAAATAACAGAAGGTGAGATTTTATTTCACCGTCAGAATAATCATGAGATAATCGATCTGACCAAAGTTGATCCTCAGGGTTCCTTGATCCGTTCTATTAGGGGAAAGGAAATCGCTATGATTTTCCAGGAACCAATGACCAGCCTTTCTCCAGTCTACACAGTGGGAAATCAGATAATTGAAGCTATCCTGTTGCATAATCAAATTGAATATCAAGAAGCTCGAGAACATGCTATTGACATGCTTAAATCAGTGGGATTGGGGATGGCAGAAACTCTGATAGATGAATATCCTCATCGACTTTCTGGAGGCCAGAGGCAAAGAGTAATGATTGCTATGGCTTTATCCTGTAATCCCTCTTTACTTATAGCGGATGAACCTACTACTGCTCTTGATGTTACTATTCAAGCCCAGATAATAGAACTTCTAAAATCCCTTCAGAAACAATTTAATATGGCTGTTTTGATTATCACCCATAATTTGGGAGTTATAGCTGAAATGGCTGATGAAATTGCAGTCATGTATCTCGGGCGGATTGTGGAGAAAGGTTCTTTAGAGCAAATTTTTGAAAAACCTTTACACCCTTATACTATTGGATTGATTAAATCAATACCTATAATAGGAAATCAAACAAAAAAAAGGCTTGCTCCCATTCCAGGAAGTGTGCCAGATCCTTTGGCGGTTATTGAAGGATGTGCCTTCCGGTTACGCTGTCCGACTTACAAACAGAAGGAATGTACTGGAGATGAAGAGTCGCCTATGGTAGAAGTTGAGCCGGGGCACTATGTAAGTTGCCTCTTATATAGTTAAATTGAAGAGATAAAAAGATGAAAATTAATAATAGCAAAAACCAGAATAATAATATTATTTTAGAAGTTAAAAGTCTTACCAAATATTTCCCGATTTATCGAGGATTTTTAAGGCGAGTGATAGGAAATGTCCAGGCAGTTAATAATGTTAGTTTTGCAGTGAAAGTGGGAGAGACATTAGGGATAGTTGGTGAATCCGGGTCTGGAAAGACTACCTTAGGAAGAGTTATTTTACGAGCCTATGAACCAACCAGTGGCGATGTATTTTTTCGGAAGAATGGTGAAATGATTAATGTCTTTTCCTTAGAAGGATCTGAACTAAAAAGATTACGTCGTGATATGCAGATTATTTTTCAAGACCCCTATTCCTCTCTCAATCCCAGAAAAACGGTAATGGAAATTATATCAGAACCACTTCTCATTCACGGCATCTCTCGAGGAGATGAGTTAAAGTCACGGGTGGGAGAACTCTTAGAAATGGTTGGTTTAAACGTCCAGTATATGAATCGTTATCCTAATGCTTTCTCTGGTGGGCAAAGACAGCGTATTGGGATTGCCCGTGCCTTAGCTTTACAGCCAAAACTGATAATCTGTGATGAACCGGTAAGTGCTCTCGATGTTTCGGTACAAGCTCAGGTAATTAATCTTTTAGAAGACCTGCAAAATGAATTGGGATTGACCTATCTATTTATTTCTCATGATCTATCGGTGGTTGAACATATCAGTAACCGAATTGCAGTAATGTATTTAGGTAGTATTATGGAAATGGCTCCCGCTCACCAGCTTTACCAGATTCCTAAACATCCTTATACTGAAGCACTTCTTTCAGCAGTTCCAACCATTGACCCTCATACCCGAAGAATTAGAATTATTCTTCCAGGAGAAATTCCCAATCCTTCAGCTCCGCCACCTGGCTGCAAATTTCATACTCGTTGTCCTTATGTCCAGGAGAAATGTAAAAATGAAGTGCCTACCTGGGAGGAGGTTTCTCCAGAACATTGGACTTTATGTCATTTCTCAAAAAATTTGCATCTTCAGGGAATTGATTCAATTAAGGTGTAAATGTCCAAAAGTAAAAATAATTATATGAAAATAAGAGGTAGTTAAATGAATGGTAGAGAAAGGATATTAACTGTATTACAAGGAGAAATCCCGGATAGAGTACCGGTAGGATTATTTGTTCAGGAGGAATACCTGGGATGGTTTTTCCCGGAGAAAAAAGAGATAGACCGGGTTATAGATGCTGTGGAATGTGCACATTTTTTGGGGTTTGATCTTCTGGCCAGGGATAGACAGTTCGAAACACCTCATTTTATGAAAAAGAGTTTTCCCAATTGGGATGTTGAGGAAAAGATAGAGATAGAGAACGGTAACCTCTATCGAATTATTGAGATCAATACTCCTCATGGGATTTTAAAACAGGTAGAAGCAGCTCCTTATGAGGAAAGAACAATTTCGGGAATTCACTTTTCCACAGTTGAATATCTGATTAAAAATGAAAGTGATTTTGAGACTTTCCGTAAATATGTTCCTAGAATTGATAGGGAAACGATTTTAAAGATGAGGGAAAGAGCTACCTTTTCCAAAAAATTAATTGGTGAGCTGGGAATTTCAGCTCCCTGGGGTTGGGGAGGAGTGTTTAATCAAGCTGCCACTTATCGAGATATTCAGGAATTATTAGTAGATGCCTACCTTAATCATGAATTTTATCAGGCCTACCTGGAAAAAATGACCGAATTAATTGTAGAAAGCAATACGGCTCTGGCTGATACCGATTTTAAGTGTATTGGCATCCAGGGTAATATTGCCAATTCAGGAATGGTTGGTGATAATTTTTTTGATAAATACATTTTGCCTTATGAAAAGAGGTTGGTGAAAGCCATTCAAGATACTGGTAAATTTACCCTATATCATAACTGTGGCAAGGCAAGAGTTCTTCAGAAAAGCTATGTCAAGATGGGCTTGGATATGTGGGAGACTGTAGCAGCCCCGCCTCAGGGTGATAATGATTTAAAGGAAGCAAAAGATTTGATAGGTAAAAGCATTACCCTTTCTGGTAACCTGGATCAAGTAAATTTTCTTAAGAAAGCATCTTTAGCAGAAATTGAGGAAGAGGTGACCAGGATTATCCAAATTGGGAAACCAGGGGGAAGATATATTTTTGCTGCCTCTGATTTTCTGGAAAGAGGCACTCCTCTGGAAAATGTTAAAAAGGTAATTGAAGTAGCGAAAAGGGAAGGATGTTATTAAAGTAACAATCATAATGAGTAGAGATAATATTTTTTCTTAAGTCTCTTGGTTAACATAAAGTGTGATTTTTTTTATGATTTTGAAGCAGATAAAAGATAGGGAGGAATCATAGTGAGAAGCCTGAAATCAAATACCTTTTTACCGGTAGCTTTTGTTTTCCATCCTGAATGGTGGTATAAAAATTATGGTTTGTGCTTTGAAAGAGATTTCTTTTATAACTCTGAGACACGTATAGAATCTGACTTAGAGATGCGTAAAATTCTCCAGGAACGTTTCGGAAAATATAATATAGAGCCTGAGCATAAATTAGAGCCGCGTCCCTGTATTGGAGCAGTCCATCTGGCAGCAGGATATATTATCTCAGAGATGTTTGGTTGTGAAATTAAATTTAGTAAAGATGCTTCCCCACAGGTTATTACCAGGAATATCACTGATGAAGAGGCAGATAAAATTGAGCCGATAAGTTTATTGGAGAATGAAACTTTTCGAGAATTAAAAAAATTAATTGAACAACTTAAAGAAAGATTCGGTTATGTAGTGGGAGATATTAATTGGCAGGGGGTTCTTAATGTAGCTCTAGACTTAAGAGGTGAAAATATTTTTATCGATATGATTCAGAATCAAACAAGAGCCAGCCGTATCTTCAGTGCCATTGCCCAGACAATTAAAGAATTTGTTACTTATATTAAGAGTGAAACCGGTACCTCTTCTATCTCTGTAAACCGAACAATTATGTTTGTTAACCCAGGACTAAACTTGCATTCTAATTGCTCAGTGATGATGATATCGCCTGAGATGTATCAGGATTTACTTTTAGAATATGATCTTGAATTAGCCAGAACATGCCAGCCTTATGGTATTCACCATTGTGGAGGCAATATGCATATTTTTGCTGAAGGTTATGCCAGGGTGAGGGGAACTTCTTTTTTTGATGTAGGCTGGGGCTCTGATATTTCTCTTTGCCGTAAAATACTACCGACTGCTTTTTTAAACTTACGGTATGACCCGGTAAAGATGAGACTGGCACAACCAGAAGAAATAAGCAATGATATTAAAAGGATGATTCAGCAATCTATCTATACTGAGAAAACAGGTGTCTGCTGTATTAATATGGGCTGGGATGTGCCTGATGATAATATCAGGGCAATAGTGTATACGGTTGAGGAGTATCGCAGACAACTGAGTAAGTATTGATTAAGATTTAAAAAAAGAACTTCATGTTTACAAGGTTATGTTGTTCATAAAGAAATGATTCAGGAAAAAAAATCTCAACTAATAGATATTATTAAATGGCTATTGGATTCCTACTATCAAGCGATTGGAATCGGGGTAATTTTTGTTCAAAAAAATGGTAATATATTTACCCCTTCCTATAATGATAGATATTTTTGTAATTTTTGCAGATTAATTCAAAACAGTTTACCAGGGGAGAAAATCTGTCTGGATACTTTTTATAATATTGCTCTAAAAAGTAGCGAATTCGGGTTCCCCTATATTTATCAATGTCATGCCGGACTTATTGAATGGTCTGCTCCTTTTTGGTGTGAAGGGGAATTATGGGGTAATTTTGTTTCTGGCGGAGTCTTAATGAGAGAGCCAAATTCTTCTTTGTTAAAAGAGATAGAAATCATTGCTAAAATGTTAGGCACAGAAGAATTATCTATAAAGAGAGCACTTAAGAAAGTTAAAATAGTATCAGAAGAAAAGGTGAGGGCAGCTGCTGATATTCTTTATATTATTGCAAACTATCTGGTAAAGATGGAGTTAATAGATATTAAATTACGTCAGGAGAAATATATCCAACAAGCTAAGATTTCTGAAGAGATTCAAAGGATAAAAAGAACAGAATTAGAATTACTGGAACAGAAAGAAGAAAGTGAAAATTCATTTCTTTCTTTCTCTTCGCTCTATCCCTTAGAAACAGAGAGAGAATTACTACGCCGAGTTAAATTGGGTGATAAAGAGGGGGCCAAAGAAGTATTAAATGAGATTTTAGGTCAAATATTATTTAAAAATGCCGGTCAGATTGAGTTAGTTAGAGCTCGAATATTGGAGCTGGCAGTAGTTCTTTCCCGAGCCGCAGTAGAGGCTAAAGCAGAATTAGAAATGGTTTTGGGCTTAAATTTTGAATATATTCAGGAGATTGGGAAGCTTAAATCTATTGAGGAATTGTGTATCTGGATTGTAAAAGTGCTCGATAGATTTACTGAATCTGTCTATGAAAATAGAAATATTAAAAATGTAGATATTATTAGGAAGACCAGAGAATTTATCCGTGCGAATTACAAAAAGAAGATAAGATTAATGGATGTCAGTAAAGCAGTTTATCTAAGTCCATATTATTTGAGTCATATTTTTAAAAGGGAAACTGGTTCTACCATATTAGAATATCTTACTAAAGTCCGCATTGAGGAAGCCAAACGATTATTAGAAAATACCTCCTGTAGTACCACTCAAATTGCCTTTGAAGTTGGTTATCCTGATCAAAGCTATTTTTGCAAAGTTTTTAAAAAATTAGAAGGCATCTCCACCTCTGAGTATAAAAAAAGAGTGAAAAGATAATCACTTTATTTTTCAAATTTTTTTCTATACTAAGTTGAATTTCCCAAAAAACTAAATACCATGATGATAATATTCTTTAAAAAAAGCAAGATATTACCTAATAGGGCAATCATTATACATTATTATTAGACTTTATTATCTAAAATAAATGAAATTATTAATAATCTGGGAGGACATCTATTATGGTGGATTTGGATGAAATATCTGAGGCCTTACAGAGGGGTGATGCGGGAAAAGTAGAAGAACTTGTTCGTTTAGCCTTACAAGAAAAATTAACACCCAAAGATATTCTGGAAAATGGTTTAATAAAAGGAATGAATACTATTGGGGTGAAATTTAAGAATAATGAGGTCTATGTTCCCGAAGTATTAATCGCTGCTCGAGCTATGCATGCCGGGATGGGGGTTTTAAGGCCTAAATTAGTGGAAACCGGGGTTAGGAATATAGGTAAAGTAGCAATTGGGACGGTAAGAGGAGACTTGCATGATATCGGGAAAAATTTGGTAAAAATGATGTTAGAGGGTGCTGGTTTTGAGGTGGTCGATCTGGGAGTAGATGTTTCTGCAGATAAATTCGTATCTGCCGTAAAAGAGCTCCAACCTGATATAGTAGGCATGTCCGCACTACTAACAACTACTATGGTTAATATGGTAGAAGTAATAAAGGCACTCAAATCAGCAGGATTGAGAGATAAAGTAAAAGTTATGGTTGGGGGAGCTCCAGTAACTCAAAATTATGCTGAGCAAATAGGTGCAGATGGTTACTCTCCTGATGCAGCTTCGGCAGCAGAAGATGCTAAAAGTTTGGTAACTTTAAGTTAATACTCTTAATTTTATTTGATCGGAGAATTTCATGCTACATCATATTCATAACAAGACCTATTTGGTTGAGGTTTTACCACCTAAACAGGATTCCGAAAATTTAGAAGCAGACCTGGAAAAGTTTACCCATAGATATGTCAAGGTAATAAATGGTGGATATTGTGTATGTATCACCGATAATACTATGGGTCATCTTTCCTTTCAGGGAACAGAAATAATTGAGGAATTTGAACTTCCCGTTCTGCCAGAGCAGGTGATGATTCATCTTAATACTTTTCATCGAAAAGACGATCTGGATAATATTCTCAATACCTGTAAATACAAAGGAATCAAATATCTCCTGGTAGTAACCGGGGATGGTTCCATGCGACTTCCCAAACTTCGGCCTGTAGATTTAGATTTTGCCGATGCAGATTCTATTACCTCTGTAGAATTACTTAAATACATAAATAGTGAGTATGCCGGTATTTTTGTAACCGGGGTTGCCTTTAATCCTTATGAGCCAGAAGAGCATGAATTTGAAAAGATGGATAGAAAGATAAAAGCAGGTGCTAAATTTATTATTACCCAGCCTTTATTGGGAAGGAATAAAGTCATAGATAAACTTCTGAAAAAATACACGGAAATACCTGTTTTTGTAGAGGCCTGGATGAGTAAAAATTTAACTCTTCTTTCTGAAGCAATTGGCTATGAGCTACCTGAACATAAAGATTTTGACCCGATTTCCAATCTAAAAATTCTTCATAAATTATATCCAGGATGCGGTGTCTACCTATCATTACTGAAATTTAAGACCCAATATGATTTGCTCAAGGATACCTGGATGTGATGATTTATAAATAGAAGGAGTTATTATGAAGATAGTGGTTTGTCTTAAGCAGGTACCAGCAACTAATGATACCAAAATTGATCCAGAGACAAAACGTATTATAAGAGAAGGGGTAAAAGCAATTTTAAATCCTTTTGATACTTATGCAGTGGAAGAAGGGATCCAATTGAGAGATAAGTTTGGTGGAGAAGTTATTGCTCTTTCTATGGGTCCACCAAAAGCTGAAGAAATCTTAAGAGAGGCTCTTTCGCTCGGAGTGGATAAAGCTATACTGCTTAGTGATCGAGCTTTTGGAGGCTCGGATACCTGGGCTACCAGCTATATCCTGGCTAAAGCAATTAAAAAAATCAATGATGTTGATCTGGTAATTTGTGGTAAGCAAGCTATAGATGGTGATACAGCTCAGGTAGGTCCTGGGATTGCTGCTCACTTAGGCTGGTTTCAGGCAACTTATGTTATGGCTATAGAAGATGTTTCTTCTTCCTTTATCAGGGTGAAAAGAATGCATGAAGATGGTTATGATATATGTGAGATGCCTTTTCCGGTGGTAATAACTGTGGTAAAGGATATAAATATCCCCCGCGTACCAACGCTAAAAGGGAGATTGGCTTCTTTAAAGAAGGAAATTCCAATATGGAAGCCAAAGGATATAAAGGTGGATAAATCAAAGATCGGGCTTGATGGATCACCAACCAGGGTAGTAAAAATTGAATCTCCTAAACCAAGACATATCAATACCAAAAAGATAGAAGGTTCAGCCCCAGAATGTGCCCACAGCCTACTGAGAGAATTAAGAATGCGTAATATAATTTGATTAAGGGAGAAAAATGAAAGCTTTTACAGATTTAGAAAAAAAAGAATATCACAATATCTGGGTAGTTGCTGAGGTCTTGTCTGGCGAAATACAGACAGTAACTTATGAATTGTTAGGTGTGGCAAGAACTCTTGCTGATTTAAAGAAAAGCGAAGTCTGGGTTGTAGTTATGGGATATAATCTGGAAGAAAAATTAAAATCATTTTTTGAATATGGTGCGGATGTGGTAATATTAGTAGATAATCCAGTATTATCTGGTTTTATTGATGAACTGGAAGCGAAAACTATCAAAAGACTTATCACCAAATATAAGCCTGAAGTGGTAATATGTGGGGCCACTTCCAGGGGAAGAGCCCTTATTCCCAGAGTGGCAGTGATGACCTATTCCGGGCTTACTGCTGACTGTACAGGGCTTTCCATTGATTCTGAAAACGGTGACCTTCTCCAGACCAGGCCAGCTTTTGGTGGTAACATAATGGCTACTATCCGTTCTTCCAACCACAGACCTCAAATGGCAACCATAAGACCCCGAGTTATGAGATTACCAAACCCTGATTCCCATCATACTGGTAGGATAATTAAAGAAAAAGTCTATATTGGTGATACTAAAAAAATCAAGCGAATAATAAGTATTTTCCATGATACTGAAACTACTGTTAACCTTGCCGATGCCCAGATAATAATATCAGGGGGAAGAGGAATGAAAGGACCGAAAGGTTTTAATCTTCTCAAAAAATTTGCCGAAAAGGTTGGAGGAGCAGCAGTAGGAGCAAGCAGGGCAGCCGTTGATGCTGGGTGGATTTCATATGCCCATCAGATTGGACAAACAGGGCAGACAGTACAAACAAAGGTTTATATTGCCTGTGGTATTTCCGGACAGATTCAACATTTAGTAGGGATGCAGTCCTGTGATTTAATTATTGCTATTGACCAAAATCCTAATACTCCTATGATGCAAATTGCAGATATAGCAGTGGTGGGTGATGTATTTGAAATTATACCAGAAATTATTAAGGAGATAACTAAGCTTTAATTTTAACATTGAATTATTTTAAGAATAAGAATAAGAATAAGAATAAGGAGATTTAGTAATGCTCATTATTGGTGAGAAATTAAACTCAACTCGAAAAAAAGTGAGAGAGATGATTGAAAATAGAGATAAGGAAGCAGTACAGGATTTAGCCCGAAAGCAAGTAGAATCTGGAGCCGAAATGTTGGATGTTAATGCCTCTGCTGCTGAGGGTAATAGGGAAGAAAATATGGAATGGCTGGTAAGAACAGTGCAGGAGGCGGTAGATGTTCCTTTATGTATTGACAGTCCTCATGCTGGTGAGATAGAAAAAGGTTTATCAGTATATAATTGGGCTACTGGTAAAGCCTTGATTAATTCTATCACTGGTGAGCGAGAAAAGATAGAAAGACTATTACCGACTATCAAAAGGTATAAATGTGCTGTTATAGCTCTGGCTATGGATGAGCGAGGTATTCCAGATAATGCCGGGCTACGTCTTGAGATTGCCCATAAACTAATAGGAATATTGACCGATTCTGGAGTACCTTTATCTGAGATATACATTGATCCTTTGGTAGTACCTATTGCCACCGGTGATAAAAACGGTTTGATAAGTATGGAAACCATAAGAGGAATTAAGGAGGCTTATCCTGAAATTAAGACTGTAATAGGTTTAAGCAATATCTCTTATGGTCTGCCAGAAAGAAAACTCATTAATCATGCTTTCCTGCTTTTGACCATGGGCTGTGGTCTGGATGCCGCAATTATTGACCCTACCGATAAAAGAATGATGGCTATGATTAAAGCGGCCAGGATTCTTCTGGGAAAGGATAATTTTTGTTGCGAATACCTTAAGGCTTATCGAGAAGGAAAGTTGACATTGGATAAATAATTTTAAAAAATATTCAGCAGTTAGCGAAAATTTATTAATTTTTGGTAATCTCAGATAGAAAAAGATTGACAATTTATTTTGTTGGTTTTAGTATTTAAAGAAATATTTTATAGTATTGGAATTTCAAAAAAAGTTCCGATACCCTCACCCTAACCCTCTTCCTTCAAGGGAGAGTAGAGGGGGAGAGGATGATAAATTATTACCGAAGGGTTAATTTAATAATGGGTAAAGTTAATAGAACATATCAAGAAATTAATGAAAAGATTGCCAGGAAAGAAGCAGTGGTCCTGACCGCAGAGGAGGTAATTACCCTAAAGGAGGAACAGGGAATAAAAAAAGCAACCGAAATGGTTGATGTGGTTACCACCGGCACTTTTGGTCCCATGTGCTCTTCAGGAGCCTTTTTTAATGTAGGACATAGTGATCCCCCTATCAGAATGCAGAAAGTTTGGCTTAATGAGGTCATGGCTTACGCCGGTCTAGCTGCCGTGGATATCTATTTAGGAGCAACTCAATTGTCAGAGTCAGACCGGGGTGGTTACGGCGGAGCTCATGTAATTGAAGAGTTTGTAAAAGGAAAAGAAATCAAGTTAAAAGCCTTCTCTAGTGGTACTGATTGTTACCCGGCACGTGAAGTGGAAGCAATTATCTCCAGAGAAACAGTAAATCAGGCCTTTATGGTAAATCCTAGAAATGCTTATCAGAATTATAATGTAGCAGTAAATCAATCAACAAAAAAATTATATACCTATATGGGCATTCTCCTTCCTGATTTAGGTAATGCTAGCTACACCACCAGTGGTCAATTAAGTCCTTTACTGAATGACCCTGACTTAAGGACAGTAGGGATTGGTACTCGAATTTTTATTGGTGGAACCGAAGGTTATGTAATCTGGGAGGGCACTCAATTTGACCCTAAGTCTGTTGTAGTACCAGATAAAGGAATTATAGCCAGATCTGGAGCCGTTCTCTCTTTAATAGGTGATCTCAAGAAAATGAAACCAGATTTTATTCAGGCTGCTTATTTTTCTGGCTATGGGGTCACTTTGTATATGGGTATTGGAATTCCCATTCCCATTCTTGATGAAGACATGATGAAGGCAGTTAGCATCAAGGATGAAGAGATATATACTGAAATTGTAGATTACAGTTGTCCGCATCCTGATAAGCCTTCACTGGGTTGGGTTAATTATAGTCAGCTTAAAAGTGGTCAGATAGAAATTAAAGGTAAAAAAGTCCCTACTTCTTCTTTATCCAGTTATGCCAAGGCCAGGATTATTGCCCAGACCTTAAAAGAATCGATCCAGGAAGGCTCATTCTTTTTACAGGAACCGATTGAGTCTCTTCCTGCTCAAAGAGAATTAAAAAGGTTAAAGACAGTCAGGATTCAATAAACTAAAAAATTAGGAAAATATTTTGGAGGGATAATGATTAAGAAAAAGGCGGTTTTACTTTTTGATTCCTCTACAGTAGAAAAACCAATTACCTACCAATTGATCAAGAAATATGACCTGTGGATTAATATTTTACAAGCAAAATTTGAACCTGGTTCAGGGGGGAAACTGGTAATTGAAATACGGGGAGATAAGAAACAGATTGATAAGGCCTTTACTTATTTAGAAGAACAGAAGATAGAGGTTGATTTTTTAGATAAGGAAGTATCCTTAAATAGTATAAAATGCAATAATTGTGGTGCCTGTGTCTCTCTCTGTCCGGTAGGTGCCTTACAGATTAATAAACAAACTTACCATTTAGAATTTAATTACCAGGATTGTGTAGTATGTGGCTATTGTGCTGATGCCTGCCCGGTTCAGGCTATTGAGATTATTTTTTAATTCATCTCTACCTATTGCCGAAAAGACTATGAGAAAAGAAGACTTTCCTTATCAGCGTAATTTTGATCCACAGCATTGTGTTCGTTCTTATCGTGAGCTAATAAAAAGCCCTGATTTAATTTCTTTTCAGGTAAAGGAAAAGGAAAGTGATTTATTGATTCAAGCCCCCTTATTGCTGCAGAGAGAAGCTCTGATTTCTTTAAGGTATTACCGGACCATTCTGGAAGATTATATCAGGCAAAACCCACAATTTAAAATCACCCTCGCTCCCAACCCTCCTGATGATTCAGCACATCCTATGCTCCAGGAAATGATTGCCGCATCCGCCAAATGCCAGGTGGGTCCTATGGCTTCAGTGGCTGGCTGTATTGCTCAACATGTAGCACAAAGCTTACTTGCTAGTACTGATGAAGTTATTATTGAAAATGGGGGTGATCTTTATCTTAAAAGCCCTTCCCTTAGAAAGGTAATTATTTATGCCGGCTCTTCTCCTCTCAGTAATAAATTATATCTGAAGATAGATTCTCACAAAACCGGGATGGGAGTATGCACTTCCTCTGGAACAGTAGGCCCTTCCTTTAGTATGGGGAAGGCAGATGCTGTAACAGTTCTTTCCCATTCTGCTACCCTTGCTGATGCTGCTGCTACGGCAGTCGGAAATATTATCCAGACCGGTGAAGATATTAAGAAAGGACTTAATATGGCTCAGACTATTGATGGTATTGTAGGAGTAGTTATCATTAAGGATGATAGGGTAGGGATGTGGGGAGAAATAGATTATGGATTAATTTAAAACTAATTTTTTATGCCTTCTTGATTACAAAAGAAGTAAAGAGAAAGGTAAAATATGTTTTTGCCTACTACCAAAGAAGAAATGGAAAAATTACACTGGGTTAATCTGGATATCATTCTGGTAACAGGAGACACCTATATTGATAGTCCCTTTATAGGAGTATCAGTTATCGGGAAACTCTTACTGAAAGCTGGTTATAAGGTAGGAATTATTGCCCAGCCTGATCTTAATTCTCCAGATGATATTGGTCGACTGGGAGAACCACAACTTTTCTGGGGAGTAACAGCAGGTTCTTTAGATTCCATGATAGCTAATTATACTGCTACGGGAAAAAAGAGAAAAAAAGATGACCTTACCCCAGGAGGAATCAATAATAGTAGACCTGATCGAGCAACCATCGTCTATGTTAATCTCATCAAGCGTTATTTTAAAAATAGCAAACCAATTGTTTTAGGTGGTATTGAAGCAAGTTTAAGAAGATTGGCTCATTATGATTTCTGGGATAATCAAATCAGGCGTTCAATTTTATTGGATAGTAAAGCAGATTTTTTGGTTTATGGCCAGGCAGAAAAGAGTATAGTACAGTTAGCAGAAAAGTTACTTCATCAGGAGTCTGTGGCAGGACTGCGAGGGATTTGTTATATCTCAAAATTACCAGCTGAAAATAGTATCATTTTACCCTCATTTATTAAGATAAAAAGAGATCGCAAGAAGTTTACTGAGATGTTTAATCTATTTTATGAGCACCAGAATCCCTTTTCCGGTAAAACCCTCTCTCAAAGATACCAGGACCGCTATCTGATTCATAATCCACCTTCTTATCCCTTGACCAAAAAAGAACTGGATGAAGTATATGAACTTGATTATGAAAGAGAAGTGCACCCCTTTTACCAAAAATGGGGGACAGTAAGGGCTCAGGATACCATTAAATTTTCAGTAACTTCTCATCGGGGATGTTTTGCCGAATGTAATTTTTGTGCCATTACCGTGCATCAGGGGAGACACCTTCAATCTAGAAGTCAGGATTCTATTATCCGGGAAATCGAAAAATTAAGCCAAAGGAAAGATTTTAAAGGATATATCCTGGATGTGGGAGGTCCCACTGCTAATATGTATGGTATGGGATGTACCAAAAAAAGTGCAGGTGATTATTGCCGGGGGGAGCGCTGTCTATTCCCTTCTTTTTGTAATCATCTAGCTATTGACCATGGGCCACAAATAAAATTATTAAGAGCAATCAGGAAGATTAAAGGTATTAAAAAAGTTTTTATTGCCTCCGGGGTTCGTTATGATTTAGTGTTAGCTGACCAAAAAAATGGGGAAAACTATCTTAAAGAACTAATTAATCATCATCTTTCCGGACAACTAAAGATTGCCCCTGAACATATTGAGCCGGCAATTCTTAATTTAATGGGTAAAGGAAATCATCATCTGTTAAGCAATTTTAAAAAATTATTTGATCGAATTAACCAGAAAGCTAAGCGAAAACAGTATCTTACCTATTATTTTATGGCTGCCCATCCCGGTTGTAGAGAAAAAGATATGCTGCGACTCAAACAATATATTAAGCAGGAACTACAGGTAAAACCTGAGCAGGTGCAGATTTTTATCCCGGCACCTTCTACTTATTCCAGTGTAATGTATCATACTGGCAGGGATCCTTTTACTGGCAAAAAAATATTTGTAGAAAAAGCAGTTAAAAAGAAAGATAAACAAAAGAGAATAATCACCGAATAAGCACTGATTGAGAATAAAATTATAATTTTCTAATCTAACATAATATCTCAAAGAGGAAATGATTTTTTTTATAGTTTTGTAGTATTATGAAAATATAATAATAATTTAAATAACTTGAAAGATTCATAGAATACGGGTAAAATAAATTAGATTTATGGGAAGAATTTTCCAAGGCTTGTTAATGAAAAATGAGAAAGTGTATGTTTTGAACTTTAGAATTTTAAATTTTATTGATAAAGGAGGTGAGGAAATGGTAGCAAAAAAAAGAGAAGAAACAAGAAATTATCAGAAGAGTTTTTCAGAAGTTTTTTCAGCCGTTAATAAGGCCTTAGAAGATCTTAAAATAGGGGTGGTCAGTAAAAATGAAAAAGAAGGAATTATCAATATATCTACTGGGTTCACTATTTTTTCTACTGGTGGGGAAGGATGTATTGAGGTAAAGTCTATTCCCGATACCAATGAAACTACTGTAAGCATTAGTATTAGGCCTAAAATGAAAACAGTTCTTATTGATTGGGGACAAGCTTCGCGAGAAATTAGGCAGATATTTAGCAAAATAGAAGAACATTTAGGAATAATAGTTGCTGAGGCGATAGAAGAAAAGACTGAGACTTCAACTTCGAATACTTGTCCATCCTGTGGTAAACCGGTGGGAGTAGCTGATAAGTTCTGTCAGAATTGTGGAGCAAAATTAAAATAATCAAGAGGGAAAGGAGTTTAAAAAATGTCTTTTTGTCCAGGTTGTGGTAAAAAAATTGAAGGTGATGTTTCTTTTTGTCCTTCCTGTGGTTTTAATTTGAAAGGTGAGCAAAAAAATGTTTCTCCAACTTCTTCTCCTGGAAAAAGCAAAACAAAAAGTGAAAGTGGCTCAAATACCAAGACCTATATGATTATTTCAGTTGCTGGCTTAGGAGCGTTGGCTTTGTTATCTCTTATGATGGGAGATAGCCTGGG
>LDZT01004919.1_pt1 | contig 19955 bp, 15 predicted proteins | sample 615521 | NCBI WGS metagenome assembly LDZT01 (sample SAMN03408292, study PRJNA278302) | terrestrial metagenome | isolation source: oil reservoir sample SB1 | place: USA: Alaska, North Slope, Schrader Bluff formation | collected 2011-09
GGAGCCAGACTCACTTAATTCTTCTCCTGATTTAACATCTGGATTCAAGGTTTCCCTTTCACTAACCAAATTTTTATCCGGGTTCAGGATGTCACTTAAGAATTTTCCAGTGTGGGAACCACTGGCGGCTATTTCTTCTGGTGTTCCCTGGGCAACAACTGTTCCACCACCATCACCACCTTCGGGTCCCAGATCAATGATGTGATCTGCGGTTTTGATAACATCCAGGTTGTGTTCAATAACTATTACCGTGTTTCCACCGTCACGCAATCTTTCCAGTACTTCCAGTAACTTTTTAATATCTGCAAAGTGTAATCCAGTGGTGGGTTCATCCAGAATGTACAGGGTGCGCCCCGTGCTCTGTCTGCTCAACTCCTTGGCCAGTTTCACCCTCTGGGCTTCTCCACCGGAGAGAGTGGTGGCGGGCTGTCCCAGTTTGATGTAACTTAAACCCACATCATCCAGGGTCTGCAGTTTCTTCTTTATACGGGGGATGTTCTCAAAGAACTCCAGAGCTTCTTCCACAGTCATGTCCAGGACTTCTGAAATGTTTTTACCCTTGTAACGCACATCCAGAGTTTCCTTGTTATATCGTTTACCCTTACAAACCTCACAGGGAACGTAAACATCGGCCAAGAAGTGCATTTCAATTTTTATTATACCATCACCGGTACAGGCTTCACACCTTCCACCTTTAACATTGAAACTGAACCTTCCTGGTTTGTAGCCACGTTTTTTGGCAGTGGGTGTCTGGGCGAATATTTCCCGGATGTAGGTGAACACACCAGTGTAGGTGGCTGGATTGGAACGGGGTGTACGTCCAATAGGGGACTGATCAATGATAATGACTTTATTCACGTATTCTTTACCGGTTATATCGTCATGTTTACCAGGGTTCATGTGTTTATGGTTAAGAGTTCCATATAATCCCTTGTAGAGCACGTCGTTGATGAGGGTACTTTTCCCGGAACCAGAAACACCGGTGATGCAGGTGAAAACCCCCAGGGGGAATTCCACATCGATGTTTTTTAGGTTATGTTCCCGGGCACCCTTCACTGTTAGGTAGTTACCATTAGGATGGGTACGTGATGAAGGTAGGGGTATGGTTTCCTGACGTGATAAGTAATGGCCGGTTATAGAATCAGGGTTTTCCATTATTTCCTGGGGAGTTCCAGTGGCGGTAATCCAGCCACCGTGTTCCCCGGCACCGGGACCAATGTCCACCACATAATCAGCGTGTAATATGGTGTCTTCATCGTGTTCTACCACAATGAGGGTGTTACCGATATCCCTCAACTTCTTAAGGGTTTCAATGAGGCGGTGGTTATCCCGTTGGTGCAGGCCAATACTGGGTTCATCCAAGATATACAGCACACCCACCAGCCCGGAACCGATCTGGGTGGCCAGGCGTATCCTCTGGGCCTCACCCCCAGATAAACTTCCTGAAGATCGGGCCAGGGTAATGTAGTCCAGACCTACATCCTTTAAAAACTTCAAACGTTCTTTTATCTCTTTCAAAACTTCCTGACCAATAAACTGTTCCCTTTTGGATAATTTTAATGATTCAAAGAAATCATAGGAACTTTTAATGGGCATCTCCACTACTTGGGGGATGGTCATACCACCCACAGTTACGCTACGGCTTTCGGGCCGCAGCCGGGTTCCGTTACAGGCCGGACATTTACGGTCACTCATGAAATGGCCCATGTAACTGCGCATGTAGTTGGATTTGGTCTCCATGTAAATACGTTCCATACGCCGCACTACTCCTTCAAAATAGCGGTTAACACGGTGCAGGCGATTTTTTCGCTGGAAAACAAATTCCACTTTATCCGGTGAACCGTAGAGTATAATCTCCTGGTATTTGGTGGGTAGATCCTGGAAGGGGGTGTCCATGCTGAAACCGTAGTGGTCAGCTACTGCCTGTAACATCTGCCCGTAGTAGTTATCACGGTGTTTGGATTTACTCCAGGGCAGGATAGCTCCTTCATTTAAAGATAATGCCGGGTCAGGAACCACCAGATCAGCATCAATCTCCATTTTACTCCCCAACCCATTACACTCGGGGCAGGCCCCGTGGGGATTGTTAAAGGAGAACATCCTGGGGCTCATCTCCTCGAAGTTGATTCCACAGTCTGTGCAGGCAAAGTGTTCACTGTAGATCTTCTCGGTTACATCCTCACCACTACCATAAACTGCAATTAGGAGGCCTTCACCCAGTTCCAGGGCAGTTTCCACAGAATCTGCAAGACGGGTTTCAAAGTCACGATCGTATCTAATAACGAGCCGGTCCACCACCACTTCTATGCTGTGCTTGAAGTTTTTCTCCAGCTGGAAATCATGGTCCAGGCTGTGGACTTCCCCATCCACCCGCACCCGGACAAATCCCTTACGCCGAAGATCTTCAAATATTTTCTGGTGTTCACCCTTCCTATCCCGGATTAATGGTGCTAAAATCTGTACCTTGGTTCCTTCTTCTTTTTGCAGAATACCGTCCACAATCTGGCCGGCGGTCTGCTGGCTAATGGGTTGACCACACTGGTGACAGTGGGGAGTCCCAATCCGGGCAAACAGGAGCCGGAGGTAATCGTATATTTCAGTCACAGTCCCCACAGTGGAACGGGGGTTCATTCGTGTTGTTTTCTGGTCAATAGATATGGCGGGTGACAGTCCTTCAATGTAATCCACTTCTGGCTTTTTCATCTGGCCCAGAAACTGCCGGGCATAGGCCGAGAGGGATTCCACGTAACGCCTCTGTCCTTCGGCATAGATGGTGTCAAAGGCCAGGGAGGACTTCCCAGAACCACTTAACCCGGTGATCACCACGAATTTGTCACGGGGAATCTCCAGGTCAATATTTTTAAGGTTGTGTTCCCTGGCCCCTTTAATTAAAATATTATCTTTCTTATTATTCATCAGTCTGAAACTCCTTCTAGACTTAAAACCGGTTAAACAGGTTTATTCTAAATTAATACGTTCAATATTCCATTTAAAAATCTAATTATTTGGAAACTCCTTCCAAAATCAGTATTTTGTCCCTGATGTTGGCTGCCTCTTCGAAATCCAGTCGACTGGCTGCTTTTTTCATTTCTTCCTTCAAATCTTTTATAAGCAGGCGAAGTTCGTCCTTGGGCATTTTTTCCACATCGTCACGCATTATAACCTCTTTTTTCTCGGGTTTTTCTTTCAGGGTACGTACTGTGCTGCGGGGAGTAATTCCGTGATCTTCATTGTACTTCAACTGTAATTTCCGTCGATGGTTGGTGATATCAACTGCGTTACGGACAGAATCAGTTATTTTATCGGCGTAGATAACCACCTGGCCCTCCACATTACGGGCAGCACGGCCAATGGTCTGTATCAGTGCTGGTTCTGAACGAAGGAAACCTTCCTTATCAGCATCCAGTATCCCCACCAGACCCACTTCTGGAAGGTCTAAACCTTCCCGGAGTAGGTTAACCCCCACCAGGCAGTCGAATTCGCCTCGGCGCAGGTCATCGATGATATCGATCCTTTCCAGGGTGCTGATTTCAGAGTGGAGGTATCTCACCTTGATACCTGCCCGGGCATAGTAATCAGTAAGGTCTTCGGCCATGCGTTTGGTTAAGGTGGTTACCAGAACCCGTTGATTTTTCTGAGTTTTTTCCTGGATTTTGGTAAGTAAATGGTCTACCTGGCCCTGAACTGGTTTCAGTATAACTTTCGGGTCCACCAGGCCAGTGGGCCTTATGATCTGTTCCACCACCTGTTGGGACAGGTTCATTTCATACTTTCCAGGGGTGGCAGATACGTAGATCACCTGATTCTCTAGGCTTTCGAATTCCTCAAAATTCAGGGGCCGGTTTTCACGGGCCGATGGCAGTCGGAACCCGTAATCAACCAGAACATCTTTACGTGCCCGGTCACCAGCATACATACCCCTGATCTGGGGTACAGTAACGTGGGATTCATCAATAATAGTCAGATAATCATCGGGGAAGTAACGCAATAGGCTGTATGGGGTTTCACCCCACTTACGTCCGGAAATGTGCATACTGTAGTTTTCAATCCCCTGGCAGTACCCCATTTCCTTAAGCATTTCCAGGTCAAATCTGGTACGCTGCTCCAGGCGCTGGGCTTCTACTAATTTGTTTTCAGCTTCCAAAACACGTAACCTGTCTTCCAATTCTTCTTCAATTCCTTTTATGGCATTATCCATTTTTTTAGGAGAGGTAACGAAGTGTTTGGCGGGAAAAACTACGATTTTATCCATTTGACGGTTCATCTGGCCAGTTACATGGTCAATGAATGATAGGCCATCCACTTCATCACCGAAGAGTTCCACTCTGATGGCGGTTTTTCCCTGGGCTGGGAATATTTCTATCACATCTCCCCTTACCCTGAATTTCCCCCGGCTGAAGTCAATATCGTTTCTTTCATACTGCATTTCAACCAGTTTGGCGAGTATTTCCTCCCGTTCAACTTGCTGCCCCATTTCCAGTTGCAGTACCAGGTTTCCATAGTCTTCGGGTGCACCGATACCATAGATACAGGATACACTGGAGACCACAATAACGTCCTCCCGGCTGAGGAGAGACTGGGTGGTGCTGTGCCTCATCATATCAATCTCTTCGTTGATAGACGCCTCTTTATCAATGTAGGTATCGCTCTGTGGCACGTAGGCTTCGGGCTGGTAATAATCGTAGTAACTGACGAAGTATTCCACGGCATTATTAGGAAACAGCTCTTTAAATTCCTCGTAGAGTTGAGCAGCCAGTGTTTTATTATGAGATATAACTAGAGTTGGTTTCTGCACTTCTTTGATTACATTGGCCATGGTGAAAGTCTTACCCGAGCCAGTAACCCCTAAAAGGGTTTGATGTTTCATTCCTTTGTTTATTCCACGGGATAAAGATTTAATAGCTTTAGGCTGGTCTCCTAATGCTTTATAATTTGATACAAGTTCAAATTTTCTCATTTATCAATCCTCTCTTGTAAAAACAAAAATATTAATTAATTTCATTGTCAGATCTAAAAACAGATTATATTATCCTATCATAACTATGGTATATATATGCACTGATTTTATGAACAGTTCGGATCAGTGGGCATACCTTAGGGGATCCCAGGGTACAATAAAATACGATAGAACTTCAGGGTGGGGTTAATCATCCACCGGATGTTATGCCTGATGTATTAGTGGGGATCAAACATGTTAATCACCGTTAACCAAATTGGAAAAGCTTTAAAAAGAGCAGGGAGACTTGAAACCACACCTTTATGTATTTACGGTCAGAATGATGTTCCGGAAGATGCCAAACCACTGGTTTCCATTGATTCCTGCGCTGCCAAAGCCCTGTTAATAGCAGCCACCAGGAAAACCCCTCCCCTTTACCTGGGCCACAATGGCCTTAAGGGAGTGTGTATGGGGGGTATAACCTGGCTGGGCTTTGCCCGGAAAATATCACCTTATATTCGTTATTTTGTATCCACCGGCCATGAAAACTTCAGGGGAGGCATGGCCGAGCATCTAAAAGCCAGTCCCGAGATATTCGACAAATTCAGAGAATCAATTGGTCCGATAACTGTACCGGGTAAGTATCTGGTGATAAGATCCTGTGAAGACTTCTCCCCGGATGAAGAAGGTACTGACTTGGACCTTAGATCGGTATTATGTTTTGGAACTGGGCAGCAGATAAGAAACTTGTGCAGTTTAATTCACTTTAGAACAGAAAACCCATTCAACTCCATAATAGCTCCTTTCGGCCCGGCCTGTGCCACCATGGTCACTTATCCTGCCCACATGGCTGAAAAAACTCCGGAAGGCACGGCTTTTATAGGGCCACTGGATCCTACTGGCAACCGCTGGTTCCCGGAGGAGTACATGGCTCTGGGAATTCCCCTGGACCTGGCTCGCTTGATGTACCAGGATCTGGAAGAGTCATTCATAGTTAAAAATCCCGATGTTGCGTATCCACAGGAAAGGGAGGATATAATGCCAGAAAAATAGTTGGATTCTGCTATTTAAACCCGGTTTATGGGGTATTAAACCCCGGTCTCCATACCTATTTTAAACTGATTGACTAAAAAATGATCAAGACCACACACAGTTTACTTTTTAAGTGAATTATTTTTCAACTGATAACTAAAGAGGATTAGATTTTGTCGGCTACAATCAGCAACCCCAATGATTTACCAGAAAAACCGGGTGTTTACCTTTTTAAGGATGTTAAAGATGAGATTTTGTACGTTGGAAAGGCAAAATCCCTTAAAAAACGGGTTAAAAGTTACTTTAAAGAAGAAATTGAAGATCCCAAAACCCGGGTTTTAATGCGCCATTTTCACCACCTGGATTACCTGGTAACGGACACAGAAAAGGAAGCCCTTATTTTAGAATCTAACCTTATAAAAAAATATTTACCCCGATACAACATCCGCCTCAAGGATGATAAACGTTATCCCTACCTTCAGATAACTTCCGAAGACTATCCCCGCCTGCTAATCACCCGTTCTGTCCGGGAGGATGGTTCACATTATTACGGCCCTTTCACTGACGTAACCTCAGTTCGAAGCCTGTTAAAACTTTTAAAGCCCGTATTCCAGCTCAGAGATTGTAAACGTATGGATGGGCCCTGCCTCAATTATCAGATTGATCTGTGCCCGGCACCCTGCAGTGGTCAGGTTTCCCTGGAGGAGTACCATGAAAATGTGGGAAAGGTTAAAATGTTCCTGGAAGGTCGGCAAAAGGAGGTTATGAGCCTTTTACGGGAAGAGATGGACCAGGCAGCTAGAAACCATGACTTTGAAAAGGCAGTGGTTATTCGGGATCAGTTATTCTCCTTAGGGGAGGTAATGGAAAAACAGAAAATGGAATTCAACCGCAGCCTTGACCAGGATGTTATAGCCTCCTCTAATGATGGGGAAGTGGTGGTGGTAGTTGTCTTCCGAGTACGCCAGGGGAAGATCATGGGAAAAGAGGATTTTCTCATGGAAGGAGCCCAGGATTACTCCATCCCTGAGATATTAGCTGCTTTCATTAAACAGTTCTACTCTGGCCCCCGACAGGTGCCGGCAGAAATATTATTACCGGTGATGATCGAAGATAAGGATATTATTGAGAAGTGGCTGTCGGATAAAGTACAGGCAGGGAGCCCGGGTAAAGGGGATGAGGGGAACTACATTAATGTATCCTCTACTGGAAATGAGGAGGGTCAACTGGAAAACCACGGAGTAGAAAAAGATGCGGCACTAATTCACCTGAGGGTGCCCGAGGAGGGATTAGAGCATCGTCTGGTTCAAATGGTTACCAAAAATGCCAGTATAATTTTAAACCACCATAAACAGGCCAGAGGAGCATTACTTGACCTTAAAACCTACTTGAAAATACCCAGAATTCCCCGTCGCATAGAGGCCTTTGATATATCTAATCTGGCCGGGGAGATGGCAGTTGCTTCCATGGTAGTATTTGAAGATGGTAAACCATCCAAAAACCAGTACCGCAAGTATAAACTGGAAACACCAGGTCCAGATGATTATGGTATGATGAGAGAAGTATTAACTCGACGGTATGAGAAATTAAAGAGTAAAGGTGAAACTCCTCCAGATTTAATAGTGGTCGATGGGGGTCGTGGCCAGTTAAACGTGGCCACTGAAGTCTTAGATTCATTGGATCTGAAAACAGGAGTAATAGGCTTGGCTAAAGAGTTTGAACAGGTATTCATCCCTGAAGTATCTATTCCGCTTATTTTGCCGCCTAATTCCCCTGCTTTGCATATATTACAGTATGTGAGAGATGAGGCTCACCGTTTTGCTGTGAAGTACCATAAAAACCTCCGGGATAAAAGGCTTAAAAGTTCCCTCCTGGATGAAATCCCGGGCGTTGGACCCAAACGTAAAATGAACCTCCTTAGACATTTTGGTGACTTAAAATCAATTCAAAATGCAAGTGAGGATGAAATAGCAGATGTAAAGAGCATAGACACTAATTTAGCGCGTAAAATTTACTATCATCTTCATCAAGGGAAGGATTAATCATTTTTATCATTATACTGTGCTAATTAGGTATAAACAATAATAAATCTTATAAGGTTTAAAACATAATGTAACTTGCAATAACTGTGATATGAATGGGGAATGGCATGTCTGAAGTTAAAATCTTGATTGTTGAAGATGAAAGCATAGTGGCCATGGATATTAAACACCGTGCTGAAGGCCTTGGTTATGAAGTCACGGCCATAACACCATCGGGGGAAGAAGCCCTGGAGAATGTAGTCAGTAACCGGCCAGATTTAGTATTAATGGATATTGTTCTTAAGGGTGAAATGGATGGTATTGAGGCTGCCCAAAAAATAAGGGATGCCTATGATATTCCCGTAGTATATTTAACTGCTTATTCTGATGAGAGGACCTTGAAACGAGCCAAAATCACCGAACCATTCGGTTACATAATCAAACCATTTGAAGACCGTGAACTCCACAGTGCAGTGGAAGTAGCCCTCTACAAGCATCAAATGGAGAGTAAACTCAAGGAAAGTGAAAAATGGTTATCTACTACCCTGGAAAGTATTGGTGATGCCGTTATTGCCACGGATAAAGAGGGTAAAATCAAATTCATGAATCCAGTGGCCAGTAATTTAACAGGGTGGGGTCCAGATGAAGCCATTGGCCAAACACTGTCTCTGATCTTCAGGATTGTACACGAAGAAACTGGTGCACCAGTTGATGATCCGGTGGTGAAGGTGGTTGAAAATGATTCTATTATCGATTTACCACACCCGGTTTTATTGATCAACAAAAATGGCTCAGAAATACCTATTGATGATAGTAGTGCCCCTATTAAAGATGAAAATGGGGGTATAATTGGTGTGGCTCTGGTTTTCCGTGACGTTACCCAGCGTAGAAGGGAAGCCAAGGAAAGGGAAGAGTTACTTAAGGATAAAGCTCGGGGAGAGCTTTCCAGTTTCATGGTAAGTGCCCTACCAGTATTTGCATCTAACATACCTCCTCAGGTTAGGGATAATATCGCCCGCAGTTTTGCCGACCGGTTTGAGAAAAACATGAAGCCCCGTTTCCTGGAGGAAATGGAGAAATGCCGGATAAATAGGGGAGATGAAGCTTTAGCTGATTCTAAGATGTTATTCCAATGCTACCTCTCATGGATTGGTGAATTCATGTCCAACCTGGGAATTGGAACTGATAGTGAGGTTGAAGGCAGAAAAGGTCATTTGAATTTTGATAGCTGTCCCTGGGCAAGTGAAGGAACTGTTAGCCCTATATTTTGTTTAATTTGTCGGGTGATTGTTATACGCAGTTTCACCTGGACTTCCCTCCACGGACATGCTGAACAAAGCCAGTGCCTTCTGGAAGGTAATAATAAGTGTTCATTTGAATTTACACTTTCATGGGATGATAGTTAATTAAATCATGGGATGATATTAACTTAATAAAATAATTACAACCGATTAAATATGGATTTAATTGGGGGTTTAATCTTGGAACGAATCAAAACAGGAATAGACGGAATAGACCAGTTTACAGGTGGACTTCCCCGAGGGAAAAGTATCTTACTCACCGGAGACGCAGGTTCAGGAAAAACCATATTTGGATTACAATTTGCCCTAACCAGTAGCAAACAAAACCTTAAAACAGTTTATATTACCACAGAAGAAGATTCAGATGATCTTTTTACACAGGGAGAAACTTTTGGTTGGGATATAAAATCTTTCACCGACAACGGTATGTTACGGTTCATTGAACTGGCTGGTGTCCGGGCTCGGGTAACTGAAGCCGAGATCAGTATTGATGTGGGGGCGATGAAGGGTAATTTCTCCAAATTCCTCAAAGACCTCCCTGAAGACACAGAAACAGTGGTAATTGATAACATTGGAAGTTACACGGCCAAACTCACTCCTTACGAATTCAGGGACCGTTTTGACCTAATGGTATACGAATTGAAAAAACGCAACATAACGGCACTCATCATCCTGGATAGTGCAACCTCCCGTGAATTCAATGAAATAGCACTGTTCTCAGTTTACGGAGCCATAAAAGTTATGAAACGTGAAAATCCCTATACTGGCCGCCGGGAGAGGGTTATGGATATAGTGAAAATGAGAAGTACCAAAACGCCCACCCAGTTCATGACCTACGAGATCAACAACAATGGTATTGAGATTGTTTCTGGAATTGAAAATAAGGATTAATCTGGGGAAAATACTCACTTAGATGTGTGTAAACTGGTTGTAGTGTAAGTAAATATTTAATAATTCACTTATTTTTCCTTAATTCACTTATTTATTTTTAAAATTAGAAATAATAATATAAAAATGAATTATTAGAATGAATTAGTGAACTAAATCTTTTTTAATCCAATTTTATCTTCTTTATTTTCCAACAAATTATGCGTACTGGCGTTTGGAGTTGGAACTGGATGAAGAACCGGAAGGGGTTTCAATATAATTGTTCGCTCCATTGTTGGTATTGCTGGGAGACTCAGAACTGGAAGATCCATCACCTGAACTGCTGGAATCCACATTGCCAGTTGGTTGACTTGTTTGGGGGTTGGCTGTTGTGCTCTGTGGACTGGCTTCGGTATTCTGCTGGTTATTTTGGGTAGTATTTGTGTTGGAATCCTGTATGATTTTGTTAATGCCCACTGCTCCCAGAATCAACAGTATCATGAACATTAAAGCTATTTTTTGTTCCATAACCAATCCCTTTTATTCTTATGTTTTTAGCGTTAGGAAAGTTTTTATTTGAGGAATTTTATTTGGAAATCTCTTTTATTAAATGAAGATTTTATCTTGGAAACTATATTGTAGATAACTGTTAATCATTAAAAAATAAAATTATGCAGTGTTAAAGTCGGTTAAGCACTGCTAATATAAGTTTTACTGCGTTTTCCACATCCTTGATATTTACCACACTCACGGGGGTGTGGATGTATCGTGATGGTGGTGAAATTACTCCCGTGGGAATACCTTCTCTGGTGAGGTGAATGGCAGTGGCATCGGTGGTTCCTCCTTCACTGACCTCTATCTGGTATGGTATTTCCTCTTCCTCGGCAACCTGAATCAACAGTTCCTTAACCTGGGGGTGAGTGATAATTCCCCTTCCACTGGCATCGGTGAGTATGATACATGGTCCTTTACCTGCTTTGGCTGGGGCTTCTTCTTCCTTCATACCGGGATGGTCACCAGAGATGGTCACATCCAGGGCCAGAGCCATATCAGGATTGATACGGAAAGCAGCAGTTCTAGCTCCTTTGAGGCCCACTTCCTCCTGCACAGTTCCCACTCCGCAGATAGTGGCGTCGCTCCGGGCTCTTTTCATGACTTCCAGGAGAATGGCACAGCCCACACGGTTATCCATGGCATTTCCCATTACCAGATCATTTTTAAGTTCAGCAAATTTCTGTTTAATGGTGATGGGGTCTCCTACATTGATCATTTCCTCGGCATCTTCCTTACTGGAAGCACCGATATCAATGAACATGTTCTCGTATTCTACTGGTTTCTTCTTTTCAGCGGCCTTCATCCGGTGTGGAGGTTTACTTCCAATCACACCCAGTATCTTTTCATCATTACTGTGGATGTACACTTCCTGGTTGAGTAACATCTGATCGTTGATTCCTCCCAGTTTGGAGAACTTGATGAATCCATTTTTATCTATATACCTCACTATAAGGCCGATTTCATCCATATGGGCGGCTAACATTACCTTTTTACCATCTGGTTTTCCTTTCTTGATGGCGATGAGGTTACCCATATTGTCCACGTCTAATTCATCCACAAATCCTTTTAACTCTTCCATCATTAAGTTGCGAACATTGTCTTCAAATCCAGATACTCCGGATGCATTGGATAGTTTTTCCAGTAACTGTTTCATATTTAAAACCTCTTAAATTAAAATAAAATGTAAGATCAGTTCTTAGAATCTGATTTTAATTGATTGGTTAAAATGATTTAATCAGAATTAAAACTCCGATTATTACCAGGATAATGGGTCCAGCCTGTTCCTGGAGGAAGCTAAGGGGTATGATTCCTAAATTTACACCGTACCATACTAAACCTATGGCAATAAAACATAAAGCGATGCCCAGTCCCCATTTGTTAATATTTCTCTTTTTTTTGGGTTTGGAACTTTCTGTTTTCTTTATTTTAAAGTCTTCTTCCATTTTTAATCCTCAATTTATTTTTGATCATATGTTAAGTAATGAATAAAGTTCAGGTAAGTGATTGTGATCATGATATTTTGATTAAATAATCATGTTTGGAAGTGTCGATGGTGAGAGTGTTGACCGTATTGGATACCGGGTCAATCTGACTGTTTACAGTGTAACCCGCAGATTCTATGGATTGCTCTACACCGCCAAGAATAGTCTGTCGTTGTTGTGGGGAAAGCCCAGTATTGGAAAGGAATATGGTGATGTTGATCTTTTCACCACTGGTCATATCTACTTTATTTACCCGGATAGGCATGGTGGTGGTGTTCATAATTCCTATTTCTGCAGAGGCATTGGAGGCACCCACTCTTACTGCGGTGGCAATGGTGTTCTGTTCACTTTGATCACTAACATACCAGGCGAAAATAAGTACAACGGCCAGTACAAAGCCCACTAATAGTATATATTCTGCGGAAAGTTGCCCTCTGCTATCCATAGTTATCATTTTCTAATTTTTTATATGTTATATCCTTTACATTATTATTATAGATTATGTTTTAAAAATAGTGGTTCTGGGATGATGGACTATTGATTGGTGGGCACTGCTTGTAGTTATTTTGAATTTTAAATATTGCCAGAGGTAGGGGGTTAAGATTAGTACTCGCAACAAAAGATTTATACCAATAAAATCATATTAGTTTATATTATTAAGACCATATTATAATGGAAGAAGAAGAGTTTCAGAAACTAATATTTATGAGTTGTTTATTTCATTTAATTAACGAGAATAGGGGAGTAAAAGAAAGTGGGACTACTGGACCGTGATTCAAGGGGTTATGCTCTTTCCCTGGATTTATTACTTGCACTCATCCCCCTTACTCTGGTTCTGGGATTAGTGGCTGCGGATATGGATAACCTCATGTACCAGGTGCAGGATGTTGTTTATAGGGGATCAACCGAGCGAGTGGCTGCAGATACCATGAACACGCTCCTCACTACATCTGGAAATCCTAATAACTGGGAAGAAGACGTCAGTACTTTAAAGGTGCCTGGGCTAGCCAAATATGATAATGCTACCAATCAGTCGATTAGGTATTATCTTTCCGATATGAAGGTAGGTGCCATTACATCTACACAGATCCAGAACATTTTGGGTTCTAACTATGGATACTCCCTTAACGTTAGCAGTGTTATTAGTGGAACTCAAATTTTATCAAGGGGCACCAGGGGTGATGCTTCAATCGACCCCAATGCTACAGAAGTTGTTCGTGAAGAACGGATTGTTTTATACGCACCCTTCGATATTGTTTCTCAAGCTGTTAACATTAGGGGTACTGGTAAACCCATAGTTATTACCGGGGATACCTTCCCTACCAATAAGCAGTATAATCAACTTTACGATTACTACGTGTATGTGGAAAGTACAGGAACTACCACAGTTACCTCGGCATGGGTAACTATTAACTCAGTGACCGTGGTAAAACCTGATGACTTTACTGCCGGGACAACCAGAGTTGTTAAATTAATTGATCCCCATGAATATGGTGCTGATGTTTTATATAATGAAACGGAACTTATGGACAATGCCGTAAGTGTGAAACTGGCAGGTAGTCCTACTGATAAAATGAATGTTTACGTTGTTAAGGTGCCGAAAGGCACACCCATTGGTGAAATTGATTTAACGGCCACTACACTAAAGTATAGGGCTGTGTTATATGTTTGGGTTAGGTGATCTTGATGGATGATAAGGGTTTTATATTCACTGCTGATGCCACTCTGGCCTTGGTAGTGGTAATAGTATTCACAGCATCAATTGTAGTTTATGGGCTACTTCCTGTCTATCAGGGACAGGATCACCAGCACCTGCAGGCCCTGGCTGACAGTGCACTGGCCACCATGGAAGAAGATGGAACCCTTCGGGATGCAGCTGTTTATTATGCCAATAACAATTCCACTGCTGCCCAAGATGTACTTTCAAGCTCTTTGAATTCAATTTTACCCAGTTACGTCAGTTATAAGATAAGTGTGGGTGATTATGGTTCGATTAGTCAGGACCGGGGACGTGATTATTTATTATCCTCCAATGTGGCAACTGGTGTTAGAGTAATTTCTGGGCCGGAGGAGGGATGGTTAGGCCGTTCATTCTACAATATTAAAGAAGTTGGACTAACCAAGCAGGATACCAATGTCACCACTACACTGTGGAACTTCCACAATTGGCTTACTAACTTTGATCCCTGGGACAACTGGGGAGGTCTTAGTTCTTATCCATATTGGGGTAGCAATGGTGGGAGTGGCTACCGAACCATCGATTTTTCAGTTCCCAATGCTACTTCCATTAACTGGGCTAAATTTATCATAAATTCGGTTAATAAAAATGATGGAACGTCCTATGGTGCAGGAGTAAATATAAATGGTAATAATTATAACGTAGCTCAAAATCAGTTTCAGTATCTTTATAATCAAAACGACTACAGATTCTATAACAATTTGAGTTCAATAAATACTAATGCTTTGGCAAAAGGTAGCACAAACAAACTTTATGTTCACTATACCAGTGCAAGTAGTTCTAATGACATGGCATGGTTTTCCTTAATTGCCAATTACACAGTTAGTATGATGGTACCACAGGGTGTGGTAACCAATACTTACTATTTCAATGATGCTGCCGGACTTGCTTATCCTGATGAATGGGTATGGAATGGAAGAAGATGGGTCCAATATCCTGGTCGTGTTAGTGGTATCATTTACACTTTACTCACCGGTGGAGTATCAAGCTTCACAGCTAATAGTGGCCGAAGTTTCAGCTATTATGATTACACTCATAATCATCCCGCTGTTGCTGATGGCACTCCCTTTGTATTGACAAGCACTCCTGGAAATTATGCTGCATCTGCAGTTGCTATAGAAAAAGAAGTTGATAACAGAGATGCGGGGACTATTAAAGATGCTTATTTGGTTATGAACCCCTATGGTGGTATGGATGGGGCTCGAGTAGAAGTTTATCATCCAATGATTGGTAGTACTCCTGGTTACTGGGAGACTGTATTTTCATCAGAGGTTAATACCCAGACTGGTACGGATAGTGGTTATGGTAATTTACCCGGAACTATTAACCTTAAAGATCACTTAGATAAAGGTTATGTTAATAAGGTTAGAATCACTGCATGGGATAATGTCCCTTCATCCGGATCTAATGACTACGATCTGGTGGGGCTCACCAACTGTTATGTAGTGGTTAGTTCCAGCAAACTCCCCATATGGTGGGACGAGTATGGTGTGGAGAGTGAACAGTCCCGTACTAACTCTATCTCTAAAGATATAACCTATGAAATTCGTGCTAATGGGACAAATGGGGCAAAAGAAGCCTATCTATTCTTTTCAGGAGGGCTAGATACTAAAAATGTTAAAGTTACCTATGCTGATACGGGCCAAGTACTATACGATGGGGCCACACCATACATGTTAAACTTAGGTGAATTAGATGCAGCATCCATCCATAAAATGACAGTTGGAACACCTTCTAACCACACATATCAACTCGGTAATTATACAATTAGGGTGCTTGTAACTTCGGGCCAGGGTTGGGAATCCGGTGATGCTTATGCCGAGATATTCTCTGGTACCAGAGTAGCAGTAATCTATCCTGCCCTTGAACAAGCCGTTTGGAGTACTAAATATGCACCTACTGCTCAAGAAGCTATTGATAGGGCCTATCAGGCGCTTATGGTAAGTTTAGAGGCTCAAGGATTTAAGAATATTGATCAAAGCTTAGTCTCCAATGAAACTCTATACACCGGCGATTTACCTAATGCCATTCCAGTGAGGTTAGATTTATGGACTTCTTAGGTGAGCAAAATGGATGAGAAAGGTTATCTTTTCACACCGACAACTTTACTGTTGTTCATTCCAATTATTATCATTGCTGTAGCCTATTCTGGTATTATTAACGATTTGAGCATGGCTTCGGGCATAGCTATTGGTGGGGATACCACTTCCACCACTGCCCGTAACATTGTCAGTGCCATGGAGAAGGGTATTGAAGATGCGGGAAGAAATGCGGCTTACAATGCTACTCGTAAAGTCATAGATGAACACCAGTTTTTTGATAAATCAACCACTTCTTCGTCTAGTAAAGAGTACATTAGGAATCAAATATTGTACAGTATGAATGATTATATGTTAGACAGTTGTCAGGAGTTGGAGTTGCAGACAGGGCGAGAAATATATTTAAACAACCAATCTGTAACTAACTCGACTACACAACTAATTTATCCTCAAGACATAACCATTACTCAGGAAAACCCCTTTGGTTTTTATGTTACTATTCGTGGAGGGATACCTATCAGAGTAACACAAAGAGACCAGACTTATGAAGGTGTTACTCCTACCATAAAGGTTTCAGTAAGTATTGAAGGATTGGAAGACCCATACATATACTTTAACACCGACCGGCTTCGCAGCGATATTATATACAGCTACCCTGAATATGATGAAGGTGCTACTGATCCCTATAACTTTGATCGTGTGGTCTACAAGAACAACAACACTATAGATTACTTATGGTACTGTTTAAACGGAACTGGTAACCCCAGTGATATTGCTGAACGCCCTTATTATTTCCCGGATCCACATGGCCTTAGCTACTTTGACCGGCTTGAAAACAGAACCAACGATACATCTACTGCCTCTAACAATGCTAAAATGACCACATTTATAATTGGGGATCCACTTTACAATTCCCATAATACCAGTTCAGTATCCCACATCGACCATGAATACTTTACATTCAGCACCTACAAACCTCCGGTTACTACTATTAAGGTGGGTAGTGGCCCTTTTGCCGACCCATCTAATACGGTTTTCTATATATCAAATAATTACATTACTTATTTAAACTTAGAAAGTAGCTATTAATTATTGTCATATTATAAAAAATGGAATTAATAGGTAGCATGAAGCTGGATAACAAAGGAATGGCCACTGCCGAGTTACTGTTCGTAACCTTAATTGCCCTAGTGGTGATTGGAGCTATGCTAAGCCTGGTGAGTAATGAACTTAGTCAGGAGCAGACTGCCTCTCTGGGAGAGGCACGGATAACAGGAGAAAACATAGCACAGGCTTTAAACACGGTTTACAATGGGGGTAATGGTTACACAGTTGATATTCGCCTGGATCCAGATCCAAGTTTCATGGCAGTAATTCAAAATGGTACTACGGACTTAACCCTGTTCACCGGTGGTAAAAATGTTACCATAAAGATCATACCCCGGGACTTTAATAACGGCACATACACACTTTACAGTGGTTCAAACTACCGAATTATAAACAATAATAATACTTTAACAATAATTCAAACTTGGTAGGTTTATAAATGGATCTGAAAGATTTAGAATACTATTTTAGGAATTTAATCAATTATTTAAAGGATTTCTGGAATGATGGTTGGGAGAAAAAGGCCCTGATTGTGATGGGGGTAGTAGTGCTCATCATACTGGTTTATGCTTACAATCCGTTCTATGCCCGAACCAACATCACGGGTAATGCGGATTCTCAGATTGCTCCGGTTACACCGGTTCCGGTAACCACGCCTAACACCGGTACAGTTAGTTCCAATAATTCCACCAACTCCAGTAATAATGTTAACTATCTGATTACTGAGGAAGAGGCCAAAAAAATTGCACTGCGGGGCAATAGTGGTTATCGAGCCGGGCAACCGATACAGGGGACAGTTGTTGTTAATCAGACCACAACAGTGGTTTGGATAGTCCCCATAACCAAAGCTTCCCAATCTAAGAATGTTTATGTGGATGTGAATACTGGAAAAATAGTAGAAGTATAATTCAACATCCCTTTTTTTATTTATTTTCCTTTTCCCTTTTTAGGGGTTTTTGAGGTAAGATTTCCGAGTATTACCATATTTTTGCACGGATACACCCTTTCCCAGTAATGCCCCCTATAAATTTACAGGTTCACATCTTAATTTGCTAAGTTTTCCATCTTAAAATACAAAAAATAAATATACTGTGAAAACTCATTTTAATCAGAATACCTAAACAATGTACATTCTTAGAAAGGTATATTGTAGGTGGGAATATTATGCCAAAGCCCGTAGGGACTGGGCAATGATTGATTTAGTTGAATTGAAGCAGAGATGAAAACATGGAAACCCTATTTGTAATCATAATGATCATACTATTTTTCCTGCTCATGGCTTTTGTATTCTCCGCTGCACTTCTCACACCATTGATCGGTAAAAAAAACTTTTTATTTGTCATTGCTTTGGGATTTGTGGTGGGTGTAATCGGTGGTGCATTCTTCATAGCCCCGGTCTACGATGATCTCCCGGATATGGCCCGGGCAGTTTACATGTCCACCAGTAACCAGCAGGAAACCATCACCCTTAACATTTCCACAGACAGTGACGTTAACAAGGCCATTGAAGATGTACGCAATATCCCCGGAGTTCAGAGTGTGGAAAGTGGAGAAATAACCGTTAAAACAACGGGTATTGGCAATGCTTGGAAGAGCAGTTTGGAGTCCCGTATAACCACCGCCAACACCAACATAACCTCGGGCAAAGTTATCTCCGCTGACACCATGATGGTACAGTTAAAACCCGGAAGTGACCCCACCCAGGTTATTAAACAGCTAAAAAGCTGGATGGTCTTAATCAGTGGTATAGACATTAAATACAGCATTGTCCAGGTTAAATTAGTGGTCGATGCATCTAAGGTGGATGAAGTGGTTAAACAGCTCCCGCAGGGAGAAGTGGTGGTAACTGAGATCAACGGACCCGTGGAAAAGGAGATCCAGAGCCTGAAAAACACACTCCCCGGTAAGAACAACATAATCCTATTCTGTGGATTCCTAGGGGTGCTGGTGGGATTAGTGGGAATGTTCATAGACACCATAACCCGGGGCATACGTAGCATCCGAGATCGCTTACGCCAGAAAGGTGATTAAACAGGCCCACTCAGGGTCTTCTTTTTTCACCACACTTCTTTAACCAACAGGATGTAGATTAATTTAATGTTTACCATACTGTAAAAGATCCCTTTGTTTTCAATATTTGAATTTTTTACATTTAGGATAATTTCACAAAGTTAATTTAAGCGATATTTAATAGAAGGTAATGATATGAAAGCAGCAGTACTTTTTTCCGGTGGTAAAGACAGCACTATGGCAGTTTACAAAGCTATGAAGGATGGTTGGACTGTAGAGTATTTACTTTCCATGCATTCTGAAAATCCCCACTCTTACATGTTCCATGTTCCCAACATACATCTCACCCAGTTACTTTCCCAGGCCATGGGGATACCCCTTATTCAGGCTGAAACCCCGGGAATGAAGGAAGAAGAACTGGAAGATCTCCGCAAAGCCCTATCTGAACTTAAAGATAAGGGCGTGGAGGCAATTTTCACAGGTGCTATTCATTCACAGTACCAGAAATCCCGTATTGACCAGTTATGCCAGGAACTGGGACTGGAATCAATAGCACCACTATGGCACCGTGACCCTCAAGAATATATGGAGGAGATCATTGAACTGGGATTTGAAGTGGTTATCACCAGTGTGTCTGCAGAAGGGCTGGATGAATCCTGGTTGGGCCGGGTTATCACCAGAGAGTTACTGGAAGAATTAAGGGGACTCCATGAAAGGTATGGATTGCACCTGGCATTTGAAGGAGGAGAAGCAGAAACCCTGGTAATTGATGGGCCCCTGTTTAAGAAAAAGCTTGAAATTTTAGACTCAGAAAAGGTATGGGATTTTGATAATGGACACCTAATAATCAAAGATGCACAACTGGCAG
>LDZT01005275.1_pt1 | contig 19906 bp, 20 predicted proteins | sample 615521 | NCBI WGS metagenome assembly LDZT01 (sample SAMN03408292, study PRJNA278302) | terrestrial metagenome | isolation source: oil reservoir sample SB1 | place: USA: Alaska, North Slope, Schrader Bluff formation | collected 2011-09
CCGGACTCTGGCTTTAGAGCTGGCCAGGTTTGGGATCAATGTCAACTGCATATGCCCTGGCTTAATCAAAACACCGCTTTACGATGCTTTGACCGAAGAGCAGATTGCCGCGTTAGTCAAGGCGCAGCCGATGGGCGAAATTGGGAAACCTTCCGACATAGCCCAGGGCGTACTGTTCTTTGTAGATGACGACGCCGGTTATGTTACCGGACAAGTTATCTTTATCTGCGGCGGAAGAAGCCTGTGGAGCTCTTTATCCGTATAAAGCGAGGAGGGTAGAAAATGCAAATTAAAGACAGAGTAGCGCTGATTACCGGGTCCGGAGGCGGAATAGGCGAAGGAATTGCCAAGGCAATGATTAATGAAGGCGCCAAGGTAGTTATTTTGGATATCGTGCCGGCCAGCGTAGACCGCGTTGTAGGCGAGCTTAAGGCAGCCGGCGGCGAGGCCATCGGTGTTGTTGGAGACATAACTAAAAAAGATGAAGTTGACGCAATGTTTAAGAAGGCCGTTGACACATTCGGCAGGCTCGACATCCTGGTTAATAACGCCGGTATTGCCAAGGACAAAGGGTTCCTGAAGATGACCGAATCAGACTGGGACAGCGTTTTAGCCGTTAACTTAAAGGGAATGTTTTTATGCAGCCAGGCTGCAATGGGGTACATGCGGGAGCAAAATTACGGACGGGTCATTAATATTTCTTCCCGCGCCTGGTTGGGCGGCCCGGGACAGGCCAACTACGCCGCTTCCAAAGGCGGGGTGGTCAGTCTGACCCGTTCTTTGGCGCTGGAGTTTGCCAAAAGGGGAATTACAGTAAACTGCATAGCACCCGGATTAACTAACACACCCTTGTGGCAGGCACTGCCGGAAGAAACCAAAGAACGTCTGACCAAGGCACAGCCCACACAGACAATCGGAAGTGTTTACGACATCGCCCGCGGCGTAATCTTCTTTGCCGCTGACGGGTCAAGCTACATTACCGGTCAGGTCGTTTACATCTGCGGAGGCAGAAGCCTCTACGCAGGTTGATTATAATAATTGAAAAGCTGCAGAAAAGGGGTTGCCAATATAGCGGACCCCTTTTCTGTGCTATATTCGAAGAAACCAAATTATTAGAGGTGAAAGAGTAATATGGGTTCGCTATCAGACATCCGGGTACTTGAGTTTGCCAGCCCGTATGGCGCATACGCAGGTAAGATGTTTGCCGATCTGGGCGCTGACGTAATCCACATCGAACCCCCGGAAGGGGATCCGACAAGGTCTGTTTGGCCTTTTTACAAGGACAAGCCCGATCGGGAAGGAAGCTTGAAGTATCTTTATCACAATACCAGCAAACGCGGCCTGGTACTTGACATAACCAGGCCGGAAGGACAGGAAGTATTTTTAAGGCTGGTCAAAACCGCTGACATTGTTATTGAGGCTTTTAACCCCGGGTTTATGGAATCTTTGGGTTTGGGTTATGAGAGTTTAAAAAAAGTAAACCCCAGGATCGTTTATGTTTCGATCACACCTTTCGGCCGGGAAGGCCCCTATGCGGATTTTCCGGCGTCAAACCTGACTGTAAGCGCGCTGTCCGGATGGCTGTATCTGGCCGGCACCGGCAACAACAAGCCTGCCCTGGCTTATGGCGAGCAGGCCTTTATGATGGCTTTTCTGTATGCCGCCAGCGGAGCTATGGCTGCTTTTTACGATGCGGAAGCGACCGGCGAAGGTCAGCTTGTCGAAATTTCCATGCAGGAAGCAGTGGTTACCGCCTGCGAGAACGCCTGCCAGTACTGGGATCTGGAGAAAATCGAGCGCCGGGCGACCGAGGAAATCGAGGCCGGCAGGAATGTCTACGAATGTAAGGACGGGTTTGTCAGCGCCATGTTCTCCATGGGTGACAACCGTTACCTTTGGGATCCGTTCTGGCAGTGGATGAACGACGAAGGGCGTCCTGACCTGGCGGAAATTTTCGGCAGCGACGACTTTAGGGGCCGGGCCTACAGGGCGACAGACGAAGCCAAGAAAGTTTTCCGGGAAAAAGCCGAGCCGTTTATCAAACAGTTTGACAAAATATACATATACATTGAAACTCAGAAAAGGCGCACTGTCTGCTACCCGGTCAACGACCCCAAGGACGTCTATGAAAATGAACAGCTGAACTACCGGAACTATTTCAAGAAACTCTATCACGAGAGACTGGGCGGGGAGGTCGTCTATCCCGGCGAGGTCCATTACCTTGAAAAAATAGAGTGGGGCTTGAAGCCTGCGCCGACGTTCGGCCAGCACACAGTAGAAATCTTGAAGGAACTGGGCTATGCCGACGAACAGGTCAATACCCTGAAGGAAGGGGGTGTGGTAATTGGCTAAGCCGATATTGGATGGAATCGTTGTCTGCGACTTTTCCTGGGTGGGAGCGGGTCCTATTACTACACAAAATCTTGCAATGATGGGCGCCACGGTAATTCACATTGAAACGCACAAGCGGCCGGAAATCTTGAGGGTGACGCCGCCGTTTAAAGACAGGAAGCCCGGGGTCGAAAGAAGCGGCTACTTTTCACCGAGGAATGCCAACAAACTGGGCCTTTCCCTGGATTTGGCAAAGCCTGAAGCCATTGCAGTAGTCAAACGCCTTCTTACAATGAGTGATATTGTCATCAATAATTTTTCCTTCGGCGTCATGGACAAATGGGGGCTGAGCTATGAGGATTGCAAGAAGATAAAGCCCGATATCATCTACATTGAAATGCCTCCGCAGGGAAGGACCGGGCCGCACAAGGACTTCATGGCTTTCGGATCTCTGATTAACGCTCTTGTAGGGGCTACCTTCCTGACCGGCCATCCCGATCAGAAACCGGCCGGAACAGGCACCAACTATACCGATCACGTTCCCGTTCCCGGCCACCTTACCTTTGCCATTATGGCAGCTTTGAGGCACCGCCGGAAGACCGGCGAGGGGCAGTTCATCGAACTGGCCCAGTCACAGGCCGGGGTGAATATGGTATCCGCCATACCCGTGATGGATTATGCTGTAAACGGCCGGATCCAGCAGAGGATGGGGAACCGCCATCTTGAATTAGCCCCCCATAACTTATATAACTGCAAGGGAGAGAGAAACTGGATCGCTATTGCGGTATACAACGACCAGGAATGGGAATCCCTGAAGAAAGTTATGGGCAGCCCGGAATGGGCTGACGATCCGAAGTTTGCTACCAATGAGGGCAGGAAGGCCAACGAGGACGAACTGGACGCCAAGATTGAAGAGTGGACCTCCGCCAAGTGGCACAGGCAACTGATGGATGAACTTGTCAGGGAGGGTGTCCGCGCCGGGGTGGTGCACAGCTGCCGCGACGTCACCGAGGACTACAACCTTGTAGAAAGGGGCTTCTGGACATACCTGATGCACCCTGAAGCAGGCCTGGCGCTTTATAATCACAGTCCCATGAGGATGTCCAAGGTACCTGTACTTTCAACCACACCTGCCAATATGATCGGTCAGCACAACCAGCAGGTTCTGCACGATCTTTTGAAATACACCGATGAAGAAATAAAAGAAATGGAAGAAAAGGGTGTACTTAATTAATATTTAAAAAGATATAAGTTAAGGAGGTTGTTTGCTTAATGGATTTTACCATACCCGAAGAATTCGTTATGCTTAAAAAGATGGTCCGCAAGTTTACCGAAAATGAAATAATGCCCCTGGAGATGACTGTTATCGAGCGTGAAGCCGACCGCGGCTTTGAAGCAATTTCGTCAATTCCCCCCGAAGAGGAGAAGAAGATCCTGGCCAAGGCCAAGGACCTCGGCCTCTGGGGTATAGACGTGCCGGAAGAGCACGGCGGGCAGGGGTTGGGCATGCTGGCAAAAATGCTCGTGGAAGAGGAAATGAGCAGGTCTATCTGTTGGATTTTCCTTCCGCCGGATTCTCCAAACCTTGATTTTCTGGCCAGTTCCTGCAAACCGCATCAATACGACGATTACCTTCTGCCGTACTCGCGTGGTGAAAAGACATCCGCATTGGCCCTTACCGAGGCCAACGCCGGCAGCGACGCCGCCGGCATCCAATTGAGGGCGGACCGCAAGGGAGACAAGTGGGTCTTAAACGGGACCAAACTCTGGATCAGCTTCGGTCCCAAGGCGGATTTCTTTATTGTAATCGCCGTAACTGACAAGGTGAAGAAGCAAAGGGGCGGTTTCACCGCTTTCCTGGTTGACAAAGGAACCCCTGGCTTCACGATTTTGCGCAACATACCGTGCATCGGCGACATGCTCGTTTACGAACTGCTTCTTGAAGATGTGGTTCTTGACGACAGCAAGGTTCTCGGTGAAGTGGGGCAGGCTTTTGTTCCCCTGCAGAACCGCCTTGGCGTGAGAAGAATTGAGCTGGCCGCAAAATGCTGCGGCGCCGCTACCAGGTGTATGGAACTGATGCTTACCCAGGCCAGAGTCCGGGAAACTTTCGGCTCACCTATCGGTGACCGTCAGTTTGTCCAGGGGATGATTGCCGATTCGACAGCCGAGATACACGCTACGCGCCTGATGGTTTACCACGCGGCCAGCAAGTACGATTCCGGTGAAAAGGACCTGCGCGTCGAGGGCGCGATGACGAAGGTATACGGTACCGAGATGCTGCAGCGGGTCTCTGATAAGGCGATCCAGATGCACGGAGCGCTCGGTTTGAGCAAAGAGATGGTACTGGAGTATATCTACAGGATGTGCCGCGTTTGGCGTATAGTGGAAGGCCCCTCCGAAATTCACCGCTGGCTGACTGCCAGGCAGATAATCAGAAGTGAGAAGCCTTACGAAACTATACTGGGAATGCTGTAAATAATATTTGTAAATATTAATAAATAAGGAGGTTAAATTATGAGCACTGGAACTCTGGTTTTTACCAAGGAAGGCAACATAGGTGTTCTTACCCTCAATAACCCTGATGCATTGAATGCCCTGCCTCTTGAAGGGTGGGAGGAGCTGCGCGAGATCTGTTTTGAGATTAAAAAAGACCCGGACGTCCGCGTGGTAGTTATCACCGGAACAGGTGACCGGGCTTTCTGCACAGGGACGGATCTCAAGAAGACAGCCAAAATGGCGGATGAAAGTTTTGTGGCCACCTACTTCGACTGGGAAACCTATCTGTCAGGCTTAAAGATGTGGAAACCGACTATAGCTGCCATCAACGGCTATTGCATCGGCGGCGGCTTGGAAATGGCTTTAGCCTGTGATCTCAGAGTAGCTTCCTCGAAGGCTTCTTTTGCCCTTAGCGAAGTTAAAGTGGCCAGCCTGCCCGGGCTTGGCGGGATGCAGCGCCTGATCAGGACTGTTCCCAAGGCTGTGGCTATGAAGATGATTCTTGGCGCAGAGCGCATCAATGCCCAGGAAGCTTACCGGATCGGCCTGATCAGCGACATTTTCGAACCTGAAGCCCTCATGGAAGGCGCAATGAAGATTGCCGGCCAGATTGCAGCCAACGCCCCGCTGTCGGTTAAAGCAGCCAAGCAGGCATGTGTTGTGGGCGCTGATCTGCCTCTTGACCAGGCAATTATGTTTGACTATATGCTCTGGGGTATTCTGCGTGATACAGAAGACAGGCTGGAAGGCCGCAAAGCTTTTGCTGAAAAGAGACCACCGCAGTATAAAGGCAGATAAACCCACCTAAAAAAAGGAAAAAGCAAAAAAGCGCCGTTAAAAGCGGCGCTTTTTGTTCGCCAAAGTGTGTCAACAACCCCGTCCCCGCGTCACAAGCCAGCGTGAACTAAATTAATTCCCTTTAATATAATTTATCACCGGTCCCGGCCTGATATCTTTTTTAATTTTTTTTAGCAAAGTTTTCTTTACCGCACATTTATTTCTGTAACTCATATATATATTAATAGATTACTTTTTGAAAGGGGGAAGTATGCATATGGCGCCAAATGCACAGACCACAGAAAAGCTGCGCGTTCACCAGGTAATCAGCGAAGAAACGCAGCAGGTTGTGGTTCGTGGCAAAGTAACCGTACCTGAAGCGAAGCCGGATGTGGACAAAATTCTTTCTACGGATAAAACGGTAAATATCGAAAAAACAGAAGTAGTGCCTGACAAAGTTATAGTTGAAGGAAATGTAACCTTACAGGTAGTCTATATTGCCTTTGAGCCAGCACATTCCGTTCATCATATGCACGCGAAAATACCGTTTACGGCCTTTGTTGACGTGCCCGGCGCGGAGCCGGGGATGGAAGTACAGGTAAGGGCTGCCATTGAGGATGTAAGCGTTACTCCCAGCCGTGATGATGCGCGGGTATTTGATGCAGCTGCTGTGCTTTCAGTATTTGCCAAAATTACCGAAGTTCAGGACGTTGATATTTTGACTGAGTGTCCTGCCGGAGCTACCTGCAAATCTGAGACCATTAAGATCGACCACGTGGTTGCCAGCAAGACTAAACAGGTAGTTGCCAGTGACGTGTTTAATGTTCCGGAGGAAAAACCCTCGGCTGAGAAAATTCTAGACACTATAACCACTGCAGAAGTTACCAACATACGGGTATTGAAGAACAAGGTAATCGTTGACGGTAATGTAAAAATCAACGTCATTTACGTTGCCATGGAGCCTGAACAATCGGTACATGAAATGCACAGGACCTTCTCATTTAACGATTTTATTGAAGTGCCCGGTGTTCGCTCAGACTCAGATGTAAGAGTTGATGTAGAAGTGGAAAGTGCAGATGTTGACCAGCACACTCCCGACCGTTTATCGGCAGACGTAGTTTTAATGGTCACAGCAAGGGCTTTTGAGACAAAGCAAGTCAAGGTGATTACTGAGGTTTCCGGAGCACAGGCTAAAATGGCGAGGCTGAAAATTGCTCATGTCGTCGGCGAGGACAGCACCCAGGTTGTATTGCGGGATACATTTTCAACACCTGATCCCGAACCGGTCATTGAAAAAGTTTTAAAGACCTCGGTTGATAAAACGGAAGTGAGAGAAACAAGGATATTAAAGGATAAAGTCATCATCCGGGGTGACGTATATGTAGAAGTAACTTATGTAGCAGGTCTTCCAGAACAACCAGTACACGCTATGCGCCGGAAAATTCCCTTCCATACTTTTGTTGAAATACCGGGAGTGGAAGAGGGAATGGACATTGATGTAACAGTAACAACCGAGTATGCTACCGCCGGTTACGAATCCTGCCATATAACTATCGAACTGGTTATTAAGGTATCTGCCAAGGCTATTGAGACTATGCAGAAAGATGTTGTAACAGAAGCTGAAGTTCCCACTCCGGCGCCGGTTTGCGTACCGGGAGAAACAATCAACTACACCGTCCAGTCGGGAGACACATTCTATTCAATAGCTCAAAAGTATGGAACGACAGCAGGGGCAATCACGCAGGCTAATCCGGGGGTCAACCCCGAAAATTTACAGGTGGGGCAGGTTATTAAAGTACCTTGTCCCCCGGCAAAAGGTTAAAAATAAACAATATTAAGGAGGTTATAGTGTATGCCCATTCAATTCGAGTATACAGAACCGGAAATTGTAACATGCATGAAGATTGTTACTCCGGTAGTCCTATCGGATGAAGAAGCGCAGGTTCTGATTGATAAAACCGTTCACCTGCCTGAACTGGCCAAAAAGGTTGATCACATCGATGCCTGGGTAAAAGATCTGGAAGCCGAGCCTGTATTTATCCACGAGGGTTTGGGACACTGGCATATGGTTATTCCCAAGGAGTGGCACCATCATTTTAACAAATGTGTAGGAGGAGTGTCGGTTCTTAAAAAGGTTATCGTTAGCGGAATTTTGCACAAGCAAATTTATTATGTAAACAAAGATGATACTGTCAAGCACTTACAGGAAGAAATTCCTTTTTCAAAAATGGTCGAGCTGACCAAGCCGCAGCCTGTGCTGGATGAGGACGAAGTAGTTATCCGTCATTTTAGGCCAAGAATTGATGTTTCATGGGATCTCATCCGGGGCGGCCGCCTGCAGCAAACCGGGGTGATCATTGTCAGAATCAAGCTGGTTGAAGAGCGCCAGATTTTCGTTCAGGTTTGTCCTTCTCCGGATATCTGCCCGCCAGGCAATCTGCTTGAAGATCCCAGCCTGGAGCAGTGGTCTCATCACGTTCCCCTCTTCTGGGGAGCAGCGAATGTCCGTCCTACCCATATAGCTCATTCAGGCAGCTTCGCTGCAGAGCTTGGAGTGGTTCCGACTCAAGAGGCTGCTTTATTCCAGACTATACGCGCAAATATTGCCCCAGGACGCTCCTATAAATTATCCTTCTGGGCAAGGGAAGACTTCTGTGGAACGAGCAACTATTCCCTGACAGCCGAAGTGCGCTTCTTTAACAGAATGGGTATGCCGGTTGACGGGACCAGCAGCAGTTTTCCGGGCTCCGCGATACCTGACAACGGGTATCAGCAGTTTACGATCAGCACTCCGGCAGCGCCTATAGGCGCCGTTACGGCTATAGTCAGATTTACTTTTATGCCCAACACATCGCTGCCTGCTAATAACAGCATGGTAAAGATTGATGATGTTGATTTTTCATGCGTTGGCGGTATTTAATAATTAACTGTCAGTAAGAAAATAGGAGAAGCTGTTTAGACAGCTTTTCTTTTTTTAGGGGATTTTTAAATAACCAGCGCTGTGGAGCAATACAATTTTAAATAGAGGTGACCGGAATGGATCAAGGGCAGGGAACTTACGGGTTGGAAAACACCCTGTTTTCTATTTTGGAAAGAAGCGGTAACTCAGGTGTAGATCAGAACAACCTGCTTATTTTGATGAGTTTGCTAAACCTCATGGGGATAGTCAATATTCTAGGGCAAAAGAGGCCGGGTAAAACCGAAATAAAAGCTGAACCACAGGGGGAATAAGGCATCGTCCGGTTTAAATAGAATGATTTAGCCAGGCGGCGTCATTAAAAGCACCAGCAGGCTTAAATAGACGTCGCCTGATAAATCTGGCGCCGGGTCATTTTTTCGGCTAAGCTTCCGGTGTTTGCTGGTTGTCGTCGGAACCCGGAAAAGCTTTAGTCATGCTGGTTTGAAAGTTTTCCAGCCCCGAGCGGAATGTTTGAATAGTGGCAAACACAGCTTCAATTAAAGAGGACATGCAACCAAGCTTTTCTTCGGTATCCGGTTTTATACACATCATAAGCAATACCGGGGCTAGGAGAAGATTATTAATTTCACTTTGACTGTTCAAGACAAATATACCTCCGTCTATTAATATTTCCCGTTATCTCATTTGGCTGCCAACTGGATTAAATTGTATAAGCTTCCCATGCCGGTTTGAAAAGTACGTACAGAGAACTGCGCAGCCTCTAACATAGATTTAAGAAACATCAAATGAGTTTCAACTTCGGGCATAGTTGCCAGGATTAACAGAATCAAAATTAAAAATAATGTGAACGGGTTGTCTGGTTGTATGATCTGGGGCAATTAGAATTCCTCCTTTCTTGAAAATTTAAGGAAAGAACAAAATATTTACCTAAAAGTTCCTTTAGTATACTACGTACCAATCGCATATCCTGTGACATTTTTATTTAAAGGAGCAGGCCAAAACTTTTAGAAGTCCTTTTGAATATAATAGTGAGGGAGGTGTCGGAATGTCAGAAGAAAACCTGGAACACGTACTTTATAAAATACTTGAACTGCAGCCGAAACCGGACGCCGGCAATCCGGGTGATACAATGCTGATGCTGAGTCTTTTAAACCTGCTTGGTATAGTCAGTTTACTGAACAAACAGTCATCCCCGGCCGCTTCAACTCAGTCAGCAGGGATAAACCCTCTGATTGGCATGCTCGGCAGTATGCTTGGAGGACGGCAGCAGAAAGCCGGCGAGGAGAATACCGGGAGCGGGCAAGGCGGGCTTCCGTTTAACCCAGCGGCATTACTGAATATGGTTTCTCCACAGGCGGGCAATCAGGTAGACCCCGCATTGCTGCTAAAGCTTCTGGGAGGCTTATTAAAAAGCGCTCCCCAACTTGATGAAAAATCAAAGCCCGGGGAATCAAAGGCAGTTGTTGACAGCCCGCAGGCCGGCAAAGCGGCTGAAGTAAAAAGGAGAAATACTATTCCTTCGTGGGATTCACGGTTGGGCGCAGGATAAAATATCTTTTGTTATATGGATTGTCTGTGCGGCTGTTGCAAGATCAGCCGCATATATTTTTGGGTGCGGGAAAAGATATTTTATGATTTGGAAAGAGGCGTTTTTGTGACTGAAAAATTGCTTGCTTTGATAATAGCCGCAGTTGCAGGTATGCTGATGGCTTTCCAGGGTTCTTTAAACGCCGCTCTGAGCAAAGTTATCGGGTTGCTGGAAACAACCTTTTTCGTACATCTGGTAGGGCTGGGCACTGTCGGAATAGTACTATTCTCCTTGAGCACAAAAATTTCTACGGTCCAGTTAACCCGTTCACCCTGGTATACATACCTGGGCGGCGTTCTGGGTGTCTTAATTATTTACGGCGTTGCCCGGAGCATCCCCAAGGCAGGAGTTGCCCCGGCCACGACAGCTATTATTCTGGGACAGGTCCTTACGGCAAGCTTTATAGATCACCTGGGTCTTCTTGGGATGGAACGCCTTCCTTTTACCTGGTGCAGGGTTGCAGGGACTTTGTTATTAGCCGGCGGAGCTTGGCTGTTGTTAAAAGAATAGGTTAAAAGAGACGACCAGGATTATACCCAGAAAAATACCCAGACAGGAAGCAGGCCACCTTCTGCTGAATGCCTCGGGCAATAATTTCATCATAACAATGTAGAGCATTGAACCGGCGGCAAATGCTAAAAGCAGGGAAATAAAAGAAGGCGAAGCTTTGATAAGGATCATTCCCAGAGCAGAACCAAGCGGTGTAACCAGGCTGATTAGACAATTAATGGCCATAATCCTGAAAGCGCCCATGCCGCCCACACGTAGAGGCGCGCTCATCGCCATCCCTTCAGGTATGTTATGGAGACCTATTGTCAGGGTAAGCAGAGTTCCCAGAGATATTGGTTCGGCTGCGCCCGCAGCGATAGCAAGCCCTTCGGGAAGATCATGGAGCGCAATTCCAAGGGCGATGAAGTAACCAAGAAGGGTGTACCTGTGTTCTGAACTGCCTGCCAGCAGTGTGCGGTTAAATAACAAGTCAAGCAAGCCCATAATAACGAGGCTTAAAACGCATCCTTTCAAGCACAGGCCCAATTCGGACTGATAAAGAGCCGCAGGGATAAGATCCAAAAAGGTTAACGCCAGCATGGCTCCGGAAGCGAATCCCAGCATCAAAGAAAGCTGCCAATATTTTATGCTGCCAAAATAAAGTATAATAAGCGCTCCCAAACATGTTCCCAACCCCGCGATAAAACTCATTAATAATATTTTACCCACCCGTGTTCACCTTCCTAAGGAGTTATATATTAAAAACAACAGGCAGGTAGCACACTTATTTAAAAATCGCTTATTTTTGCGGTATGTTTATTTGTTGTCCGGGATAAATCTGGTCCGGATTCATATTCGGATTGGCCTTTATAATATTCTCCAGGGGGACGCCAAAACGGATGGAAATCTGCCATAGTGTATCTCCGGATTGCACCGTATAGGTTTTACCGCCGGAATGTTCCTGAACGGGCGCTTTACCTCCGCCAATATCCTGGCTCGAAATGACGACAGGTGTTCCTATAGATACTTCAGGAAAAATCGTTTCGATGTCGCTGTTATGCATCCTGACGCACCCATGGGAAACTGCCTGGCCGATAGAGGCCGGGTTATTTGTCCCGTGAATTCCATAAGGACCATTTGGTATACTAAGCCCCAACCATCTTGTTCCCAGCATCCCCCCCGGGTTGATTGTTTTATTGACCACCTGGTAATTTCCATTCGGCGTTGGAGTCGAAGGTTTACCCACTGCTACAGGATAATTTGAGGGAGTCTTATCACCCCTGCAATAACTCAGCCTGCGCAGGCTGGTGTTGATGACAAGCTTTATTCCTGCTTCGCGGCACTTAACGGACATATTACCACTCCTTGATTTTTATAATGCAATATTATGTTAAGAGAGTGGAAAAAGGTTCTTGGATGAAATTTCCCTTTCTTTTTATAATTAGTGTGGTAACTTTTAACAAGTTTCTGCCATATTATATACAAAAATGGCGAAAGGGGGCTTTTAAAATGGCTTTCGGGTCTACCGGAGAATGCAGTGAAAGTCTAATTTGCTTGATCTTTATTATCCTTATCCTGCTTCTTATTAGCTGCCTGTGCCCTGGTATTTGTAAGTCTTAAAAAAGTTAAAAACTGTTCGGTGTGGTTGAGGGAAGGCATATGAAAAAGGCCTTCCCTTTAGCTTTTAAGGAAAACTTTTTAAATATATCAATATAAGGTATTTTTCGTTTGTCATTTTATTGTACAGATATTTCTACTTGAAAAGTTTTTTTTTCGGGTTGAACATTTTCATTCCCAGGGACGGCTGTATTTCAGGGATAATTTTGTGGTACAGTCGCTTATGGCTTTAAATTCCCAGTTGTTCGTGCCGCCGGCACCAATAAATGTTGAGTCTAAATTAACGGATAAAATTTCAAGCGCAAGAAATAAACTGATCGAAAATGTTAAACAATCACTTGAATAAAAATAATGTTAAAAAAGTCTGGTGATGGGCTGCCCCACTGCGGGCGGCTTTGTTTTTCTCTATATATACCTGTGATGAAAATTTTATTGAATACTTTATTTCGTAGTAAAAAAATTCAGCTGTTGTTTGTCAACCCTTTCGTGTGCTATGCTTTTGTAGAGTTTACAAGGAGATGGGTGGATTTTTTAAAGACGAAGGAGCGGTATTTATTGTACGAAATATTTGCTCATGCGAAGATAAACCTGACACTGGACATAACTGGCCTTCGATCTGACGGATACCATGAGGTGGAGATGATCATGCAAACGGTTGGGTTATCTGACCGTCTTGCTTTTGAACCGCATCACAAAGGCATTATTATCACTTGTGATACCCCCGAACTGCCTGTTGGACAGGAAAACCTTATCTATAGGGCGGCGCTTCTTCTTCAGGAATACACCGGGCAGGTAAAAGGGGCGATTATTCATCTGAAAAAAAATATTCCCCTTGCGGCGGGTTTAGCCGGGGGTTCAGCAGATGCTGCAGCAGCCTTGAAAGGTTTAAACAATTTATGGGGGCTGAATTTACATTTTTCCGAACTGCTGTCACTGGGAGAGCGTATTGGGGCGGATGTGCCTTTTTGCCTCACGGGGGGTACAGCCCTTGCCCGCGGCAAGGGGGAAATACTATTACCGCTGAAACCGCTTCCAAGGTTCGGAGTAATCATGGTAAAGCCGCCTTTCGGTGTCTCAACGGGCCGTATCTACCAACAGTATGATTTAACCGGCGGCGGTGTCCGCCCGGATACCAAAGGCATGCTGGAGGCAATTGAAGATGAAAACCTGTTAAGAATAGGCAGTTTGTTATCCAACGTTCTTGAGGAAACAACAGCTTATCTTTACCCGCAAATAGGTTTTTTAAAGCAGGTTCTGATCAGGGAAGGCGCAGTTGGGGCAGCTATGAGCGGAAGCGGACCGACATTTTTTGGCCTGTGCGAGGACGAGGTTAAGGCTGATTTTATAGCCCGGAATCTTATTCTGCCCCCCGGATGGTTAAAGATAGTTACTTCGGTTGAAAATGGGTGATATATTGCAGTTAAGACAAAGAAGAGTTAAAATATAAGGGTATGGTTACAAGGAGGTTATTTTTTTGCATCAGCGCAGGTTCAGCCCCCTTGATTTAAATAGTTACCGTCCCTTACGGGAAATTGTTTTTGAAACCTTGCGGGAGGCTATTATTAAGGGATTGTTAAAACCCGGGGAAAGATTAATGGAAATCCAGATCGCCGAAGAGCTTGGCGTTAGCCGTACGCCAGTTCGTGAGGCTATACGCAAGCTTGAACTGGAAGGGTTCCTGGTTATGGTTGCCCGTAAAGGCGCATATGTTGCCGATATCTCCGTAAAAGACATTACTGACATTTTCGAAGTGCGGGCTGCTTTGGAGAGCCTTGCGGCCGGGTTGGCCGCCGAGAGGATCACGGAGAAAGAACTTGAACAGCTAGAGAGGGCACTGGTCCAAATTTCTGAGGCTACGACGGGCGATTTGAATACCGTTGTTCAATCGGATACATCGTTTCATGAGCTTATTTACCGGGCCAGCCGGAACCAGCGTCTGCAGCAAATAGTCACCCATCTTCAGGAACAGATCCAGCGTTTCCGTGCCGTTTCTTTGTCGCAACCGGGCAGAACAAGGGTTTTTCTTGAAGAACACAGGAAAATTGTTGAAGCAATCAGCGAGCGCAATTCCGAGTTGGCCTCTTTACTTGCACGAGAACATATTGAGAATGCAGAGCAAAGCCTGCTTGGTTTCCTTCAGGGAGTATCATCCATATGACCATTGACGCAATTATTCTTGCCGGCAGCCTGAACGATGGCCAGTTGAAAGATAGCAGCCCTGTTCTTTACGAGGCTTTAATTCCCATAGGCGCCAAGGCAATGGTTGAATACGTAATAGATGCTCTTTTAAACTCCTCTAAAATAGGAAAAATAGTTGTCGTTGGCCCTGAAATAAAAATAAATGAAAGCATTAAAGACAGGATTCGGTTTGTTTTGCCGGGGGACAGCCTTCTGGACAATGTACAAAGGGGTTTTGACTGTTTGCCGGCCAGCAGGCGAGTACTGATTGCAACTTCTGATATACCTCTTTTAACTGCTAAGGTTGTAGACAATTTTATTAATCAATGCCAGGATGAGACAGCAGACCTGTTTTATCCTATCGTATCACGGGATGTGATTCAGAACTCTTTTGCCAAAGCCGAGCGTACGTATGTACACTTGCAGGAAGATGTATTTACAGGCGGTAATCTAATCATGCTTAACCCGGAAATACTGCCGCGTTGCCTGGCCAAAGGCAATGAACTTGTGAAAGCCAGAAAGAACCCTTTGAAGTTAAGCCGGTTAATTGGATTATCTTTTTTAATAAAATTTATCTTTCATAGATTAAGCCTGGCAGAAGCCGAAATCAAAGTTTCAAAACTGCTTGGCATAAAAGGAGTGGCTGTTATCAGCCCGCATCCTGCAATCGGTCTTGATGTTGATAAACCTGCTGACTTAAGCCTGGTAACCGAGGTATTAGATTAAGTTATTTTTTTTTCGGAATTACGTTAACTGTTTTTTAAAGTTGGTTGACAATAAGAAATATATCAAAAGTGTACCGGGAAGGTTTTTACCAGCAAGGAGGTTAATATTATTGGAATTTTTAAAAACAGAGCTGGATTATTTGCGCAATGCCAACCTTTACAGACAATTAAGATGGTTTGAAGGGTCTCAGTCTCCAAGAACGACGGTTAACGGACGTGATTGCATACTTCTTTCTTCAAACAATTATCTTGGCCTAACAGATCACCCGGATGTAAAAGATGCGGCTCTTAAGGCTCTTGCCAGGTGGGGTACCGGATCAGGAGGATCCCGTCTGATTTCGGGCAACTTCTTTCTATACAAAGAGCTTGAGGATAAAATTGCTCAATTTAAAAACGCGGAAGAGGTAATTGTATTTAGTTCGGGATATCTTACTAATATAGGTACGATAAGTTCCCTGGTCGGCCCTGAGGATGCCGTCATCAGCGATGAATTAAACCATGCCAGTATTATTGACGGCTGTCGCTTAAGCAGGGCGCGCGTAGTGATTTTCGGTCACAAGGATATGCTGCAGCTTGAAAAAGCCTTAAACGAGACCCAGGATTGCCGCCGCCGCCTGGTTATTACTGACGGGGTTTTTAGTATGGACGGCGATCTGGCGCCCCTTCCCGAAATAGTTGCTTTAGCGGAGAAGAATGATGCATTTGTAATGGTAGATGATGCGCACGCTACAGGTATTTTGGGGAGCCAGGGCACTGGTACGGTGGAACATTTTAACCTTGAGGGAAAGGTTGCCGTCCAGGTCGGGACTTTAAGCAAAGCCCTGGCCAGTTGCGGCGGTTACGTTACCGGGAAAAGCGATTTAATTAACTACCTGCGAAATAAAGCTCGAAGCTTTATTTATTCCACCGGCCTGCCCCCGGCGGCTGTAGGAGCAGCTATTGCCGCCATAGATTTAATCCGGGAAAAACCTGAAATACGGGCCAGGTTATTTGATAATGCCAATTTTTTAAGAGAAGGTTTGACCAGGCTTGGTTTTACGATCCTAACCATGGAGTCTCAAATAATCCCCATCCTGATAGGGGATGATGGTCTGACAATGGCCATGGACAAAGCTCTTTTCGAACGCGGGGTATTTGTGACCGGGATCAGGCCTCCTTCAGTGCCCCCGGGAACGAGCCGTTTAAGGGTATCCGTAATGGCAACACATACAAGGGAGGACCTTGAGGAGGTTCTTAATATATTTGAAAGCGCGGGCAGGGAAACAGGCCTGATCTAAATTTACATACTGTGTCAACAAGTGTTCTTTGTTTTGGTGGTTTATAAATAAGCAGGGGAGGACTGTACTATTTTTAAAGCGGATGGTTTCTTTATAACTGGTACTGATACTAATGTTGGAAAAACAATTTTTGCATCCGGACTTTGCGGTTGCTTGAAACGCAGGTCGGTTGACATCGGGGTTATGAAGCCGGTGCAAAGCGGTTTTAAAAAAACAAAGGGAGAGTTTGCTCTGGTCGGGGATGCTTTGCTGCTTGCCCGGGCTGCTGATCTCAATTCCGATTTTGAACAGATTAACCCTTACTGTCTTGAAGATTCCCTGACCCCCCGTATAGCCGCTGAATTGGCCGGTGTAAAGATTGATCCGGATCTGATTATGGAATCGTTTAATAAGTTAAAGAAGAAACATCAATTCATGATTGTAGAGGGCGCCGGCGGAATCCTTGCCCCGTTGACTGACCGGCTTTTGATGGCTGATCTTATCGTTATGATGGGAATGCCTGTAATAATCGTAGCAAGGGCAAACCTGGGAACAATCAACCATACTCTTTTAACAATTAACTATGCCAGGAACAGGGGCTTAAACATAGCCGGTGTGGTTATCAGCAGCAATTCACCGGAAAAAGAGATTGCTGAGAATACCAACCCCGGCCTGATTTCAGAATTGGGCGGAGTCCCCTTGTTGGGAATAATCCCATATTTGGACGAGCTTAGACAGAAAGATATTATTCAGGCGGTAGACGACTCTTTAAACTGGGAAATTGTAGTAACTTATCTGCGGGAGGTAAAGTCAAAACAAGATTCTAACCTTGTACAGAAAGACAGAAAGTATGTTTGGTATCCGTTTACTCAGATGAAGGACTGGGTATCCGGGAACCAGATAATCATCGAACGCGGTGAGGGTACATTTTTAATCGATATAGATGGAAAAAGATATTATGATGGTGTATCTTCACTTTGGTTGAACGTACATGGACACCGCAGGGCTGAAATAGACAGGGCAGTTTCTGCTCAGTTGGGTAAGATTTCGCACAGTACAATGTTAGGGTTGAGCCACAGGGGGGCCATTGAACTTGCTGAAAAACTTGTTGAAAGAGCGCCGGACGGGCTGGAAAAAGTATTTTACTCTGATAACGGCTCAACATCGGTGGAAGTTGCTTTAAAAATGGCTTTCCAATACTGGCAGCATAAAAACGTAAAGAATAAAAACAAATTTTTGACTTTAACCAACGCCTACCATGGGGATACTATCGGATCAGTCAGCGTTGGTGGAATAGACCTTTTTCACCAGATCTTTCACCCCCTGCTTTTTAAAACAATAAAAGCTCCTTCCCCTTACTGTTATAGATGTATTTTTCAAAAAGAACCGGACAGCTGCGGCTTTGCCTGTATTGATGCAACGGAAGAATTAATGAGCAGGAATCATGAGGAACTGGCTGCAATGATCATAGAACCAAAAGTTCAGGGAGCGGGTGGCATTATCGTACAGCCGCCGGGTTATCTTTCCAGGATTAGAGAACTATGTACAAAGTATAACCTGCTTTTAATTACTGACGAGGTTGCCACGGGGTTCGGAAAAACAGGAAAAATGTTTGCCTGCGAACATGAGAATATCTCTCCTGATTTCCTTACTGTCAGCAAGGGAATCACAGGCGGGTATCTTCCTCTGGCAGCCACGATGGTTACAGGGGAAATCTATGACGCCTTTTTAGCTGATCACCGGGAGCGAAAAACTTTTTTCCACGGCCATTCCTATACAGGTAACCCTTTGGCCTGCGCCGCCGCTCTTGCCAACCTGGAGATATTTGCAAGGGATAACATTATGGAAAAACTGCAGCCCAAAATAGTTTATCTCTCCGATAAACTAAAAAATATTGCAAATCTTGAACATGTTGGTGAGATTCGGCAGAGCGGTTTTATGGTGGGTATAGAACTGATCCGCAATAAAAAGACAAAAGAGCCGTTCCCCATTGAAGAAAAGAGGGGGGTCAAGGCTTGTTTGGCAGCGAGGAATAAAGGCATGATTATCAGGCCGCTTGATGATGTTGTCGTTTTCATGCCTCCTTTATCGACTGAACCTGAAGAACTGGACGAAATGATCGATATACTTTATCAAAGCATTGTCTCTGTGGGAGATGATAATTAATGGACCCGGATATTTTGACGCTTAATTCAGTCAAGAAAGCCAGCGAAAGGTTGGCGGGAGTAACAAGATCTACACCATTGGATTATTCCGATACTTTTAGCAGGTTAACCGGCAGTGAGCTCTATTTGAAGTTGGAAAACATGCAAAAGACAGGCTCATTTAAAATTAGAGGGGCTTATAATAAGATTTGCTCGCTGAGTGACGCCGAATGTGAACACGGGGTAATTGCAGCTTCAGCGGGTAATCATGCCCAGGGTGTGGCTTATGCGGCCTCTAAGGCTGGAATAAAAGCAACTATTGTAATGCCTGAGGGTACTCCGATTGCCAAAGTCATGGCTACTCAAGGATATGGTGCGCAGGTAGTGCTGGCCGGGGACGATTATGCTCAAGCTTTTACGCAGGCCAAGATCCTTCAGGAAAAAAAGAGGGCCACATTTATACATAGTTTTGACGATCCGGAAATTATGGCCGGACATGGAACGATAGCTTTGGAACTGATTTCAGAACTTCCGGACCTGGATGCAATTGTTGTGCCTGTTGGCGGAGGAGGGCTGATTTCAGGAATTGCTCTTGCCATAAAGTCCCTGAAACCTGACGTATTGGTATTTGGTGTCCAAACATCAGAGGCGCCGGCGGCTTACTATTCTTTTAAAGAAAAAGAAATGCAGAAGCATTTACCGGGAAGGACTATTGCCGATGGTATAAATGTGCGCCAGCCGGGGGTAATTGCTTTTGAAATGATCAAACGTTACGTTGACGATCTTGTACTTGTTGAGGAGGAAGAAATTGCCGAGGCAATTATGCTTTTGCTGGAGCGATCAAAATTAGTTGTTGAAGGCGCTGGCGCGGTCGGACTGGCTGCCCTTTTGAATCGCCGTTTGCCTGTAGAGGGGAAAAAGGTGGTTGCAATTGTAAGCGGAGGTAATATTGACGCAAACAAAATATCTATTATTATCGAAAGAGGGCTGGTCAAATCGGGGCGGCGCCTGCAATTGGATCTGGTAATTCCTGATCAGCCGGGAAGCCTCTCAAAATTAATCTCTTTGCTGGCAGGTATGAAGGCTAACCTCATTTCCATAAAACATGACCGGACGAAACCACAGATTCCTTTGCAACTGGCAGAAGTCGAACTTGTGATGGAAACACGTAACAAGGAGCACCTTGATTATATTCTGGATAGTCTGGCCAGACAGGGGTACAACCCGCTCGGTCCATAGATAAAAAAATTTATTTCTATCCTGAAAATTAACTTGCATTAGGGAGGAGTATGTAAGTTATTTTGTGTAAATGGTTAATACTAACAATAAAGGAGATGACCATTTATGCAAGACTTACAGGACAAAACCATCAAGGAATTAGC
>LDZT01005277.1_pt1 | contig 19870 bp, 15 predicted proteins | sample 615521 | NCBI WGS metagenome assembly LDZT01 (sample SAMN03408292, study PRJNA278302) | terrestrial metagenome | isolation source: oil reservoir sample SB1 | place: USA: Alaska, North Slope, Schrader Bluff formation | collected 2011-09
TCCTTCTTACGCTTGATGATTAACGTTGCTGGTTTTAGCATCTCTGTCATTGGTCATTTTATTTGGAAATTATTTGGTTAACTCGTAAACTACCGCTAGTTGAATCTTTTCCGGAAGAGGTTTTGTCAAAATACCCTAAAGCCCTGCTCTATGACGAAAGCGCAAAACAATGAGCTCATGTCTTTAAGGCCTCCGTCCGGCTTAAACCAGGACCAGGCCCGACAGACCTCGCGTGAGATTCGCACCCGGGTGGCTTTAGGATCGGAGGCGATAATCCGGCGGATCAACTCAATATCGTCGGGATTAAGCGACCGGCCGCAAATGGTGAGCGGAAAATCAGCCAGGATGCTCCCTCCTAATATCGTACTTCCGGACAATCCCGTCCGGAATCTTCCAGGGCAGGAACCGTTCCAGATCCTTTGGAGACCGCCCATTTTTGACAAAGGTAGTCAACCCGTCCCAGTGCTTTAAGGGCGCTGGAAAGCACCTTTTTCTTCTGCCAGTGCAGGCCGGGGTCTGAAAGTTTTAAACGGATCGACTGCAGCATCGCCTCCAGTGCGTTCTCCAGTGCTTCTTGGGCAACCTGGAAGAGTTCTGTCTGATCCAGCACGGCCAGTCTCTCTTTATTCAGGCGGTAGATTTAAAGCGATCCTATTCACCCAGAGATCCGCCCAGTCTTTCAAGCAGTTAAGAGATTTGCCGGCATTGACAAAATCACGGCGATAATGTGCCCAGCAGAGAGCTCTCACTAACCCCTCGATCATGTCTGCCAGTTTGCCGTAGGCGGATAACCGGTCGCAATTCATGATGCCCCTGGCGTCTTTTCCGAAATGTTTCAGCGGGACTTGGCTTCCGCGGGAAGGATCCAGCACGAACACAACTGTCAGTGGTGAAACGAAGACCCTTAAGCCACCAGTGCCAGCCCTGCTTATCGGGTACTTGGACAAAGCGCATCCAGCCGGTTCGTCTACATGCCAGTGGTTCTCGCTGCGATTTACTTCCGTCAGCAGAAGATAGAGGGGAAGAAAAAGCGGCGCCAGTTTCTTTAACATTCCCGTGAGGGCGCCCTCGCTGACATCCAATCCCTGCATCCGCATGATCATGGCCATCCGGTGCAGGGGGATCTGGAAAAAGAATTTCATGACCGGGATATGGGAGATCTCGGGCCGGGGCAATTGCAGGTATTGAAAGCCTTCTTGCGAATATGCTTTTTGCGCACGAATCTTATTTCATAATCGATCTCGTAAGAGACTTCCGCAAAGCCGGAGAGCGACCGGAGTTTACCGCAGTGGGGGCAATACATTTCGTCATCCGGGATCTCATGAATCACTGTGATTTCGGAAAGGTCGGGGATTTTGCGTCCGTGACCCTGATGGCCGAACCTGGCGCCCCGCTTCCCGCCTTGAGCCGGGACACAATCACCGTCGCTTTCGGGAACCCCTGTTTGTTGATCAGTTTGGGGCGCCGGCTGCTTTTCGGAGGAACGGCCAAAAATGGCGCTGTTACGTTTATTGATTAATGCCCTTAGGCGCTCATTTTCCTCCGTCAATTCTTGTTTTTCTTGATTGGCTTGCTCGAGTTCAAAATCCTTCTGTCTGACTATCGGGCAATCAGGAAAAGAACAAGCGGCGCTTAAAGACCAGACTGGATTTTCTTGAAGGCATGCTGATAAAGTGTTCATGCTCTAATTATGCAATAAAAATAGTTACGTGTTCAGTCCCATTAATTAAATTTTTAAGTCAAACAACAAACAGGAAAAGGCAGGAAGCAACGAGGTTATGGAGTTAAAGCGGGTTCACTGAATACTTACTCTTTTTCCCTGCTTTTCTTTTTTCAGTGAATGTCTGTGAATCATATGGTGAGGAAGCTTATGAGCCAGTGTTTCCAGGGTTTGTGAATTATTACTGAGATTGATTATTGTTATTTAACTTCTGGACCTGACTCGCCTTGTAAATGGTGGAGGTGTAGAATGGGCAGAGCTTTTGAATGAGCAGTACAATCCCGCACACAATAAGCACAGCATATATAAGAGGATATATAATATGAACCACATATTCCGGATACGTCAGCGCCCTGAAATAAAGAACGCCCCAGCGCATTGCCGTGAACCATATGCCGTATACAAGAAACGGCACGCCTGCAGGGACCTTCCCGCGGAAATACAGCCAGAGCGCCGGCGCCAGCCCAAGCAGCGCCAGTACCAGCTCCATAAGCTGCGTGGGGTACTGCGGCAGGTCCAGGTCTACGTCCACATTACCGAAGAAGGGCAGTGTTTGGATGGTCAGAACGGGTTCGACGGATTCGTGCGGGAACCGTACGCCCAGCCAGCCTTGCGTGAGCCTGCCGCCGCAGCAGCCGTTGAGAAAGCAGCCTACTCGCGCCAGCGCGAAGGCCGCCGCCGTGGGCAGCACGAAGGTGTCGAGAAGCGGCCACAAGCCCCGTCTGAAAACAAACGACATCGCAAAAAGAGCTGCGAACGCGCCCGCTATACCTCCATAGAGTGAAAATCCGGCCAGCCTGAAGGAAAACGGCGTCAGGCCTCCGGCGTAGTTGCCGGGATTCACCGCCCAGTTCCAAAGGCGCGCGCCCAGAAAAAAGCCCGTTGCCATCGCCGCGAGCAGCAAAAGCGAACGGAGGTAGCCGAGTCGCTCCCTCCGCAGAATGACCAGCGCGGACACCGCGCCCGCGGCGGCTGCTAACGCCGCAAACAGGCTGTATGCGTGGAGGTCGATAGGCGCTCCAAAAAGCCGCAGGTGCAGGACAGGGCACATCAGGGGTTATTCGCCGGGAGCGGATGTCTGCCGGTCAGCCTGGCATCGATGTAGAAATCTCCCTCTGCCCCCGTCTCGAAACACCGCAACGTCCAGTCGATCTCTACGGTGTCGTTGGCGCCGTATGCGGCTCTCGCCACTCCCTTTATTGACATTATTTTGCCAAAAAACTCCCTGCTCTTGCCAAAGGCGGGATGATTGTAGTCGACGATCAGTTCGCCGTTTTTATAGGTGAACGGTATCTCTTCCGGTTTGCCGTCCGTACCCTTCAGAACGATGCTGCCCTTATCCTGCCCCGTCTTTACGATCTCGAACGGCGTCTTTTCGGGTTTCCCCAACTCCTGCTTCAGCGTTTCATCATTCAGCTTGCTCAGATCCAGGTTATCCAGGTCACAGCCCTGGTCGCTGCCGCTGGTCTTCGCGCTGGGCTTCGCTCCAGCGCTCTGCTTGGCCGCATCGGCTTTCAGCTTGTCTATGATGTGAACGTCGGTAACCTGAAATATGCCGTCAAACTTGCCCACCAGTTCGTCCAGCGTCGGGAACATCACGAGATCCGCCAGGACGGGAACCGTTTTCGCGGATCCGCTGGGATTTGTGACCAGCAGCAGGTACTGCGTCTTGTTAACGAGGGCCTGCTTAAAGCTCCTGACATCGACTGTGGAACCGGCGGCCCGCGTTACGGTGGCAGTAATCCTCGTCACGTTAGCAGGATTGTTTACGGCGATGGAAAACAGCCGCATGTCCAGGCCGCTTTCCGGGGACGTGAACCGGAGTGTCATGCCGTCGTTCAGCACGCCCGCTAGCTCTGGTTTAACTCTCACGGCCAGAGCCCTTGCGCCCAGCGCCGGCACGTCGACTGCCGCCTCGCCCAACTCGATCGTCTCGCCGGTCTTGGAGGCCCTGTCGATCTCTTCCTGCGAGGAGTTCTTCAAGTACAACGGCGCGCCTTCCGTTTTATCCCATCCCCTTGATATGCTGTTATGGAGCGTTATTGGTATGTAGGCTCTGAATACGGCGGACTTCCCGAACACGACGGACTCGTAAAAGTCCCCCGCCCATTTAGCCGGATCGCCCGTGGCGGACAGAATAGCGTCGCGCGGTGCAATTCCCATGTCGAAGTTTTTATATGCCTTCAGAATGAAATCATCGCTGCCGAACTTGTCCGCCAGGAAATCGATCACCAGAGCGCGTGCGTAACCTGCTCTCCTTGTGTCTTCGGGCGAGTAAATGCCGTCGAATATCATCGCCCGGGTTCCTTCGGCGTGTTCTGGTATTTTACCCAGTACCAGGCCTTCATGGTAGGTGGCCGTGGCTTCGTCGAACCACTCGCTGCGGGAGCCTTTCGTCGTATAGTTGGACTGCACGGCGTGGAACCACTCGTGAAAGATTGACGACCTGAGGATATTATGGTCGCCCTCGCTTAATGCCGCCTTGCTGATATTTATGAAGCCGTTGTCGGGCTGGCGGCCTAACACCATGTTCCTCCAGCCGGTCTCCTCGTACGCGGCGAATATCCCCTCGCTTATACTTCTGAGGTACACATCAAACGGCCACTTGGTGCGCTTGCTGTATATGTATCCGCCTGCGAGATACGCCCGGTAGGCGTCTTCGAAATCGGTCAGTACGCGCCTGGCGTCTTCCTTGATTGGCTTCGAACTAGCCGGAAAGATGAACATGAAGTGGCCGCCATCTTCAAAAAAGGCGCTCCCATCGAATGACATCACGTACATCCTGAGGTTGCTGGGCTGGGCATACGCCACACCCATGGATAACAAAGGCCGGTTCAATTGAATCAGCGCCTCGTTGGCATAGTCCGACGGCACGACCTCGGCCTCGGCCCAGCCGTCCACGATGTTAGCCCCGACGTAGCGGTAGACGACGCGTACGTCCTCGCCGTCAGCGCCTTTTACCTCCGCCCCCAGACCGATCATGACATTCTTTTCCGGCCGGCTCGCGGGGAACTTGATGCGCACCGTGACGGGCTTGTCGATGGGTTTGTCTATATCCAGAGCATAGAGGAACGTGGATAAAAGACCATCCGGCCTGCTGTCGCCGCCGGGTTTCAGGCGCGTAAGCCTGACGTTCACCGGCTCCTCGACATCGCCGCTGCCGAACTCAAGCTTCAGGTCCTCCAGCTCTACCACGCCGCCCCCGGGTAAGATGACGGCGCTCACCCCTTTTACGAACAGCCTCGGCCCCAAACACACTGCCAGCACCGCGATGATTAACACTACGGTCAGCCCCACCCCGAGGCCCACCGCCAGCTTCTTCCGGGACTTTTCGAGCTGCGGAGCGGGCTCCGGCGCAGAAAGCTCCGGCGCAGCGGTGACGGGCGGCTGCCCCGGCTCCTGCGCGTTGTTTCCCTGTCTCACGGGAGACTTACACCCAGGACAGAACTCGGCCGCTTCCGGGAGCTGATTTCCACATTTCGGGCAAAGCATACCTGTACCCTCCTCCGGTACGCCGCCTGACACCGGTCAGCCGGCCTTTTCTAACTAACTTAGATAAATGTAAAAGGATTGGTAAAGTATGGCTTGTGTATAACATGGTAATAAATGGTTATCATGGTTATAATTTTTCTTTGATCACACCTGTACGGAAAGCGCTTAAGAGCATCTCAAGATAATAGATTTGTTTTTTCAAATCCTGGCCATTATCGGTATCAGCTATCTTCTTCCGGTCAACAACCTTCTCAACAGTGCTTAATTCAGAGTGCATATCCGTTCCTTCATTTACCGATTTTTCTCTGGATTCGAAAGGTTCATGCTTTGCCAGCATCAGACCGTAGGAATTATAGATCAAAGTATAACCGGCTATCCCCGTTTCTCTTTGATAGGCTCTCGCAAATCCACCGTCAATAACCAGCAGTTTGTTGTTGGCTTTTATTGGACTCTCCCCTTTTTTAGCCTTCACAGGCACATGTCCATTAACGATATGTCCATCGTCCGGATCAAGCCCAAACTCGGCAAGAATCATCCTGGCAACCTTTTCATCATCGACCAAGGTATAATAAGGGGTATAGTGTTCCTTGTGCGGAGTTTTGTCATCAATGAAATACCTTTCAAAAGTTGCCATCTTGTCCTTGCCGAACAGCGGGGAATCATGGTGACACCATAAATACCAAAGAATATCTGTAGAACTTTCCTTGTTTTCTCTGCCGAAATAGGCTTCCCGGGACCACAGCTCCAAATTATCCAGCAGATACTTGCCTGAAGATTCCACACCATTGAGTCTTATTTTCTTAAAGGTCCCGTCAGGATTCATGGGAATGGATGCATGGAACAACAGGTTGGAGTTGTATTTCAGGTACATGCTGCCTTTGGCGTACATAAACCGGATATGCTCCTGGAGCTTTTCACTTTTCATAAACGTATAACGGAGCTTGTTGATTACTGATTTTTCTTCTTCGGTCAGCTTCCAGGGCTCGTTGGGGTCGACGGTCGGGAAGCTCTGGTCATTCAGTTTGTATACTACGCCGTCAACGTTGATGGTGTTTTCCTCATAATTGATTTTATCTAAAAGTAATCGGTTGTTCATTTCATATTCGGGGTGGTTTAAAATAAGTTCATGCTCGAGTTTGAACTGGATCATAGAGATCGCCTTATGCATTTTGGCAAGAAGATCAAAACTCGAATCCGGCACGGTATCACTGGAGCTCATTTTTGGTTTAAATTGGATGCATTCATCATCCTTATAAGCATCCATTGCAAATGTAGCCAGGGGAAACAGATTAATCCCATAGCCTTCTTCCAGGATATCCATGTTGGCGTATCTCAGGCAGATACGGACTACGTTGGCAATACAGGAACGGTTGCCCGTAGCTGCGCCCATCCAGAGAACGTCGTGGTTTCCCCACTGAATATCCATGGAATGATGTTTCATCAGTGTATCCATGATGAAATGAGGCCCTGGTCCCCTGTCGTAAACATCACCGACTATGTGCAGATGATCGATGGTGAGTCTCTGGATCACGGCGGAGATATTGATAATAAAGTCGTCCGCCATATCCAGCCCGACAATAGTATCAATGATTTTATTGTAGTATTCTTTTTTGTTGAACCGGTACTCATCCTCATGAAGCAGCTCCTGAATGATGTAGGCAAATTCCGGAGGAAGCGCTTTTCTGACCTTGGAACGGGTATACTTTGACGAAGCGTCCCTGCACACCTGGATCAGCCTGTAAATGGTGACCTCATACCAGTCGGAAAGGTTAATCTCCCTCTCTTTAACCAGGTGAAGTTTATCTTCAGGGTAATAGATAAGTGACGCAAGCTCATTGATATCGTTTTTAGAAAGTGTCTTTCCCAGCACATCATTGATTTTTCTTTTTACAACGCCCGATGCGTTTCTCATTACATGGTCAAATGCTTCGTATTCTCCATGAAGATCGGTAAGGAAGTGCTCGGTGCCTTTGGGGAGATTCAAAATGGATTTGAGGTTGATGACCTCGGACGCCGCCTGTGATATAGTGGGGAATTTTTTAGACAGGAGCTCAAGATAATCCTGATGCTCAATCAGCTCTTTTGTAGTAAAATTATCCAAAGTACAACCCTCCATATAATGTCCCGGAGTAGGACATAAAATAAAAAAGTAGACAACACTAAAAGACGAAAGGCCATTGCCATATTTCGCCCGGGTATTCGGTAAGGTATAGTCTTATAAATAACTATTCTCTTAAAATCTTCAACTTCCTTTAAGGATTAACAGCTAAAGAATATTTTTCATAATTAACAAAGTATGAAATCTTGGAGGATTATCTTGGAGCAGTACAGAAGAGTTCCATAATATATGTACACAGTTCCATAATATATGTACACAAAAAAGGAGGAAAAAGAATGCCGCTGGTAACTTCAACTGAAATGTTTAAAAAAGTCTATGGGAAATGTGCCGTCGGAGCGTTTAATGTCAACAACATGGAAATCATCCAGGGAATTGTTGATGCGGCCAAGGAAGAACAAGCCCCTTTGATTTTGCAGGTTTCGGCCGGAGCCAGGAAATACGCCAAACATATTTACTTGATGAAACTGGTAGAGGCTGCCGTAGAGGACAGCGGTTTGTCAATTTGTCTGCACCTGGATCACGGGGAGGATTTCGAGATTTGCAAGTCCTGTGTTGACGGCGGTTTTACCTCGGTGATGATCGATGGTTCAAAGCTGCCTTTTGCAGAAAATATTGCCCTGACTAAAAAAGTTGTCGAGTATGCGCATGCCAATGGTGTAACGGTAGAAGCCGAGTTAGGACGGCTGGCCGGTGTCGAGGATGATGTGAATGTCAGCGCCAAGGATTCCAGCTACACTGATCCTGACCAAGCCATTGAATTTGTCCGGAAAACTGGCTGCGATTCCCTTGCCGTCGCGATTGGCACCAGTCACGGAGCCTATAAGTTCAAGGGGGAAGCCAAGCTTGATTTCGCCCGCCTGGAAAAAATCGCCGCTCTGCTTCCCGGCTATCCCCTGGTTTTGCATGGCGCCTCCACCGTGCTGCCGGAATTTGTGGTCAAATGCAATCAATACGGGGGAGAGATTAAGGGAGCCCAGGGCGTTCCCGAAGAGATGCTCAGAAAGGCCGGAACTATGGGAGTATGCAAAATAAATATTGATACCGATCTCCGCCTGGCCATGACGGCTTCCATCCGGGAGCATTTTGCTTTAAACCCTGCTGATTTTGATCCCCGTCAGTATCTCAGGCCAGCCAGGGAGGCCATTATAAACATGGTCAAGCACAAGATCAGGAACGTCTTAAACTGCAGCAACCAGCTCTAAGCAATAATCACCTGGAAACAATGCTCTAAGAAGCAAGGGGGAAGCATGGGGACAGTTCTCATGCTTCCTAGATTAAACGAGGAAAAAATCTTCGTCTTAATGAAATATTTCCTGTCCCTTACTTCCTTCCTGGTTTTTATGCTTACGGCGACCGCTTTCAGTTAGTATGAGAAGCAGGAATAATCCTGCACCAACGAGCGTATATAACCGGGGAGTTTATAAGTTGCATGCACAAGCGAACATTTTGTGCTCATAATGCTTAGCCTCGCTGTTACAGTAATATTGTTTTTGTTGCAATGCTATCACAAAAAGCACGGTCATGTTCAATAAATAGAAGAGTCGGCTTATAGTATCCGAGCAGATCTTCGATTTGCATTCTGGATATGACGTCAATGTAGTTGAGCGGCTCATCCCAAATGTACAGATGGGCTGATTCGCATAGACTTCGGACAATTATGACCTTTTTCTTCTGTCCATCGCTGAAATCACTGATGTCCATGTCGAACATGCCTCTTGAAAAATCGAGCTTGCGAAGTATGGTTTTAAACAGAGTTTCATCAATACCTGATTCTCTGGCGTAATCAGTGAGGTTACCCACCAGACCCGAAGCGTCTTGACTGACATAAGAGATCTTCAATCTGCTCCCTTTTCTTATTATGCCTTGATATGGAATGGGTTCACCCAGGATAAGCTTGGCAATGCTTGATTTGCCGGAACCGTTTTTCCCACACAAAGCAATTCTGTCCCCTGATTGAATACTGAAACTGATCCCTTCGCATATTTTACGTTCTCCGAAGATGATGCTGATATCCCCCAGGTATACCATTCTACCGGTATGATATCTCAAAGGATGGATCTTTAAGGATGAGGCTGTTTCTATATTTTTCAGCAGCGCTGATTTTTCTTCGATGGCAGTCTGAACCCTGCTTTCAATTACCTTGGAGCGCTTCATCATTTTGGCGGATTTATGCCCAATGTAACCCTTATCGGGCTTGATTCCGAAAAGACGTTCGCCTTTTTTGGATCTTTCTACCCGGTCAGACCAGTCAGAAACGCGCCTGGCAGAAGTTTCAAGCCTTTTAATGTCCCTTTTTAAGGCGTCATTCCTGGCAATTTCCAGATTGTCCCGGAGCTGCTTATTGTGCCACCATGAAGAGAAATTTCCTTTTTGAATCTCGATATTGGTCCGATTGATCGATAGAATATGATCTATGCAGTTGTCCAGAAATGCCCGGTCGTGAGAAACCAGTATGAATCCACACTTGCTGCGCAAGTATTCGCTAACGATTCTTTGGCCGTTCATATCCAGATGATTGGTAGGTTCATCTATAAGCAAAAATCTATTTTCCTTCAGGAACAAAACAGCAAGAAGTACCTTGGTCTGCTCGCCGTTAGAAAGCGTATAAAACGGACGATAAAGCACGTCGTCCGATACTTCCAGCAAATTCAGTTCCCTGATCAGCTGCCAATCCTGACAGCCGCTGATAATTGTATTAATGACTTCGGCCGTATCCATCAGCTCATCCTTCACTTCGTATGGAAAATATTCAAAGGACACACTCGATGATATACTGCCGCTATAATCGAATCTCCTCATCAGCAGATTCAGAAAAGTGGTCTTTCCACGGCCGTTTCTTCCGGTAAAACCAAGCTTCCAGTCAGTATCGATCTGAAAACTGACATTTTCGAAAATGTTTTCACATCCGCCTTCATAGCTGAATGTAAGGTTGGTGAAAGTTATGAGTGACATTGTGCATTTCCTCCTGCGCTGAAAAAAATATGAGATGCAGGAAAGCTGATTCCTCCATCTCATAACAGCGCAACATCAAGCACCGTGTTAGCGGCAATAAACGTTAACCCATGAGTTTTCAGATGCATCAACTTTCCTGCGCAGACACAATAAATCAAGCATTATGCAATGCCGATTCACCTGTCCCATTGTGCCATATATCAACAGCGGGAAAATTAGCGCATCCTTCCAACTCCAATCTTAAACAGTACGATGTATTATACCATAAACCTACAAACTGGCGCCATCCTTAAAGGCAAATTCCAGCCGTCCATCCCGGCGGGGGGAGTTTCGTTGACTTTTTTGAAATTCTCATAAAAACCCCTGTGCCTTCCTCCTTATCATCCTTTTCAGGATAATCATCGGCCAGGTAACCGCTGCCTTCATGTCCAAAAAAAATCTATTTGAAGGGAACTGGAAACATTTGTGGTATATTGTAGATCAAGTATAAGAAGGATGTATCTGTTAGGAATCGTTATAGTGCTATCGTATTCCGTTACTTGCATCTTCTTCAAGGAGTATCTTATATCTGTATGGTGTTTATTTGCGGCGCTGGCAAGTGTTATTATCTTATGGATCGTGCTCCGAAACAAGAACATCGGCAACGCTAAGCCTGCCTCGGCGGATCAGTACCTCTAAAACCGGGTCAAGTGGATTCGAGTTTTATGAAAGATATACTCCCAAGGCCTTGACCTTGGATACAAGATCGGTGAGGTTTTCCCCTAGAACCAAGATCAGCCGCTCCAGGTTAATACGATCAGGTATTTCAATTACATCCGGTAATACCGTACAGGTTTTCAATGTCCGGCGCAGGTCAGTGCCGAAGTCTGCGTCAGTTTGACGATAGTCAGGTGGCTCCGGCATACTGGTGATATTAAAACCCAGTGCTGTGCAAGCCTGACGGACTGAAGGATGGTAATGCAGATTGATAATGCAGCGGGCAGCAGGGAAAAACTCCTTCACCAAGAGGAGGGCGCCGCCCATGTGTCTTGAGCATCCCATTTCCGCATCCCCCAGCGTTGCCACCCTGCCCTTCATTTGCAGGAGTCGTCCGGGAATAGCGGCAATATCATCAAGTTCCTTAGCTTCCGGCAAGGCAAAGGCCAGATTGGCGCCAATCTCCGGGATCAGCCGAACGATACCGGCCTGCTTTAACTCTCCGACAGCCCGATCCAGTTCCTGGCATAACGTTCTCTCTCTGGCAGTCCGGGTGTCATCATTAAGCGTCAGGGCATTAAAGAAGACCTCCCAGAAACGATCGACCGGCGGAGGCAAAAGTTCCTCTATTCGGTCATCGGCTTCAACCCAATAACGCCCTTCTGCCGCCGGCAGCACCCGGCCGATCACAGCGGCATCCAGCCCGGCTTCTTTGAAGGCCTGCAATAGATCTCCGGTCTTTTCAAAGGCGCAGGTCAAGACCAACGTACCCTCGCTGATCACCTCATAGGGGTTGAGGCCAAAGCAGCCGCAGACTACCCGGATATCTTCCGGCGCCGGAACCTTGAAGCGTTCAATTCTCAAACCGACGTGCGAAGCTTCGGCAAGTTCCCACAAGCCCCGGGCAAGCCCGCCCTCAGTGGCGTCGTGCATGGCATGGACACCGCCAACAGAGATGGCTATACTGGCATCTGACACCACGGACATTTCTCGCAGCCGTTTGCGCGCCCGGTCTACCAACTCAAGAGCAATGCCTGCGGCCATCAGCTTCGGTCCCAGTTCACAGGCCAGGAGCCCGGCTGCCTCAATAGCCGCTCCTTTGGTAATCAACACCGCATCTCCTACCTGGGCGCCTGCCGGTGTCACGAATTCGCGACCCAGACCCCAGACGGTAATGCCCCCGATGGTCGGTATCGTCACAGCGTCATAGTAACCGGTATGACCACCCACGATCGCCATCCCCAAATCACGGGCATGTTCACTGATACTCTTGACTAATTCAGCAACGTAATCTTCCTGAGTTCCGGGCGGCAGCAGCAGGGAATAGGTCATGAACTGCGGTCTGATTCCCATAACCGCCACGTCGCTGGCGCCAATATGTACGGTCAGCCAACCGAGTTCTTCAGGGGATGTGGTCGGCCCTGGAAAAATCGGATCTTCTGCGATTGCCAGGTATTCATCCCCGATCTTGAGAACGGCTGCGTCTATTCCCATGCCCGGCCCGACCACCACTTGCGATGATGCCGCTCCTGTGTTAGGCAGAACAGTTCTTCTAAAAAAATCATCGTTTACTTTGCCGATCATACCGGTGCTCCCTTCACTTTCACCATTCTCCTGCCTCAACGGATACTGATCCAAAAACACACCCCCATGGAAGTGCGTTTTAAGTCCGATTTTTCCACTTCCCTACGCTGGCATGATCCAGATCAGGTCCTTAGGGTCGGCATTTAACTGCCTCTCAGCCCGGAGGCGCCCCTAGTGGGATCTGCGTTATGTAGTTGAGGCCTAACCTTAACCTAGTTTAGCACAATCACGAAAGAGTGTAAAGATCTCTGCGTCAAGGCCTCTAGTTTTATGATTTATACTTTCACTGACACTGTTCGACATTATTCTTCAAAGGAATTATTGCAGGATTTCTCGAATAAACACAACTTGCCGCATTTAAAAATAATCCCAAAGAACCTAACGACTATCAAAACTATTGGAGTCGATCAGTGGCTTAAAGAACAAGCCAGGATTTGGAAATGTCCAGATTGTCAAACAGACTTTTCTTTGTATACCCCTAAGTGTAAAAAATGTGGCAGAGATTTAGATAAAATTAAGGACTACAACAACTTATAAGTTTGATGTTTTTTAATGCAGCGGAAATTCTTAGAAACTTCCTAATTATTCCTGTTTGCTGGTCTTACAGTTATAACAATACCCTTTATGAACACAGATAGTACCTCCGCATACAGGACAAAGCCATCTTGTTGCTTCATTTCTAATAAAATTTTCTATCCCCAGCTTTTTAATATTTTCCAGATTCTCAATCATACTCATATTGTATTTAGTGCGATACCTTTTATCTAATTTTTTCAAATTTACACAGGGAAATTCAAGACATTCCGAACAAAAAGCTGCTTTATTACCGGCAAAGGCTTCACAGGTTTTAATTTTACATTTAACCCGGGTAACGGGCTTTTTCAAATTGCTTCCCCGGCAACCGGGGCATTTGTTTTTCTCCCTGAGGTAAGCTGTACAAATATGACAATTCATTCCACACGGCGCGATCAGAAGCCTGTCCTTATCTGAGAGTTTCAATCTCTTACCGGAGGCCTTTTTCGCCTTGGATTCTCCCGGTTTCTTTTTCCTGGCAGATTCTTTAGCTTTGCCGGCCGTTCCCGTTTCCATCTCAATCCCGAACATATCTGAAATATCGGTATCTTCGATAACCCTGCGGCTTTTGGCTTTTGATTTTTCCAGCAGGGTCCGGGCTTTCTTACTGATCGTTTCGGAAATAAGATCATTAATATCTACTTTGCGCAGAACGAAAAACAAGCTGGGATCATCGTCCAGCCGCGCTCCCATCCCATACAGAACCGCAGCCACATGTTTGCACATTACAGCCCAGTCGGGGCAACTGCATTTTAAAGAAATCTCTTGCGGAGCAGGAAACAAGCCTTTACCCATGGCTGTAAATAATTCGGAAAGCGCTTTGGGGAATTTACCCTCAAGCAGTTCCTGCAAGGAATCGATTTTCCCGGCACAATCGTTGGTCAATGCTTCCCAAATATCCCGGGCCAAGGGCTGAATGCTGATATTCACCTGATATGGCTTGGCGGCGCTCCCTTTGACGAGAGCATTGATCTTGCCTTCAGTTATTTTAAGATCCAGAACTGCTCCGTGACGGACATAACTGCGGCCCCTGCCTATCCGGTTGGCATAATCCGAATAGCGCTCCAGATTGGCATTCCAGGATTTTCCCCACCAGGTTCTGGCCAGCTTGCTGCCCGAAATAATCACCGGAGAAATATCCGGATTTTTCTTCCTTAATTTTTCCATGCTTTCCCGGGCTCGCCTGCGTTTTTCCGCGACAGGAACATATTCCGGGAAACCGTCGTAATCGTAATATGACATATTTAATCCTCGCAACCTTAGTTGGAAAGCCTGAATAAATCCAGGAGCTGCTTGTTATCCATTTCGGTAAGCCAGTTTTCCTGAACATCAGGCATGATTTCCTGCAGCAGTTTAGTTTTATCCTCAATCATCAGATCAATTTTTTCTTCAATTGTACCTTTCGTTATAAATTTATGTACAATAACATTTTTCAGCTGTCCTATCCGGAAGGCCCTGTCTGTTGCCTGATTCTCCACCGCCGGATTCCACCACCTGTCAAAATGAATAACATGGTTGGCAGACGTCAGGTTAAGCCCAACACCACCTGCTTTAAGCGAGAGCACCATAAAAGGCACATATTTCCTGCCCTGGAATTCGGCCACAAGCTCTTTTCTTTTATTCACTACTGTGGCGCCGTGCAGGACAAGTCCCTGGCACTGAAATACTGTCTCCAGAAAGTCCTTCAGCGGCCCGGTAATCTCTTTAAACTGGGTAAAGATCAGGACTCTTTCCCGCTTCCCGGCAATGGTTTCACAAATTTCCCTCAGCCTGGCATATTTCCCGCTTTCCTCCTCGGCATAGTAATTCTGACCGAGAAATTGATCCGGATGATTGCATATTTGTTTGAATTTCATCAGCGAAGAAAGGACGAGTCCTTTGCGTTCTATTCCATCCCCGGCAGATTCAAGCTTTATTTTAAGCTCATTGACAAGCTTATTATAAAGTACTACCTGCTTTTTAGTAAGAGTCGCATAGGTTTTCATCTCAATTTTCTCAGGTAAATCAGAAATAACATGTTTGTCTGTCTTCAAGCGTCTCAGAATAAATGGGCTGACAACCCGCTTCAATCTGGCATAGCCCTCGGGAGTTTCCGTGAGTTTCTTTGTGAAATCGGTGAATTCCCTGGCGCTTCCTAAAAGCCCTTTATTCAAAAAGTCAAACAATGACCATAAATCAGCAAGACGATTTTCGATCGGTGTACCCGTCATGGCAATTCTATAGGAGGCTTTTAATTGTTTGACAGCCTTTGTCTGCTTCGTGTCCGGATTCTTAATCGCCTGGGCTTCATCCAAAATCAAGGAATCCCAGGTTACATTTTTCAGCCAATCGTATTTCAAAAGCATACCATAGGTCGTCAGGCAAAGGTCATATTCTTCGAGACAGGCGCTGTCCTGCTTCTCCGGAATTTTATTTTCCGATGGGTGAATCACGTAATATTTCAAGCCGGGCGCAAACCTGGCAATTTCACTGATCCAGTTGCCGATAAGTGAAGCAGGCACAACCAGTAAAGCTTTTTCCTGCGTCCTGGCTCGCAGATAATTCAGCAGGGCAATAACCTGAACGGTTTTTCCCAGACCCATGTCGTCGGCAAGGCAGGCGCCAAGCCCCAGAGTTTTCATAAAATGAAGCCAGTTTAAGCCCTTTTCCTGATAAGTACGCAAAACGGTCTGAAAACCGGCGCCATAGGTAACAGTTTCAATAGTATCAGGATAAGTCAGCTTGCTGACAACCGCTTTAAGCCATTCTCCATTCGTAACTTCAAGTTCACAGGCTTCTTCGGGAATCTTCAATATTTTTTGGGCATTCAATTGAAAGCGGAGGGCTTCAATCATACTGATATCTGTCTTGCCCATCAGTTTTTGGGCTTGTTCATAGGCCTTGAGCGTTTCCTTCAGGCGCTCATGATTGACCTCCACCCATTTTCCTTTGATTAAAACAAGTCCGTCTGTTTCCGCAAGCAGCTTCTTCAATTCGCTGACACTAATTAATTCTCCGCCCAGAAACAATTCCGCATTGAAATCCACGAGCGCCTCCAGGTTTAAACGGGAAGGCGTTTTATCGCCGACAGTAACTGACATTTTTAAGGAAGTTGCTTTATTTCTCCACCAATTGGGCATGCGGCATAAAATGCCTGCTTCCTCGTAAAGCGGGATTTCCTTGAGAAAAGAATAGGCTTCAGCGGCTGTCAGGCCTAGGGGATGAAATATTTCTCCCGATTCAACCAGTTCGGAAATAAAAGCGCTTCTTTCCGAGGCTTTGTGCACGGTCGCAAGCAGTTCTAAAAGCTTCCCGCTATTTTCGCCATATTCGGCAATGGCATTTTTCAGGGGCAGGTGCTTTGATTTTCCCTCATTAGAGACGGCCGCAGAATAAGTTGCCAAAAAAGCAAACGGATATTCCTCCTTTTTACTCTCCACCAGATGAAAGTAAACACGTCCGGCGAGATGAATATCAGGATTGTAAGCGGCAAAAAAATCTCCGACACTGCCCTGGTAAGCCTGAATCAACGTACTAAAGGCCTGATGCAGCTTTTTCCAGAGATCTTCAAGCCAGGTTTGATCCAGGTATTCGGCGCCGTTTAAAAAAGGCGCATTCTGCAAGAACTGCTGTATTTCTTCCCCGGCAATTTCAACAACGATTTTTTCACGCAGCGCTTCTATTTCCGGATTCTGGGCCAGCTTCTTGACAAAGGCAGCCGCTATCTGTCTGAGATAATGAAGTGATTCAGACATACCCGCTCTTTTATCTGCGAAGCCAAGGAAGATCAGTGCCTCGCCGGCATTTTCCCAAAAACGTCTATATACTTCTTCCTGGAAAGCCAGGTGACTTCCGGCCGGTTGTTCTGCAGTTATCTGCCAGTCAAGTTCAAACGAACCCTGCGCCTGGATTATCACAATGAGTTCTTTGTTGATTATTTTTTCATCCTTTCAAACATGATAACTTCTTAATGTTCAATGACTTTTAACTCTTCCATCGGAAAATGCCTTACGTTTTTAGTAACCAGGATAAGAGAATTCTCGACCGCGGCCGTGGCAATAAGTGTGTCTGAAATGCTGAGGTTTATTCCTTTTCTCTGAAAATCCCGCTTGTACAGGCCCGCCGCCATTTTTGCAGTCTTGTAATCTATTTGAACGTAACCCATCGCTTCAAGAAACTCCTCGACCCGGGATAGTTCTTCAGGACGGACACCTGAAAATATTTCTGTTACTACTATGGCGCAAATAAAAAAAGAGCCTTCATGTGACAACTTGTCCAGAAGAACTATGGCATCTTGGCGGCCTCGAAATAAATCTATCAGGATCGTTGTATCTAAAAGAAAACCGTTATCTCTCACCAAAGAGAGCTTTCCTCCTGATCTCTGATTCTTCCCTTATTTTTCTTACCCAGTCTGCAGCGTCTTCAGATGTTTTTAGTTCAGGATAAGCCTTCTCATCAAAAATGCCCGCCGCATTGTGGATGGCTTTCCTTTGTTTTAGCCTGTAGAGTTCTTTTCGGGCAGCGTCAATAATAAACTTACTTCTATTGCCATCCTCTATATACTTGTCAATTTCGGCTAAGAGCTCGGCAGGAAATCTGATGGGAGTCAATTTAGTCTTCATTTTATTACCTCAAATGTATATACCGTCATTATAATTAGTATATACATCATTTTATTCTTTTGCAAGAGGTTACTTCTTCTTCTTCTTCTTCTTCTTCTTCTTCTTCTTCTTACCAGATCTTTTCTCTCTTACCTCCTCTGGAAAGAGGGGGTTTTTGTCCATTTTAGATATACTCTTGTAAAACGTTCCGTCAGCCAACTTGTCACGATGTTTTCCTATATACATTTCGGCCAACGGATAGAGACTTTTGTAGTCATCGGGGCATATAGTAAGATCCATGGACTTAAATGCATATGAACTGCCCGGAGTCTCGCCGGGCAACAGCATATCCTGCGCCTTCGGCAGATCAGAAAAGAATATTTCAAAATCCTCATATATTTCAAGCAGACACTCCATTGCGCTCGTTAACATGTCGCGCATATCTTCCGCTTTCATCCGCTCATACCGTCCAGCATTAATCAGCGCCTGATGCAGGTATTCTACAGCCGCCTCGTCTTCACCCGCCTCATGAAGTATCCTGCCAAGAGAATAAAGAGATTCTACCTGAGCAGGATCGATTTTCAAGGACTGTTCGAAGGCCACAGCTGCCAGATCGTGCCGCCCACCCTTCAGGTAAGAATTTGCCAGACGGTTCCAGGTAAAAGAGTCCGCAGGCTGCCCGGCCAGTTTATTCAAATAATATTCCTCTACATCTGTCGCCCAGCGATGCCGGCTACCGTCAACCAGGCTAAGAACTCCGTAAGTAAACGATTGTTTGCCTGCATCTTTATTGTAAAATATAGCGGCAGCGAAACTGCCGAAGTAAAAATCTATTTCAGTCTTGCCGGAAAGCTTCCAGCAACCCGCCGCATTACACTGGCGGTAGCGAAAATACCCGGTGGCCTGGATACAATCCATTATGCTCGGGGATGCGATTTCTCCGTCCATAGATTTATTTTGCCTTAAATTCTTGAGCTTTTCATGATCTATTGCTACCATACCCAGGTCATAATTGCCTTTATAATTACAACTGGTACAGATTAGACTATGGACATTTTCAGGAAATTCCCTTGGAAAATTGTCCATTTCCTTGGCGACAATTCTTCCATAATGACCAGGCAGCTTGGAAGCAGTCGGGCTGTCTGGAATTTCGGACAGATCCTTTCCGGTAATCAGACTGATTAAGCGTGGGTTAATACCATATTTTCTATTGATTGCCATTTTCACTTTCCTTTTAATAAACTAGTTAAAATGATACATGAAGCACACCCCCATGGCAATCTTTCATAGATTTCAATGGCGGAGATATGCATTTTCATCAGGGGTGTGCAAAATTAAGGAAAATGTTTTCACATCCGCCCTCATAGCTGAAAGTAAGGTGGGGGAATTGAATCCGCCGTCAGCAGCTTAAATTTCTTTTTTTACGTGTCGTATCATTCTTTCTACGTCCGGATGCGTATTAAGGATCCGTAACAAAATAACTCATAACTGCTCTTGAGGGTGTATTGCATAATTCCAATCACCATGGAACTCGGAGCGCTCCAAGCGCACAGTGTTAAGTTCGGCATCGGACACCCGCACGCCGGCCGGGTACTCGTTGTTATCGAGTTGGCGCCTCACCTTAAGGCCGGTGGTGGTAGTGTTGGCGATGAGGCTGACGATAGCCTCGTGGCTGGAAAGGGGGCGACCGCGCCAGTTTTGGGTGATGTAGGAGAAGAGGCGGTGTTCCACAGCGTTCGGATAAGCGACACGGCTCATGCTCTGCCACTAGCCGCGGATCGAGGCGACGGCAAAGGCAGCAGTGTCGTGGCCGATGCCAACATTGACCCCTGTCCGTCCGGCAGGCGGGCATCCTTCGTTACGGGTTGGATCATATATACGAGAGTCAATGGAAGGCTTGCGGCCGTTGGGCTTTCGACCGCTAAAGCGCCTTCCGCCGGAAGAGCCGGGTCCCCGGTCAAAAGGGCCGTGCGCCAGTTGCGTACGAGTGGATAGGCAAATACCTCTCGCACGGCGCCCCCTTGGGAGTACTGACGGTCTTGACGCCCCTGGCCCTACGAAAGTCTCTCCGTTTCGGCATTGATCGCTCCTCTGGTAACATTCCCTGAAGGAATCAAGGAAGTCGTTCAGAATGCCGCCAAGTTCAGGTACATG